>Ga0210059_1003921_pt1 | contig 23948 bp, 25 predicted proteins | sample Ectturendosymbi2_FD_188042 | JGI IMG/M metagenome (GOLD analysis project Ga0210059, IMG submission 188042) | Ecteinascidia turbinata endosymbiont from Florida, USA - Sample 2 (SPAdes) (version 2) | ecosystem: Host-associated > Tunicates > Ascidians > Unclassified | place: Key West, Florida...
AGATCATTGGCAGTGACAACAATTGGCGACGGCTGCAGATTCTTGAATCTTTGTTGATTCAAGAACACAAACCGGAGCTGAATGCAAACATCCCGTCGATGCCTCTATGCATTTTTAACGTGTAGCAAGCCGTCATGCTTCTATCGTGACGTCACGTGCCATCACCATTGGCGCGTATCCAGCTGAGTCATGTGACTACGTATGCTTCGCGCCACTACGTCACTACCGAAACAGCCCTTTGCGTTTTTTCCTTTTTTACAGCGCTTTTCTCCTGATTAACCAATAAGAACCTGCAGCAAGATCACTGCAGTTCTATTGCTATGCACTGAAGATGATAACAGTTGTTATCGAAACGTTTGCAAGATGTCAGTTGTATCGTTTGCTTTGGCCGTAGTATTTATTATAAGTGTTGATGTTATTGCTGAACAGTTATTTGACATTATTAGTTAAAATTTGCAGGAGTGAGCTTACGACTTTGACTATATTATTTTCTTGAATATGAGGATCTCCGTAATGAAACCGTATCTAACAGCGTTAGTTAACAACATGATTGTGATAATCTGTTGCGTTCACTGCGATTTAATTTTTACCGGTCCGTAAAATGTTTTTGCGTGCTTTACCGGTCTGCAGATGCAAAAAGGTTGAGAACCACTGCATTAGATTCAAGTATAGACTTAGGAGTCCTTGTCATTCTTTAAAATCATCATTTCGAGGCATTGATAGCAATTGGCTGCACTCTGCCCAAGTCATAAATTGAACTATCGAAACCCAAATGCTGATTGAAATACAGGAGCAAAAATTTTGTGCCAGATAATAATCAGGGTACGATTAAAGCATTAGTTTTAAACTCGTTTTTTGATGAATTTACAGAAGTGAAGAAAAAGTTCGGAAAGTGCTTCGTTTGCAGCAAAACGACTCCCGTTCTTTTTGCCACAAAGTTATTCGATGAGACCAACCTGATAGTGTCCAACGTGAAGAGTCCCACTGCGGTCGCCCAGGACCTGCCCAACAGTCATCTTCATGTCTTCATCTTCAGGATATAGCACCAGGTGAGCATTGCCGCTCAAATCAAGCGACGCTAATTTTATGTCTTCCACATCTTCCAGCCCAGTTTTGTCCATTATGAATGTTCTGCAAAACGAACGTCGTTCAAGTATACCACTCGGTGAGGAATTTTAAATGAATAGACCAATACCCGATTGCAGTATGGCACGTTGAAAACCATTTGCAACGTGGCAAGTCAAAAATATAAAATATAAAATTTGCCAAGTTTAAATTGGAAAACGTCAGGTCACCAGCACCAGTCAACCTCATCAGACCCAACCGTCAAATCGATCTTGTGTGAGGCGATACATAAAAACTGCGTGGAGATAAGCTTCAGCAGGTTGATATGTTCAAAGCAAAGGTCGGCTGTGTTGCTGCCGAGGGTTATGACCTGCCACAAGTCCAGCCATTGCAACCCTGCGTTGTGAGTCGATAACCAGACTTTTGATCGGACAACCGCTGGCATCCACTGCACCATACTTCTGTTGCGGGCATTTTGCCAGAGAAGAATGCATAAAATGTTTGTTGGGCTGCGTGACTGTTTGCGCCCCAGTGAAGCACATCAACCCAAATATTTGTTGGATACCCTAAATACTGTAACATAAAAAGACATGGTACCTGGCGCTTTCGATTCCTTGCTGATTGGTGTTCAGCAAGTTGTAAAAGTTTACAGTCCAGTGCACCGGGTTGGGGTTTTCCCCGTTGTTTACAATCAAGCTGTCTTCGTAAAACAATCCGGATGACGTCATTGTAAAAAGTGAAGATTCGTTGACACGTCGTCGCAGGAGGATGGTTCCTGTACAAATACAATGAAGCGAAGCAAATTTCTTACAGTTTTTGTCATAATTTTGACGTGATAAAGCATATTGCCAGCATTTCATAAAGCCCATTTGGTCTTGATGAGTCATTACGTCTATTTACATGGTTGTTCTAAAAAGTGCACTCGAAATGAGTTTTCAGCAAAAATCGTGACCTGGAAAGTGACCTTATGAGCTCACAGCTCACATAAAGCATCATGTAAAACGGTCTGTTGGGTAGATAACTTTTGGAGCCAAACTTACAAATGCGTAAGGATACCATGAAAACAAACATTGCACATTGTCACTCCTTGGCATGGGAAAATTTTCAACTTCTAATCTATAATAAGGGAAATTCTATAATGTTACGTTAAAATGCCTTCCTTGAACGATGAACAGACATGCTGTCAATTTTTACAATCATATCGATTAATTTTGTTTCTTTAAAGATGTGAGCTTTGTCAAAGATGAGTTTTAGGTTTACGAAGTACATACCTGCTCCTCCAGGTTCGTGTACGCCGCTTCCGCCAATGGCTGCAAAATTTCCAGTGTATGTCTTGGTTGTGAACCACATGGCGATTCTTCCACCACCGCCTCCACCAGAGCCAGAACCACCGTTTGCAAACATTGCTCCGTCACCTGAGAAAGTTTTCAGGGGAAATCTGTTAGGTAGGCAAAGAAATAACCCAAAATGCTCAAAATGTAACACGCCGTATCAATTCAAACTGACGATGAACAAAACGCGACGTTGAATTAAACAAAACTGTTGTTTAAAGCAAATTCTCAACTTTCTTAAACCAAAGTTCAACATTCATTCAACGCATTTTTGCTCACGACAAAAAAAGCCGTTTTCGAAACGCCCAGCACTACGTTTTAGCGATAGCGCCTCTCAAATCTACAACTATTGCAGATAATTATCAACTGGAAATTCAATCACTGGAATGAAGATCAGGTCTAGCTACGATGAAATGTAAGACAAAATCGACTTTGCAAAAAGCATCATCAGTTATCTCTTATTCAAACAGAATCTAAGTGATGCTTGTTGCAAAAATGACTTTATCTTCAACTCAGTCAGAGAGTGACATAACACTGGCTTGTTTGTGACATAATACTGGCTTGTTTGTGACATAATACTGACTTGTTTGTGACCTAAGACTGACTTGTTTCCTGTGACCTCGAACAGAAAATGTCCTTAAGGCGAAGCCTCCCAAATTTACAACGATCTTTAAGAAAATTGAAAACCGCAATGAAGTGTTCGTGTAAATTTCAAAAACATAATTTTTCTGCTTTTCTTCCTTGGTTGTGGCCTTATCCACTAATATTTCTTGAAAATAAAAAGTAACACAACAGAGCGATACACTGCAAATTCCAAAATGTACAGAAATGTTGACTTAGGACAATTATTTTATTTTGCAAGGCTTTAAGCCAAATTTTTAGAATGTGCGCTTGTCTTAAAAACAAATTTCCACCATAAATTCTTCAGCTACATAGTACCCTGCTAGCTATTTAATTAGCCAAAGTTTGTGTTTCTCTGTCGCGAGTCTTTGCAAAATGTATCAAATGAATAAAAAATTTTGTAACTGTTTTAAGTTTTGCAGCTAGATGGCTAGTTTACAAGTAACCATAAAAAGGAAAATTTTAACGTTAGCCATTCAGACTGTTAACAAAGTGTTCCAAAGTGAGACTACTCGCAAACCTGACTTCAAGGCGTTTTTTATGTGACCATAAAAATCTCTTCCAAGATCTGTACCAAAAAGTCCATTCAGCTTATCTGCATTCATTTAATTCGCCAACCTTTCAAGGTTTGACAGCTGATATGTACACTGCCACCAGAACCACCGCCTCCGCCGATCGTCTTATCGTTCGACAGAGCGCCGTCTCCTCCAGACATGTCAATCACGCCATCAATCTCGACGTTGTTTTGTGCTTGGATGGCAATCGCTCCGCCCCCTTTTCCTCCCCTGTACAGCGGATGTCCTGACGAGCCTCCTCCGTTGCCTCCTCCATGTCCCAGATGGTGGGGAGTGTACATGGACCCAAAGGAGTCGCCAACAATCGCCTGCAATATTTTTTCAGTTGATGTTTTTTTGATTGAGCGCAAAGCAAACAAAGAATTTGCAAACAGTGAGTTAAAAACGACCTTGATACCAAATTTCAAAAAGTGAAACAGGGCATGTGATTGGATGAAATGGCAAAAACACAAAGTTTCTGTTTTACAAACTATATAATTTGATCGCAATTTCTTCAAGATATTTTCCCCAATTTTCCCTTTTCTTTTTACTCAAAATATTCTTGAGCAGGCACGGCCAGAAACTTGATTAATCTTACACGCCTTTAAGAAATTGTTTTTAGGTTTTTAAACGCAATTGTTTTTTTTTATATTCACAGTCATGCTTAAAACGAAGACGGAAAAAGAGCGATTTTATAAAACCACCCAGACAACAGAAAAGTGTTTTTCATAATTTATCTCGTTATGCAGGCAAATAATTAGCCAAAGGTTGAACGCAACCTGATGATGTGGCGAAGAGAACGTTTGATTAAAATCGTAAATATCTTACGTAACTTCTTATTTGAGTTTTAGATGAGCCTTAGCTTGCTTGCAAGTTAGTTTTCACACATCGGGAAAAAATGTTCGCTCATGCGCGCAAGAGACATTTTTCGGAGAAACCAGTTGCAGAACATAATATTTCATTTCAAAATCAACAACTTGCGGTGTTCTTACATTTTCGTGACCTTCCCCTCCACTCCCACCATGACCTGCTCCGGAAGCTCCAGAGCTCTTGTAATCGATACCTCCTTTCACATTGTCATCGCCCAAGCCTTGTGACGTCACCGTTGCTGAGCGACCGATCGTTACGTCTCTCACGTTGATGACGTCAAGCCAAGGTGCGACGATGCGTGACCCGGGGTGAAGTTTGAGATCTTGCGTCAAGTTCAAGGTGAGTGACGGCGTGGGATTGGCTGGGACGGCGTTGTTTAAATATCGCGCCTCTAAAGCGCCATCTGTTCAGAGACAATCAACAGCTCATATCATGACACTGTGTACAAGCTTGTGTATACGTAACATGAAATCACATTTCAGAATGTCAGGTTGCACACAATGATGCCACTCAATGTTGTTTATTCGCGCTTTCCAATGAAAAGATGGTCAGTCCATAAAATATTTTCTACACAATTGCTTCCTTTGGCGACTTTGACGTCACACTCTTCTACCTCAAAGGAGCCTACATCAAAGGGTTTGGGAAGTGGAATGACTCCGACTCTTCCGGGAACCAATTTACTTGGAAATTGTATGACGCTCGTTGACGATAAAAACTTTTCCAGAAGTTAAAATCCATTTTGGTACCAGTGCTGATTACAAGCTTGCTTGTTAAATGCGTCCAAGGAGCGATGGAAAATGAAGCGGATACGCGTAACGTCAGCGACAACAACAATCGAGACCACTCCCACATGCAAAGAAACAATGCTCCTGGCTCATAACAGAGAGATTTGTTAACGGGTGCTTCTACACACGAGTCGAAAATGGCCAGCAGTAGCCAGGTTTCAAGCCAGACCATAGTCACTGCCTTCGTTGCTTGCGACTGATCTTCAGTTAAAATAGCAATGACTGTTGATAAAAGCCCACTTATGATTACAATTGAAGTGCTGCGGCAGTTACCAGAGCGGCATAGACTGTGTGACGTGACTTAACAACAATAAGATTGGAAGCACCACTATTTGCAAGGCTGGTTCTTCAGTTGAAGATAACCGCAGTGATTCACACAAACTTTCTTCCGGTTCCTCGGTCACTGGTTGCCAAATGGAGCTAACAGCTAGTGTGATGACAACCAAAAGATTCAATCGTGTAACAGTAGTACTAGTAGAGATGACAAGGGAGAACGGCAATGGCTGGCCATAAAGTTTAAAACTCCGTTCACAAGGCCATGTGAACAATTACGCAACACGCTAGAAGGCTAAGATGCCAAAGCGTTTGAAGAAGTACATTGTTAGTCATCGAAATATGTGTGGTCGTAAAATGGAGAAAGGTATTTGGTTCAAAAATCCACGCTAGCTTCTCAAGAACACGCGAACCATTTGCAGTCAACTAACCGGTAAGAATGTCCAACGTCGCCATGGTGATGGTGCGCTCAAACGCGCCACCAAGCGGGTCGAGTTCAGTTGGACCGACCTCGGTAAACGACAATCTCGATCCGTCAAGTATGTGTATTGTCACTTTCGTACCGATGGTCAGCTCGTTCACGTTCAGGACGAGCCCAGCCAAGTAAATATTCTACACAGGAAAGTGTCGTGGGTGCTCGGTCATCAAAGAAATATATAGAACACAAACCCACCGAAGATTTAAATGCCAGTAGTGATTTCGGATGTAATGTTTACCAAAATGGCCTTGCAATAGATTAAACCTGTTTGTTTGAAAAAGTCCATTTTCAAGTCCATTTAAAACGATCTATATCAGTTGAGGGCAACCTGCGGCCCGCGCGAACATTTGATATGACCGCCATCAGAATTTTTTCGTTACCCAAGTTGCGAGTACAACATCGCGTCAAAACGAAGCTCCATGACAGGCAGGTACTTAGACAGTAAGTCAGGAGAAGTCACTCTTCCTCATAGTAAAATAAAGGTAGAATTTTAGGATAAATTCATTGATTTTGCGGCCCGCCAGCGATAATACACATTTCATGCGGCCCTTGATAGTAAATAGGTTCCCCACCCCTGCTCTATATCTTGGAATCACATTCACACCACGTGCAGCACAAGGCACAAACCTTTTCCACGAATCCTTCATCGGCCTTCGCCAATGGTTACTTGCAATCAGGGACGCAACCAGCTGATATTTTCGTGGTGTGGGCGAAATGATTGTAACTTGTTGTTGTACTATTTTTGGGTGAGGCAAATTGATTGTAACTTGCTGTTGTAGCTAACAACAGAAGCTGTTTTTGAAAATTCCGGGACGGGGTATTTGCCTGGTTGCCCTCTGGTTGCAAGCCTGCCTGCAACGGATGTTGCCTACAAAAGACGCTGTTGATTTTGTTTGGAGTGATACGGATTTTCCGTTTTGCAAACAAAACAATCGAGATTACAAGCTAGAGTTCAGCTTTCTGGTTTTGTTAATTTTTCTGGCAAATAAACACAAACGATACTACCAGCGTTTAATCAATTCTATTGAAAGCCAGCTGTAGCCTGTAATATACATAAATAAGGATACATTGTTTTTGGTATGTCGCATGATGACGAAGGTGAACTTCAACACCCTTCGCAGTAACCGACAAATGTTAAAGACAACGAAAAGTTGATTGAACTTTATATCCGCAGTTATAAGCGGAAGACTATAAAACGCATAGGTAAAATGTATGAAGCATCGGTACCATCCCCAATCTGCCGACATATTTTACAACTGGGTTACACCTGAATATAGTAAACTTTTTTATCTCATTTTAAAACACGAATTTTTCTACGTTAGTATTTCTGTCGGAAAACCAGAGATGATCAGAGAGCAGACGCAGCTGGGGCGGAATCCGGTGTCAAGCGAAATTTCTGACTTTACGCCATGTGCGCAAGCACAGAGTACATATCAAATACCTTGAGAAAACTGATTATTAGTGCTCAGGGTTTGGTGTTTAGGTAATTGTGTCGGGTTAGGGTGAGAATAAAATAATAATTGAGGTCTAAGACTAAGTCCAATATTTTTCACTGGTTAAAGTTATTTCCGTATTATAGCTTGTGGGCAACTGACATCTAACCAAAGAGTTTTAATTTACACAACACACATCAAAAAAGTAATCGTCAAACTTTATTCCTTTACTCTGAGAAGCAAAATAACTGACAAACAATGATAGGTCAGAAATTTCGCTTGACACCGGTCAGAGTTTACATTTTATGTCAGAGCAGGACCCAGAGGTGCCGCTCAGTTTTTCAAAAAACCAACCAAATTTTCTCAAATCTAAAATATCTGGAGTGATGTCTGTTGTGGTTAAACAGACTGGAATTGACTGAAGCGAATTTTGTCAGAAAACCAGCAGCGTAGTCCTATGTTACTATACTTATACAGCATAGGAAACAAAGATCATTGTCTCCGTTGCAGATGATGCACTCTGAGATATTCCTGGCATATGTTCGGTGATGGGATTCGACCGGTTCGCAACAACCTTTTCTTAAATCTCTTTAATCCCGAGAACCGGTTGCTGGCTTAAGTCAAGGATTCTCAATTTTTCCCCATGAACACCTTTCACTTTTAACTTATTTCGGCAAGCCTCTCATAGACTTGTTACTAACTTTTGATAGTGAAGAACAAGACTAAAATTTGGGAAATTAACTAAACTCAATAATTTCTCTTGCTAGGCTGTACCAGTTGGCAACACAAAGATCAACCTTTGCACTAATATCGGGCCAACCAGCATGTTTTGCCTCTGGAGACTGTGATAATGAGAGAACTTGTTGTTAGTGAGTCCTTGAGTGAGAAAACCCATTCTTAGAAAATTTGAATCCTACCACTACCCACGTTGCACTGGTGGCTTAAGTTAACTAAGGCAATATGTCTCATTACTGTAGCTTCACTCTTGCGCACAGTTTACCCTTTAATGGTTTAGTGATCTTTTTGCTGATTAGGATCAACAAATACTGTGTTTGTAAATTATGAAAAGTCTAGGGTGGGTGATGTTTGAGCTCTGTTCCTTATTACGTAGTGGCATTTACGTTATAAAATCAAATATGTGTGGCATGTAAAAGGAACAGATGGATGTTATAAGCCTTTTAGATATCATGCGAAATGCTCGCAGCAGAAAGATGAAAAGGTCTATTGCAAAAAAATAGCAAACATTTTCATTAATGTTTTTCTTAGTATACATGATATGTGTCGATGAACATTTGTTATGAGTTCCTTGTTGGAGTTGAAGTTTTTTAATTTTTCGGATTCGGAGCAGGAGGCATTGAACTCGATGGAGGAGCAGAGTCGTAGTAAAACATGTGACTTCGCTCATCTCTGCAGTGAACTAAAAATCTCTCTCTGATCGTCATCAGACAGCTAGGGCGTAAGACAGACATGACAAAAACGTTCGAAATACTTACCCTGTATTCAAGCTTGTCAATGAAAACAGTACGTGGAAGTGTCAGCACTGCAGCTCTGTAGACTCGGAAAGCAGCGGGGAAAGGAGAAACGGTCTTTTCACCAACAGTTGTTCGAACTTCCTTCACGTGATGTACGAATCCCGACAAATCTCCATCCAGTTTTTCAATACTGAAATTCACTTCATCTTCCTCTGTTCCAGACTGAAAATTCCCAACATCAAAAACATTTTAATTTGCAGTGTCTTTAAAGAAAACTGCTTCAGGTTCAATGTCATCCAGTGTTCAGCGGCGCCCATCACCGCTTGCTTCCGCCTCGGTCCAGGTGGCTACTCTCGTAAAGAACGTTGCATTGGTGACAAGTCATCGGCAGCACAACACCAAAGCACAGAGCGCGGATCTTCTCCCTGTGCCCATCCCTTAACGTCGAGAACGAGACACGACCGCAAGTACCATGCCATGATCGGGAATCCAACCCTTTGGTGCGCGTGCTCAACCCACTGCACCATTCAGCCGAGGTCTTTTCACTACTAAGACGGATTACCGCCATCACGTATTTTTGCACATGGCGCAGAATTTTCAGAAGTGTAAAAGTACTGTTTTAGTTATTACAAAAGACGACCGTTAAATTTCAAACTGATGAATAACCTTAAAAAACAAAATTTCATGCAATAGGCCACAGTCAAGGTCATGTTGATAATCGCCGACACGGAACCCGAACATTCAGTTCTGCAGACACCCGAACGTTGTTACTTGAATGGAACTTTTCAGGCTTCTCGAATTGCAGCAAGTACGTCAAGCACTAGAAATGGCCGAAACGGCGATCGCGCATGTCTTTCTGGTGTAACGCTGAAACTACCTTTTGCGGCAAAACTACTTTGCCATTCATCACTTCATTCTGCATCAAGTGGTAAAAATTTCCAAAGCGCAAAGCTTTTTATTGTGCGACAGTGAATACCACAAGACAGGAGCAGAAACAGCTGGTACTGCTTTATTTTCTCCGCTCCAGCATTAACTCGGGAGGAGGTGCTGAACAACTTGCCGAAGCACTTTTTACCTTTTCAAAAACAACATGAGCCCTTCTGTTCACAACGGTGTTTGATATTTTGTGATCGATTTTCTGGTCGTTGAAGAAGACGTAGGTTCGTCCGCTGTCGAATCTTTCTCGGTCCGAACGCGTGTCTGTCAAGATCCGCCAAGTTAATTTACGCGCGACGATCACAATAGCACAGCAAAGGTACTGTATTTCCGTACCTTTTACAAGCGAAGGCATAGTTCGTTTGGTCATATATAGTAATGTACACACCGTGAACATGATCGTCGACTGGTTTCAATCCGTCGTTGTCAACAATAAGCGTGCTCTGCGTCTTGTTGACAGCCTTGTAAATCGTACCAGCACCACCAGCTTCCACAGCACTGCGGCCTCCGAATGCAGTCAGTTCACCAACAAATGCATTCGAGTCACTGGCGTGGATAGATATTCTTCCGCCTCCACCGCCGCCACCGGCAACCTTAGTTGTTTTTATGAGCTCGTAAATAAGTACCATGAGGTCGTAAATAAGTATCATGAGCTCGTAAATAAGTATCATGAGATTGTAAATAAGTATCATGAGCTGGTAAATAAGCATCATGAGCTGGTAAATAAGTATCATGAGCTCGTAAATAAGTATCATGAGCTCGTAAATAAGTATCATGAGCTCGTAAATAAGTATCATGAGCTCGTAAATAAGTATCATGAGCTCGTAAATAAGTATCATGAGCTCGCAAATAAGTATCATGAGCTCGTAAATAAGTATCATGGGCTCGTAAATAAGTATCACAAAACCGAGCATAGAAACACACACGCAAGCTAACTCGTGCGACTTTGAAAGCTTCAAGCATTTAAAGAATAAACCAGAAGTTTGCGACGAAAGCAACCATCTTAACAAACAAGCAAAGTTTTAAAGATTAGCTAGTCACGAAGCCTTTTAGAAAAACCCACCATTTCCCAGAAAGAGCTCCTGGAACGCCCATGGGGCACACATATATAGTTTCTCCAGTAATAACCAACGTTGCACCCGAGACACTTGCGGAATGCATTGCAATTCGCGCAGTTTGCGACACACGAGCCAGCCCCGCCATTCGCCGCAATTTTTCCTTTGCCTGCAGTTAACACAAAGAAAGGATATCATTGATAGACTAGTTTTTAACAACTGAGCGTATTTCACGACTTTAGACGCATGACAAATGCTATAGATGATTGTCGACCAAACAAGGCAAGCCGTAAAGCACCTTGGAAATCAGCAGCCTCCAACCAGATGCTTCCACCGCTGGCACCGCCGTTTCCTGCTTTGTTGGCAGTGTTGCCGTTTGACAAAATGGACCCATCCACCAAAAAGGTTCCGAGGGACTTCAGGTGGAGAACACCACCGCCCATTACATCCTAAACAAGAAAAATTTTGTACTCATTAAAAGCAAACAAATCAAATGTGGTAAATCCCTCTTCCTATATACTTATTTGTAGTAAAACTCCGCAAGGACAAAACAAACTGACAATCGGCAGGAAGAAAATAGTATTCTGAAACTCACAGACGACGACCATAATTTAACCAAGTGTTTTTAACCTTGATATCACCATTCCTACAAATGTTTTGCATTCAATGGAACTGTGCAGTCATGGTGTATTTCTCATTTTTTATTCCAAACCGGAAATTGTCACATTTTGAGTCTTGCCGAAATGGCAGCAATTTAAAGTTAAAGCGTGGAGCAACAAACGATCAAGCTGAAATCTTTCGCCTAGTACCAACCCTGCACATGCACGGTGAGCGTGCTAAGTGCGATGCAGACTTAAAGAAACGCTTATTTCGAACGAGCATTCGTTGTTAAGTAGTGCGTGATCCACTCCACACCGTCAGGGATCTCAGATTATTTTCAATTTGCAAGCACGATTTCATTGTGACGTAAAAACGAAAGAGTTTTGCGAATTGACACAAACCTCCACTGCACTGTTTTTTTGTGTTCCTCCAGAACCAAAGTGACTCGGTTTGATGTAGTCTCCGTAAGCCAATCCACTCCCCAGCAAATTGCTATCACCAGGGTAACTAACGGTGGCTCCACTGCGCCCGCCTCTGCCGCCATGTGACGCACCAGGGGCCGATTGTTTGACCAGTTGACCACTTTGCGGAGAGCCAGGGCCTGCGCCGAACTCGTAGCCACCGCCAGTCGAGTCGACCACTCCGTCCGAGTCAATTTCAATTCGCGACGCTGAAAAATTTCAAACGTTTCTTTTGTAATTTTCATGACGAAAAGAATAGTAATTAAAGAATTATTATCGGACAGGCCCTATTTTCGTGCGGACCACAATTCCATTTCGCTTCGAAACAAATAGACTACCAGCGATTAAGCAACAAAGAGAAATCATTTGCGCAACTTTGTCAGGAAATCTTGAAAATGAAAATTTCTCACACTCAACAGTTCAAACGGATGTGACGTAAACGTTCAGATAAACGCTGCTGAGCTTTTGTCAGAACTCGACTCGAACGTCACTTTCACTTAAATTACTATCTGGTTCCAGCATTCTTGACCAGACAATAGTGAAAACATCAGAATAAGTTAACGAAAAATATTTTGTTATTGCTAACCACATCACATACAAACCTGTTAGATTGAGGTAACTGCACCAGACTCGTCCATTTGCTCTGACGGCCATTACATCGCTCAACGTGACGTTGACTTCATTCAAAGATTCGGTTTCTGAACTCTTTTGACACGAAAGCTTTCCACCGTTTCCGATATCCAGCGATTCCATTATCATCTCACCATCCTCATCAGAGTTTATTTTGCCCTGTTACAGGCGCATTATTTTTTAAAGATAACTTTGGCCAATTTAAAAAACTTTAACTTTTACCTGTGGTACACGTATCTCTAATCGTAAAATGGCCATATTCAACTTCAGCTCAGATACTGTATTTTTTAATCAAATAATGCTGTTATTTGTAAAGATCACTTCCTTCCTACCATCCTCTTGTGTTACATAAAAAATAAATCATAAGAAATGAAAGGGATGTAAATGCCAAAATGAAACAATTAATTTCAAGTGCGTCAACGTAACTGTCGACAAGTCACTGACTGGTGAACACAAGATCGCAACCACAGCACTTTAAACACTTTACACAGTAAGGACGTGAATGGCATGTTCAATGTAGTGAACTGCACACGAAGAAAAACATCACTATTAATTAATAATTATCATTTTGCACACTGTGGCTGGGGGAAAGCAATGAAAGCAGTATTGGGAAACATATTCCATAGCGTGCGGTACAAACCTCGTGCGTGAGGACCAAGCTGCCTTCATGCGAGACATTCATCTTTTGCACGTTGAAAGCTTTGCCACCATCCAACGTCAGACTAACCTTGGGCAAATTTGTAGAGAAGGGCAAAATGATTTCTCCGTGCTGCAGAAAAATCGTGCAGTTATTACCTGGTATCTTACAAACAAAAGCATGCAACGCAGTTAATTGAAAGCCATGAGTTGTTTTAAATACGAAATTTGAAAAGCACGTTTGGCACAAAACCTGCGAAATCTCTCACCTTGCTGATGCGAGCATTCACAGGAAGTGTGATGGGATGGACTGCACCACTATCGAGATCTATCCGGTGGTCGGCAAGTGCATAAAGCATCGCTGTGTTGTCGCCTGAATTGATGAATACGTAGAAAAAAAATTATTGCACATAATTCGATTAATAGCACAATATGAAACCAACTTTCAATCTAAAAAATATTCAGATAAAAACCATTAAAGCATTCAAATGGAAAAAATCACGGGTTAAAAGCAATCTAAGCAGTGGCTTGAATTTAAAAGATTTTAATATCTCGAAACAATTAAAGCTCCAAATGAATGTTTGTACAACATCACATTATTGGTTTCTGGGAAATTCCAGCAAACACATGAACACACCAACAAATCCCTCATACAGATAATTCATATAATCAATTCAAAGGCAGGCAGTAAGGTAACCCTGATATTGTGCAAGCGGGAAACCCAAAATGACCCAGGAGAAGGTCTTGTGCGTGCATTGCTGGGGAAACCCGGAGAAAAACAAAAAGTTTAAAGGACAAATTTGAAACCAAAAGCATTTTTCTACGCTGTAGGCGAAACTGCAGTGTGTGTGAGATCATGAATGTCATAGAAACAAATTTGACAAGCTCTTTTCAAAAAATTTGTCAAATTGTAATATGATTCACACAAAGGATGTTTGATTTCAAACTAGGCTGACTGTTTTTTGCGTGAGCTGATATTTGTTATGAGACCAATATAAAACACGTTTTGACGTCACAGTGGAGCGATCGATGCTTTAACATCCGGGCGAAAGATTCCAATTGGCACGAAACCTAAAGCTAATAATGATAGGGTTATTTTCGAAACATCAAAGTGAACTTCAGAAATTGCGGCCTTCACCTTGCACATCATCTACTTGCAGAATACGCCTGTGTGCGAGAGGCAAGGCAACAGGTCGACTGCTGTTGTCCACAGGAAGTATTTCGATGTGAGCGTTTCCACCAAAGTAAGCATGTGTGAAAATCGCAGCGTTTTTATGTTCCTCAAACAAGGTCGTCCATGGAACACTTATCCACGTTCTCACGTGCTGAAGAATAGAAAAAAAACTTTATGTTCCTCAAACAAGGTCGTCCATGGAACACTTATCCACGTTCTCACGTGCTGAAGAATAGAAAAAAAACTTTGAAACTTTACCGGTGCAAAACACTTGATGACACATATGTTTATAGCCAGGACAGGCATGTGTTTTGACAAAAACAGCAGTAGCCAGAATTTTTTTTCACCACAACCCAAAGATCGCTAACTCAACTTTCCATCGCGATTCTTGACGCGCGACAATGAGATAACCTACCTTCCCCGTGCATTTATTTCTTCCATTATTATCAACAGTTTTAACAACGGTGCAAATAAAAGATTTGCTTACATCCGGCCTTCCTCTTTTCCACGTCTTTGAACCACGGTTGCTGACCGAGAGCAATTCTTTGTCGGTCTTTGACGTTCCGTCGTGGCGATCGATACTCCCGTTAGGGTGCGCTCTGTGCAGATGGTAAACTGTTCCTGCTCCACCTCTGTACAAGCTTCCGTCGTACGATACTCCTCCGTCACCGCCGTATACCAGCATAGAAATCTGATTAAAAGCCAATTCATGACCTTATCGGACCATGAAGGTGAAACGTACCGCCGTTATTATTCTTTAACGCGTGTTTCAAGGACATTTTAATTTTTTTAAGTCATAGGATCGGTTTTCTCAACAACGTATGTTTTACATCACCAGGCTTGTCCAGGGGTATGATTGGGATTTGCCTCATGGGATTGGATGGGACAGCGGACTTGAAAACCGTCCCATGTCTCATCGTTAATAATTTCACGTCATATAGCAGGAATTTTATAAAGTTGAATACCATTATTACATGCTCACAGCTCAGCAAGCATTACACGGAGAGGCTCAATGTCATAGCGTAGTGATGCGAGGCCGAGAAAATAAAGTTATTGGGCCTCCAATTAGAAAGCAACTTAAATAGGGTCATCTGATTTCCATAGGCCCCATAGCTGGAGGTTATGGGGTATTTTAGCCACGGCTCTGTAGAGGTTAGACATTAAACATGTAGATGATATACAGTAATGCACTTTGTATTACTAATTCGTGGAAATCCGATTGGATGGACAGTCACAAATAGCTATGGGATGGAACAGAAAACCTTGTATCATGGACAAGCCTGTACATTACTAAAAGACTATCATTTTGCAAATGATAAGCAACGAGTGAAGTTCTTATTTCATTCCTTCTTTTTTGCCTGAAACAAAAAAATAAGTTATCCAGTCTAAATAAGTGATTTTCCACCGTTGTGTCGTAAATGCAAGAGAAACTTCTGAGTACATGCATCGGGTCAATAATAAACCAGCGTTACTGATAGTGAAGGGGCTGACAACAGCACACATTCTTGAGATACACATATCACATTACGCTTAACCTACGTACTGTTATGTTAAACACAGATTTTTGTCAAAAGAAGCAGATGTTGGTTTTATAGCCACTAAAATATTATGAATTATTATTAATGCTGTAAACCATTTGTCTGACAAATCTTCGTTATTTTTTCAGAAGATCGTCCCCGTTGGTGCAACAAACGTATTTACAGTACTACAGGGCGCAGTTAAACAGAACAATTATGTGCACGTATTTTTAGGCACAGTTTAGTCGAATTATTGCTGAAGTTTAAACCTGAAACTTCTACCACTGCTCAAATAGGCGATCCGACCAATCATATGTGTATCATTACAAACACAACACTCACCTCTTCTCCAGCGTCTTCGACCACTTTCACTGCGATTCGTCCACCGCCGCCTCCTCCTCCGTAGGTGTTTCGATAACCGCTGCCTCTTCCACCAACAGCCTTTCAGGGTTTTGTAATTATAGTTACCATACTTGGTAGTCAAACAAAGCCAGTGTAACTGAAGTGATATAGGCAGGGGTGTAGTGCTAAAAAAAGAAGCGTGGGAACGCACCCAAAAATCTATCCACTTTCAACAGCACTTCTAACTCATTTTTAAATCAGTATTTAATGAAAAAATCACTTTTATTGCACCACAAACGAAAACATGAAAGGAGTGTGGGAACGCATTCCCGCCCCACTACACCCCTGGTATAAGAGTTATAAAAGTCGAGTTGTAAACGTTATAAAAGTATAAAACCAAGCGCAAAATTTCAGTCAATGCTAATTTTGAAACAATGTGAACTTCGCAATGTAAACAAAACACTCCCTATTCTTGCCGCAAAAAGACGATTTCCTTAAATGATTTGTTTTAACTGCTTAACAAAAGCGGTTTTGAGACATAAGCATCACCTCTACACTGCCAGATCCCTCTATGCGATATGCATCAATGACCACGCTTCCTCCGCTGCCGCCACCGGACGCCCCGCCTCCAGATCCTCCGCTCGCGCCAACTCTTCCATCAACGCGCAGTAAGGAAGACACGTCAATCTTTAGTATTCCACCACCAAGACCCCCAGACGATCCGCCCCGGCTTCCGAATTCAGTAGGTTCCTTGACAGAGCCGTAACCCTGAATACAAAGCACACACCTTTGAAATGTTCTGTACATGTCCGCATGATGTCTGTCTACTCTGGATCGGCTGACGTATGTACGCGCTGAAAATAAATGAAATCTCATAACCAAACGAATCGTTTTTGCTATAAGTTTCACAACATCTGTTGAAACCTCACACACACACACCAGGCTTATAAAGCAAACGAGCCAACATTGTTTCTCGGAAGTACGAAATAAATTTAGTTATCGTTTGTACCTCGTCAGTTTGTCCTCATACAGTAGCCAGGAACCACTAACGCATAAATTTGTATCTAAGGCCATAGGTTGTGCACTCCTACTTTAGGTACTCTATACACAAGAACATAGACCAACGTGACATATCGAGTCGTCAACTACGCCTTGGCTTTTCATTCAACAATTGAATGTGAGTCAGCGAACATCCGTCGTCGCGAATTTTGACGGTCGTTATTATGAAACGAGCAATTTTTGCCTCGTTTTCATGTGTGCTGCCACCCTTACATCTTGCTGACCCCGAAAACAGTTGTTTGGGGGTCGCCCGACATGATTCGATTCGCGTCATGTTTTCTTGCGTTGTTGTTGCTTGCAGGACATTACAAGATTTTAAAAATTCGCTCTGTGTTCCAACACAGAAAACAAACAAAATAGACGAAGAAACACACGCAGGTGATTCAAACCAACACACCGGTTGCTTTGCGTTATCAAGGTTTGCTGATCCTCCCGAGCCGCCGTACGTTCCACCAGTGTTGCCAGGACCAGCGCCTGTAACAGGAGTGGGTGAGTTACTTTTTTGCCAATAACCACCTCTAATTCAGGTTTGATGACACGATCAGCTGATGGCTGTTTTTGGCAATTTCAGTTGTTTCGTTCAACAGGTTCATATGAAAAGATCACTTCTAACAATGACCAAAACAGTACCATACATAAAAAGAAGTATCAGAAGAAAAAAGTTATGCATAGCTACCACTTCCAAGTAAGCACACAATTTATTTGTTTCTGTCACATTTTGTGCCGCCATTGATTAGCGAGACAACACATTTGCTATAAATGTTATCAATTACACTGCAACAAAAGCACGAAGAAGAGTTATGTGGAAAAGCAGAGGAATTTTAAAAAGAGTCCGCGGTATTGCAGAGCTGCTTGAATTTTCTGACATTTGGAAGTGCTAAAAAGACAACCGGACTATGTCTCCATGGTTATTTGCAAACGGCAATTGCTGATTAAAGTAAGTTTTTTCTCGTGTGCGGCCACAAATCAGCGAGGATCTTTCTAAACGTCTTCTGAGCAGAATCGCACAGAACGTTGTTAGCTTTTTCACCATACATACGCACCCAGGGGGTTACTCGCGACTGCATCGACATGCAGTGACCCAAGGGGGTCGATCAAGACAGTTCCGGCGTCAACATGAAGGTTGGTTCCGCGCATTTCACCCCGACCGAAAACCTGTGAAGTTCGCAAAACAAAGCAAGACGTTGATTGCATAGGTTTCACCCATTTTTAGCGAATGCAAAACTTACAGTTATTACAAATTACTCAACCACAGCCCTAACCCAGCAAACAGCACAACAATAAAAAGATCCACAAGTTAAAGGCGTTAGGAAGTCAAATCCAGATGCATTTAACTTTTACCAACTCTACTTCAACACGATATTAACCTCGACGTGCTTTCCTCTCATTACTCTGAGATCCATTCCATTGGTTGAGCTCAAAAATCCACTATTTCGTACTTGCAGTGTGTCGAAATTGACAATGGGCGTTGCATTTCCGTTTGGTGAGATCATTTCATATAAGTAAGCCCGACCTGAGAAAACGTAATCATGGTCAGCTATTGCATTATATTCTTACATTGCAACAAAATTTCGCTGTGGTCAATAAGCACAATAAGCACAACCTTCGCGCACATGGTCTTCATAGAATTAGAGTATAAGAGCTTGAACCACACGCTTCACACATCGATGCGGAAACATTCGGACTGACAAAAACGTGGACAAAAATATCAGAGAAATCCCTCCTCAAATTTTTAGATGCAAAACATTCAAACGCATATTGTGAATGCTAATACCTTAATCGTGCAAATGAACATCATATTTACAAAATCAAATTTATACTCCGCTCCCAATCAGTAGTTAATGTATTACACAATCGTCTGTTTGAAAAATTAAAGATACTTTTTAGTTATAAAGGCGTTTGAAGGTTTCAAAGCATCTTTCAGCTCACCACCATCCATTATGGTTATATTGTCTGTGTTAAGCAGTTCTCCCTCAACACGAATGGTCACCCCCTCAACGCGAAGTTCACCCTTCATGAGCGCTTGACCCTTCCGGTAGATGTCAGTATTGCACGGGAGATGAGACTGAACGGATGAGAAGAATTGATTTGCTCCAATCAGCAATCGACCGCTGCGATCTCCTCCCATCGCTCCGACCCGGATCTTTAGCAACGCACTGCGGTTCGAATGCAATGATTTCATCAAAAAAGTTTGAAATACTTTGCTAATACAACAATCATTAGAACCATCATTACGAAGCGAGCTTTCAGTTGAACAATTTATGAACTTGCAATTTGTTGCCTGATACAAACTAGTAAGCTAACTCAACAGAGGCTTTACTTTGCACCTTCAGCAACTTTAGCAGTTTCAACCGATTACCGTCTGCGTATAACGCTGCCATCTTACTTCGAGTAGCCTTGCCTGACGAATGCGAGATCGGCAGCTCCGTAAATGTGGATTTCGTCGAACACAATTTCTTCCGCAGCAGGGTCGGGCAAATGGAGCCAGACAACAGAGGTAGCCTGGAGTGATGCAAAATCAAAATGAAAATTTGTTAGAGCAGCTACTAGGCAAAAAATAGCTTGTCAGTTGTTCGCGGTGCGGAGCGCAGATACAGATGAAAGGTTCTGCTTGTATGAAATATTTGGTAACCATAGAATGTAAGGGAAACTGTTGCCGTTTTTTACTTCAGTGGACAAAATTACCGTGCAGCAACACACGAGGAGCTCAAATCGTGAAAACCTTCTTTTTTAAGCATGCACAGCTGCCCCATTAAGCTGAAGGAGGCTAATCAACGGACAAAGATAGCCATACATTGGGTAGTGTGGGGACCCACGGTCCCACAGCTCCATGCACGTTGACATGTGCAAAATTGGGTAGGAATAGACTGTGTGGTTTTATTTCTGGTTGCTGACCTATGAACGTAGTTAGTGGTGAGATTGGATTAAACAAGGCCGGGTCCCAAAAGCGAGATCGACGGAAAATGTTCAGTCGGTTGACAAAAGAGTGAAAAAGCAATGAAGGCTTGAGCGAATGAAAGAATATATCAAAATAAAATCGTTACAGCAAAAAGTGTGTCAAAAATATTTTTTAAAGTTTTGGGCGAAGCAGCTTGTGGCTGCAGACATTCGTAACAAATAGTGATTTCGATGCAACACATCCAACTTTTTGTTGTTACCAACTAGTGGAGTTGCAACAATGCCAGTTGAACTAAAGATACCTGTGCCGACATCCGAACTGAGAAATAACAGCAAAAAAAATTATGACATCTACGAACTTACACAAAAGGGTGAAACAGTTTTCCGAAACATTTTTGTCTGACTCAGGAATTTTTATCAGAGAGCGAAGTTATGACGAAATCGCATCAAAAGTATCACAAACGTGTTATATTTGATTGTGTAACACGTTCAAAACAAGTCAATCTTACGATTTTGCAACGTAGCTCAGCTTGACATTTTGTTTGACCGCTTTTTCATATGATCTGTTCTAGCATTTTTCATAATCTTACCATGGTCACATCCTGGTAATATTGCGTTAGGTTGCGCGTCGGACTTCGACCCTTCCTCCCCAAGTTATTGATGTAGAGAGTTCGGTTCGTGGTTGGTTCAGTTACATTCGAAGCGTGGTGGACGCGACCCTCCTCAGTGGCGGCGTCAAGGAACGTGACGTCAGGGGATGGGGGGAGCTTTTCCAGATACACCGTTCCTGGTCCACCAACCTCGTATCCGTTGCCGCCGGCTGATATGAACTGGCCTACGGGACAAGCATGGCTGAGTATACGAAAATCAAATTCCAGAATCTGAAGTCTTGTTGATTTTCAACAAGCTATATGAGTGCACGCGGTACAAAATTTGGGGGGTCAACCTGCTGACGAGGGTGATTTCAGAAACATTAGCAGCCTGATAGATCTGGCTCCGATTCACCGTAATCCACCAACGGTACAGATTCTGATATAATATTAGCGCAGGAATTGGCAGCAAACCATAAATTTAAAAAGCGAACCATGTGCTTAAAGTCATATCCAAGTTATCTGTACATTGCATAGAGCAAACGCGGGTGAAGGTTGGATTGTTCATAACAGGGATTGTGCACGCAAACTAAAGAAAGACACCTTTATTGCTCTCAAACTTCCACGCTGCCCCGTGGAACATCAACGTCCTGGAAGAGCAAACAATGTTTTGGTTTCCCTTCGTTCGACGTTGCCATCATATTTTTCATATTGTATTTCAAACGTACATGTTTGATAATATTACATTTAGAAAAAATAATCGAGGTCAGTAAGATTATTAATGAAAACTTGGCAATAGATCGCGTACCAATGAAATAGTTCTCGACGTAGTAGACGGCAATCCTTCCACCAGAACCACCTCCGCCTTCAGCGTTATCAGATACATAACCGTCTCCTCCAGAAGCTTCTATAACACCATCTCCGTCAAGCTCTCGTGTTCGCACAAGAACACTTCCTCCACTACCCCCACCAGATCGTACTGATCTCCAATAACCGCCTAAACACGAAACAATTGTTATTTATCAAGGTCTCCATTGAAAGGTCTGAAAGTGGTATGGTATTATTTATTTATTTGTTTTTTCAACAGTAATATACAGAGACATATTGAGGCAAAAAATGTCAGCAAACGACAAGCAACATCTGAAGGTTCAGTTGTTCTAAGTAATGACAAAATAAGCCACGAATCACAGCATCTGTTTCTGAGAAACAAAACATGAATTAGTTGGAATCCATTCATGCTGCACATTCATCGCCGTTCACACCAAAAAACAGTTCGAAGCGGAAACAATTTCTTACCGTTGGCAGTGATTGTGCCGTCAAGTTTGAAGAAGTCAGTGACGTTGATATAAAGCTTTCCAGAACCTCGTCCACCAGCATACGGGAATACCGAGAAACCGCCGTCTCTTCCGAACTCATCGGGATCCAAATAAGAGCCGTAGGGAAGGCCAGATTGAGGTTGCGCCCGACCTCGACCACCAGTAGCTCCATGACTTGCTCCCGAACTTCCCGATATGTGAGAAAGTCCTTTTCCGACGTCTGACACCAAAATTTAAGACAAAAATCAGTCAGGAAAACGAAAAGTGGTCACTGTCACCAGCAACAAGTTTCAGAAAAAATGGTGGAGTTGTTATATTGGAGATTGTTTGATAGGTTGTTGCGACTAAACAGGGCAAGTTCGTGCAAGAGCTTGTTTCGTAAACAACTCACCTAGTGAAAAGTACCGAAAATGCAAGTTCTCAACCAAACAAAAAACAATTGCGTTCTCTAATTGGTCCAGATGGCCACGAAAGACAAAGGTGATTCTACGCATGCGTGGAGCACGTTGAACTTTTTCTTTCTGGATTAGATTTTGCTTTGGGGCATGACTTTCTTTTTCGATCTATCATTCAGCTTCCATCAGCATTAATACGTAATTGTCTTTTTCATTGCTTTGCTTGACTCCGGAGTCCATCTAACATTGGTTACAAAACCGCTGTTGACTAAGAAGTACCGCATAACCGCACAAGGTAAATTTTTAGCAAGATGCGAGAATTAGATTACAACAATTTGGTGTTTTGCAGCTCAAAGTGAACTATTAACTTAAAAACCTCCTCGACTGTTTATGTTTCCAATCTAACCTCACGCGTTCTGTTTCGATGAAGTACATTTCTTCCACGTTTTTCGCGGAGGTCCGCAATCAGCCATACATTTAACGGATCCTTCATTCTTTTTGTTTTCTTTCAAATTAATAGTCTAACACTGATCCTTGATTGCTTTCACAATGATGGTGATTTTACTGTGTATCGTCGGTATGCCTGCTTAGTATTTTCACCACAAGATATTTTTCAAAGATTTTTGAGCTGATGATATCAGTTTTCTGCATTGAATCTATTATATGACCTCCCACAAATACATGAAATTTGTTTTCTACAAGCCACAGTTTTCTGTCATACTTTGTCTGAACACGTCCCAAAAACCAAGAATTTTTGTATAAAGATGAGCAAATATGGGCGGGCCTACACAATAAAGTGCGAAGCCAAGAAACAACGATGATTCAAGTAAAACGTCTTTCACATTTGAAATACTTTTAAAATTTGTAGAGACGTTTGTGTAGGAACACTTAGGAAAAATTTACTCACTATTACTTCTATAGTAAATTCTATTTGAATAATTATATTTGCATAAGAACTGAACATCTTTTCGAATAAGAGCTGAAGATATTTTTGAAAAACTGAATAATAAGAGGTAAAAATTCTATTTCAATACTTATATTTCAAAAAAAAATGATCCTATTAGAATAAGAGCGGAAGATGCCTGCTTAGCAGGTGAAATATATGCTTGGAAAACATGATAGTGTCTTATTGATTGCTGTCGAAGGATTCCTTTCGATGCATACTGTTAAAAAACAAAAAGGCAATCATTTTTCCAGAGTTTGTAACACGCGTTCATGTTGTCCGAAACACTAACGCTATCAGGCAATGCTATTGCGAATCATACCCGAGTCTAGATCATCAGGTCGACCTTCAGACACTGATATCTCAGATGCAGAATGCATGGTCAGGTTTGTAAACTCCAGACGAAGGTCGTTTGACGTGATTCGCGCTCCACTGCGCATGTCCATCACCACGCCACGTATCGTCGTGGTCTGCTGACCACGCGTGCGAACGTCGAGTGAGGAGAAAGTCTTCA
>Ga0210059_1003922_pt1 | contig 23944 bp, 14 predicted proteins | sample Ectturendosymbi2_FD_188042 | JGI IMG/M metagenome (GOLD analysis project Ga0210059, IMG submission 188042) | Ecteinascidia turbinata endosymbiont from Florida, USA - Sample 2 (SPAdes) (version 2) | ecosystem: Host-associated > Tunicates > Ascidians > Unclassified | place: Key West, Florida...
TGACCATGTCGGGGGGTGAATATCGGGGGAGTCGGCGTCCATCCACACGTCATACATATCGCTCCACCCATCAAAGTGGATCTTCACCCTGTACTCGTCTGTATCCACCACACTCGCTACTCGCACCAACATCGGGTTACGCGGGTCAACAACCTCCAGACTCATCCCGACCTTGAAACCGTGGGGCTTGCAAAGAAACGCGTCGCGATCAGCCGGACTGTGATCCCTCAAGTATTCCCCCCACTCAAATTCACCCTTGAAGTTGAGAGGCGGGGACAGCGCTTTGTTGTTGTCGTGGCACCATCCGATTGGCCGGAGATAGTTGGAGGCCATGTGAGCCCAATAATCGTAGTCGGAGTTCCAACCATCAAAGTGGATCAGGACGTAATCCGAGATGACGTCCGTTACTGTAGCAACGCACGTGAGGTCAGGGTGTTTACGGTCCACTGCTTCCAGCTTGTCGTGCACTTTAAATTTTGTTTGATTTTCAAAGGATAGACAAGCAAAAGCTTTATCCGGAGCGGCGGAGAGTTTTCTTTCTTCTGCATATTCTCTCCATCGGAAAGAAGATGCGTCTTGGCCGCGAGGTGGTGCCAAAGATCGGCCAGTCCGGTCGCAGAAGCCGCAGGGGAAGATTTTAGAGGAGTCTGCGTTGACCCAGAAGTTGAAAACAGACGGGAAGCCCTCAAAATGGAGCCGGATCCTGTGGCCGCATTTGGAAGCAACGGAGGCCAGACAGAACATGGACTCGTGTTCGGGGTCAATGGCTTCGAGCAACTGGCCTACCTCAAATAAATTCCCAAAAACCGGAAAAGGGTTTATGAACAGTTCGGGGATCGCGGGGGTTAAACTGTGACACCGCCAGTGCTCCTCCCATGAAAACCGGGAGCGGTTCGTTCGCGTCGACAAACCGGTGACGTTGCGACGCTTCCCGTAGTCTACGTCATCATTGACGATCGAGTGCTTCCGCCGCGTACATCCGTTCGATGAGGGGAGCCGGATTTTTATTTTAAGATCCCCCGGGTCATGGGGACGCCTGCCCCTCATACCCCTAACCCCTCTATGGACCCCTCCGACACGCTTGGCGTACTTGACAGAGCCGTTGCGGATGAATCTCTTGTGCTTTCCGGCGTTTCTGGCGATGCACGTTTTGCTGCAGAAGTTCCCGCAGAACTTCCTCCCATCACCCACCCTCCCACAGAACAGACAAGTCCGTGAGAACCTGGGGTGGATGTGGGTCTCATCAGACGGGGGTTCACGACGCTCTGCAGCGACGACACGCGGAGAAAGATCTGAAATAAAAATACTTTTTGTGAAATTTGCAACGACTGGAAGAAAAGTCACTAAAACTAAACAAAAATAACTCAAGTACCAGGTTTCATGTTGTTCACTAAAGGTTCGTTCTGTGTTTCGCTCAAATATTTTTGCCAAACAACACTTTCATTGTTGCGTGTTCGTAGAAACTTATTACGCCAGTGTTTGTGCTCTGCGCTCACCATCAGAGCTTCTTACATGTGTCCGTTAACTGCAATCCGGTGGAAAGTAATTCTAAGCTACTCTGGCCTGGACACCCCCGCCCAGAGCTGTGTGAAGCCGCATTCATGTTTACCCCCCAATGAAGGACGAACTTAAACTGCAGCGTTATTTCATATTCAAGCTGCAGTGCTTTGGTGTCTGCCCCGCATGACTCGATGCAATATTCAAACTCTCAGGTTTTCCACGAAACATATCGCTCCGATCATAAGCGCAGGATGAGGTCATCCCAATCTTTTGTGCTCCAATCCATTCCCGTTATTCGCATTCATTCCTTGCGTGGAAGTGATACGTTAGTTTTCAAGTTTTCAAGCAGCGATGACTCCCAGTTAGGAAATTAACTGTTGATGAAAACTACACAAAGATCATCGCCCTCCCCAGTGCGCAGGGGAGGAAGCAATGCTTCGTCAAAATGTGACGTCAACAATCCGTAGCATCTAATCATTTATCAGTGACCTCATAGAAAGCGCATTCGGTCTATTCGTTAGGCTTTCACTTCAACAAACACTTCTCGCCGAAACGTCGTCGGGAATAATGATCAGCGCATCGTTAACTTCACACTTATGTGCGATTCGCGAGTCAAGCTTCCACGTCTGGATCAACAGGAATTACGCAACACATGGCAGGAAGTTGGGTTCAAACCCTGTCATCAAAATCGCGGACACATCAAACAAGTTCACCGAACTCATAAAAAAACTAATGGGGAACACACGAGCACGAGAAACACATTTATTACTTTTTAATAATGCCGGCATTATTAGCCATCGCAACAGAGGAATGTGCAAGACTTGGCTACTTTGACTGACACGCATAAGTCCATGCACATCCCATCAATTGATCGACCATCAAATAACAAATCGACAAACCTGGATTTCTCTCCACTTCTTCCACTGCAGCAGATTCGCCGCCATTTTCCTGCATTAAACGCATTTCGTCATAAATATGGCAGACAACGCCCACAACAGTTTGAACCCGGAAATTACGTACAGTTACGGTCGGCTGGTCGTTGATGACATCATCAATGACACTATTGCAGTTATCAACTTTTTCGGAGATCATCTCAAGCTCTCCATCGGTATTCATCTGAAACTGAATGTGTGGAATCTGGTGATGAGCTCCGTGCCATTGTGAGCGAACAGACACCGCATTGTTTGGCATTAATAGCATCGAGCAATGGAGGTCAACACTGCCAGTTAAGTTCTGAGGCAAAGATGCCCTCGAATGCTTTGGCTCAATAAGGGGGTTAATGAGAGAATAAATGCAAATGTCCATACACAAGAATATCCAACAATATGTGGAGATGAACCACATTTCAAAAACGGTTGAAAACTACAATGTATTAAAACACCCTCCTGACCACACGGCTGGTCCTATTTAGCATTCAGTCTAATACAGCGGTCCCCAAGCTTTTGAATACTGGGCCAAATTCGCGATCTTATTAGGGCCACACGATTTTTGTTTTGAAATAAAAAAACAACAACATGCATAACAATAGTCACGTTTGTATATTGCTATTCGGGGGGATTAGAAGGATTTTTTCCAGTGGGGGCCAATAGTGGCGAAACTTCCTTTTATCCTCTCGAAACTAAGAAAACAACCTTTTTTTGCTAAAAATGTGTTAGGAAAATGTCAAACTTCAAAATCCAAGGGGCTAAGTACCCCCTTCCGACGTCCATATTGGTATTATTTTCTTTGTTCGGTAAAATGTTTGCAATGTGACGCATGAAACTGCTTCTTTTGTTGCATAACAGTTGTAATATGCTTGATGCTGCAATAAGTAGAGTATCGTGCAAATGTGCAATATCTGAAACTCTGTTTCAAGACTTGAGTTGCAATATTTCAATTTAGAAAAGAATTTTTCGCTAAGATCAGCAGTTGCAAAGAAGCAAATCATTTTTGAGCACATTTTGAAATCTTCGGGAATTTTGTTCCTGGGAGATACTTTTTGAAAAATTCCAGAAGGGTTTCAGTAGAAATTTTGTTTTCAGGTTCAAGTCCTTCCGTGCAGTAATTTAATAAATATGTTACTCCTGCTAAGCCAGAGAATTTGTGAAAGGTCTGTTTAGATTTACTTGTTTGTGTTGTTCGCAAAGTATCACATTACAAACGAATGGCTAGGTCCTATATTAATCACTTTCATTTCACATATTGCAAGTTAACTCCAGAACTTTTGTAGATGAGCTTTTTATTAAAGCCGAAAGATTGGTTTGTTTTGGCGTCTGAAGCGTATCGGGATTAAATTGCAGCAAATATGTTCTGCTATATGTGTATTCGTATCCTGCATTAATTTCTTTACACAAAATTGCTAAAATACTAAACACTACTAGGAAAGCTCGCGGCCCGGATTGGAATCCTACACAGGCCGGAGTTCAATGTCTTTGTACTTGTTAGCAAAGAACTGCTTATAAAAAATTAGAGTGCCGTGCTCCTGTACTTGGCACCTATGCTCTACGTCTGATACTTCCTGTGCTGCGAACATATAATAATGGTGTTCCACTTTGAAAATTCCAGTTAAATGACGTAAAATTACTTATGATAGGTCACGGGGCAAATCCGAAGTTCACTGCCCCCCGTCCCGTGGGCGAGCGTTGGGTTTTTCTGAACCGCAGCAAAACATAACAACTGTGAAGAATCTGACCAGTACGCCAGATAGTTACAACAGATAGTTTAGTTTGCTCCGTAAACGAAAGTGGTGAAAAGCTGAATAAAAACCTGACACAGCAGCTGATCATGCGTCTAGGTGATAAAACCATGACACTGCCGTGGCTTCAAGCTAGCATCCACGATCAAACAACCAGCTAAATTCTGATAAGGTTGATCATAGTTGGGTAACTGTGGAGGAAACTGGGTAAAGTGCTTGCCTTTCGGCTTGAAAAATGGATATCCACTACTGAGACCAAATCCCAGCTAGACTCACACAAAGAGTAAGTTCAACCACAAAAACATTAGTTTCATGGTAGGTCAAGGTATGTTCAGCACTATGCCATCCACAACTGTTGATCTAATCCGGATGGATGGCTTGCAACTTATCATCATCATCATCATGACCATCATGTTCTGCCTCATCCCAAATGCTCAGTTGAATCCTGACCTGGATAAGTTCACCTGGTTTTCACCTTAAGACACAACGACGAGTTGATTTTCGCAATTGCGCAAAGATTCCCAATACTTTCCTTAGCAAGCGCGAGATCTATGCGCAAAACATGGACAGAGTGCGACACAGGTCCATTGTTCATTGTACCTTAATGTTACTTCCTGGTAAAACACCAATTCCATTACTCCATTCAAGCGCATCCATTCCACTTCCTGGTGTGACATCATCCATTTCGTCATTCGGCCCGGAAGGGTCATGAAAAGAACTTGGCTGCTTGGAAACATCGATCTGTAACAATGGGTAGATTGTGACGCATGAATATTTTATCGGCCAAACCACCAAACGTAGTTTCACGCAGGGACATCGTTCCACTGCATTGTCATTACATTGTTTGCTTAACATACTTTTACGACACATAGATATTTGACATTTATTAACCTCGCAAGGTTTTGTGTTGATGAGGTCACTTCCTGAAACGATGAAGGCGGAATCAGCTGACATGTTTGCCGGTTGAAGGAGATCTGTAAACAAATAAAAACTTGGCGAAAAGATTGAAAATGCAGCAAAAACTCCAAAAATGAGTTTCACGGATGAGTTGGATAAAATTCATGGCTGTTCACTCCATACTTTTAATGCAAAATAAATTCAGTTGCAATTCAGTCACTGACGTCACGTTGTTGCCGTATAATTTTTCATGTGACGTTGTCGCCTTTGATTGGTCGCAGCAGCCAGTGGTCGAACTCCCACCTTGTTACGTCAATCCACAAAATATCAACGAAATCGCTGCCTCGCATTTCGGCTTTACACTTTTACTAACAGGCTATTTATGGCAATAGGTTTCAAACTATCTCGCAATCTACACAATAAGAGCATAAGAGCATTATCCTAAGCTTCCATCGTTTCTCGCAAAAAGTAACGTGTTAAAAATGCTCTTCAAAGTACTTTCAGTGTTGGTGAATTTTTTGAGGGCAGGATTTCTGTCAAGTGATCTTGAAATATTGCCAGAAAATCGTTTATTTAACGTCGAGTCAGTATCATCTGTAGCGCGGGCAGATTTCTTCACACAATGTTTGGTGCAAAGCAGGATCGAGATCATTGTCTTTTGTGACGTAGCCATGATCAAGACGAATGGCACTACAGCGCAATGTCAATATTTAACTTTGTCAAGCGCATGAACCAATGTGACAACATCGAATCACGTGACATCTGGAATTAGTTCGAACAAGAGATGAGCATAAAAATACTTCGTAAAAACAACTCATTACGCGTTGTTCCAAATACGGTACAAAACCAAACTGAAGACCGCTGCACTTTTGAGATACAAATTAGCGGGGACGTTGCGTCACAATATGGAAAAGAATCTTAATATTTTGTTTACAACCACACAACACTTAAAGTTGTGATGGGCATAACTTTTGGGACATTTTGAGCTCTGAAAGAAATGAGTTTCTGTCGAAAACAGCGCAAAAACTTTGAGGCATCGCAAACAGCAAGGAATGAATGCGAAGCAGGGTAGGGGCGAAAATGTCAAAGAATACAAAAATAAACTTATTGGCTTAATTGCGGTATTTTTGAAGTCAAAATAGAATCAAAGAGCAAATAAACGTATCATTCTCATTCATCTGAAGTAGAGCATTCATGCGTATAAGCAGAGCATTCATGCGTGACAACCACCGCGTTCATCCATGGCTTGTTTCAGAAGGAAATCGAGACCGCAGGAAGATGAGCCACCCGGGTGAACAAACAACCACTCACAAAATCAGGCGAACCACGTAGTTTATCAACGCTGCTGCTCAAAGTATTTACTGAAGCTTTCATGCGGAGGAGATCGAGGCTGGAAGTTGTTTTTTAGAACGTTAGACGAGACAAGCAAACTTTTACTAACAAAAAAACGAGAATGGCTCTAATTTTTTTAGGAGAAAATATCGGTAGTTTGCTGAAAGTTTCGGATTTCTACTGACAACACATAGTTCTTCATGACATGGCAAATCAGCGACACAAGCATTCTACACTATGTTCATGTGGTTTTCGCATTGACAGCCATCATGCACAGGAACTGGCGAGAACAAAAATCTCGCTTTGCACAAATTCTGAGACACAAACCACTGCGCGACCAAACGAACAAACAGGAGATAAACAATGACCAATAACAATGGTTTTAAAGGCCAGGCCATCATAGCGATGATCTCAACAGCGACTCGACGGTTGACTGAACCCTCAACGCGCGGTTCACCGCTCTGCGGCGAACACTGGAGTGTAGACCAGCAGGGTTTTCTGCTCTGAGCCATACTTTTCTATCAAATCGATCCGCAGTTTCATATACAGAAGAATGTTGGGAAAAACTAAATCAACAGACAGAGAGATCAATTGATGGGGCATTTTATGAGATTCATTACAGTTCCTGCACCAAGCAACTAAGTAGTTACAACTGCAGAGGCCGACCTTACTGACACCCACGATTATTATTCAAGTACGATCTCAACACTGAAATGACGTCATCGTCAGGTTTTCGCTCTAGGCACTTTTTCTTACAGAACCGTTCTTTTCCGCATCAAAACTTTTTTTCATATCAAAACTTTTTTCGTATCAAAAAGGAACTTCAGAAATTATCGTGAAATTGCCGATGGGGAAACGTTTACAATAAGTTTGGATAAATTATATATTTAGTGTTGATATGTAAAGACCTTATTTTAATCGGGCAGCATTTCCAGTTTTTTCGTTGTTATTACGTAAACTGCAACTTTTTTACGTAACAACTGTCTCAGTAAAATTACTTGAAAACAGATGCGTGCAAATCCGACACCGTCGCAACGTCATGACAGCAGGGCCCAGCAGGGGCGCAACGAGGGGGGGCAAGGGGGCGCAATTCCCCGAAAAGTCCCAACAATGTCATAAGTACTTTCTTCAGGAGCACATTTGCTTCCGAAAGACCTCAGGTTCGAACAGAGGGGCGCCAAACTTGCTTCTTGCCCCGGGCGCCATCTAACCTCGTTACGCCCCTGGAGCGCAGTCGGCTGAATCCTCGTAAGGTTGCAACAAACCTAGAGCTTTTAATTTTTATCAATAAAATTGGGTCAAATTTCCAAAAAAAAATAATTTTGAAACGATTATTCACGACTAAAGGACTTCCACTCAATCGGATACATTTCGCAAAAAATTCAAAAGCATTTTTTTCCAGATTTAGGTCGAAAAATGATCCACGCCCCACCAGTCGCAACGAATGTGGAGGACAGCACGGAAATTTTGAAACAATCTTCCCGAAACCTCATGGACACTGTATGTTCAACTGCTGAACTGCGTGCACGAACAGCAAAGGAAACAACACCACAATCTGCATTTTTGTTGCACTCACTCTTCACGTTTCGCAAAAATTGATTGTGGCCAGGACTTCATACAAGCTTTTATTGCAAGCAAACACATAAGGCTGAACAGCTAAACACTCTGACAAAACGTTTGGACAGCATGAATTTTTAAGAATCTCCTAATTTTCTGAATGTCGAAAGACTTGGACATGGTTCTTAACCTTTTTTACATATCCTACCCTTTCATCAAACAAGATTACCGGATTTACCCCCAGGCCCAATACACTCACTGGTGCTCATTTATTGAAAATACGAAATTAACAAACTCTTACAGTTTAGAATGATTTATAACATTTACATTTGTTGCGATTTATGGTTCAGTAAATTTATCCCCTTGGAAGATATAATTTACCCCGGTTAAGAACCACTGGGCTTGGGTCTGCCTTCCTCGCGTTTAACTGCGATAGACCTGCATTACGCGTTTCTGACAGATACTCGTTTGGTTACATTTGAAGAGAAGCAACCTGGACTAATTTTTAATGGCAGGTCAAATTTTGTTGTCATTACGTTCGGGTTTCATCAAAATAATGGTGGATAACGAGCTAATATTGCTTTCCTTTCATCCATGACGTCATTCCATTTACAGACAACAAAGGCCCCGTTTCTTTGCAAATGGGATAACAACTCATATTGCTACAAAAGGGGAGATAAACCAGAAAAAATGTTTCCTACGCAGTTATTGCAAAATGTTGTACAGCTCTGTTCATTCACTTCTTCAACAAAGCTTATAATAAGTTCAAATATTTAGAGGGCTGGGTTGTATTCCTCACCTATTGTAAGCTTACCTGACTTTGTCGTTCCATGTTAACTGTTAGCTATGATAGTTTCACACTGACTGCTAGGTATGTTAGTTCCGTGGCAACTGTTAGTTATGCTGGAATACTTTGTCGTTGTTGAAAGCTTCCTCTTCCTCGTTAAACTTTCTTTTCAGCGTTGATTTTTGCGCGAAATTCATGGTTTTCGAAGATCAGAAATCATACTTACGAAAACCCGAAACGTATGTTGGCTTTGCAGACACAAGTCCAAAGCCCAAAGTTACTTTTCTAAGTTTTTTGAAGCTTGGTGTTTGTACATACCGTGCTCCTAGTTTAGACTTACCATATCTGAAGAGACAAAATTCCTGACAGTCTCAATGCCTGCATTTCGCGACAACAAACAAGCACTGTACGGCATTTTCAGTATATTCTTACAACTACCAATCCACCGCAAAACAACATCACTATCACAGAAGAAAAATACTACCCATATTTTTCAGAGGATCTAATGACAGAATCCTCCGAAACTGTCAAAATTCCGGCCATTAGAGCATTTATAAAAATAATTTCCGGATACAAATTTCAACGCCGAAATTTCGGACGTATGGCAACCCTATCCCAGTTTATTTTATGCTCAGAATCGCAGAAGCCTAAATGGTTTTTAATCTCTTTCAGGCTGAGAATGAAAATGTCCAAGTTTAGTTGTTAAGCCTGCAAGGAATCAGCCTGCCACGCACTACTTTCATAACTTTGACTGCACATACCACATTTCAGCACCAAGACACAAGGGTGACACAGCCGATCTTTTTAGCTCACTACAAGCGTAATGTATACCTTGGCGCCTCCCGGTGTGTCTCGTGTGTATGTAGTATTTCCCCATGGGGATTTGCACCAAGAACTCCTTAAGAGTCCCTTCTTGAAAGTAATAACTGGAGAATGGTAAGCCTAGACTGAAACCGTCTGGAATTTTTGCTCTTTATGTGCTGACTGATTACTGACTGTTCGATTCATTGGTCAACGGTGACGCATTTCTTTACAACCATTTCGTTCGGCCATTAACTCTCAACGAAAACGCCGTATCCATCAAAAGAACATTAATGTTACCCAAGTAACCGCAAGCGTGGTCTATTAAGAGTCAGACACAATCAGATAATTTCTGCTTCTGTGACAAAAATACAGTACTGAAAACTCATTTAGGTCCACACAGGAACTGTTGCAGAGTTTTTACCGGTGAAATCAACCAGTGTTACACTAACTGTACAAACCTAGCTTTTATATGCAAAGGCAAGGTCAAGGCCCAGTACTATGCTGTAACCCCAAACAAGACAAGCATACCGGAAGCGAAACGTTGTGGCATGGCGCCGCAATATCAATAATAATAAACAAATTTATAAAACGGCTCGAAACGTGATACTGCAGAGTGCGGATACCACTGCCTGTGCGGAAAGTAAAACTTGTCCAAGCCGCTCTGATTATTGCAATCATCTCTGTCGTTTCACCGTCAACAAAAAACTGTTTTGGTATCTGCCTTGAATCACGTTGCGTCATTGATCCCAGTTGGAAATCTGCCTCTGCCTAACACGTGTTACACTCTATCGACAGTTGAGGAACTTAAAAACTACTAAGTGGAATGCGTTGGATAGGCACAAAAGTTCAGCCAAGGTTATACACACTTTTCGTCAGAGTTGCTTTGACCATGAACACATTTGAAAGAGAGCATTATTTACTTGCTTTAGGTTTGCAATTTCAGCCCATTAGTGCCGAACGAAAACAGCTCTCCAATAGACATCAACTAACATAACAACTTGTGGAACAGTAGGCTGGAATCTGTTACCTGCAATGCAACCTTGAAAATCACATTAGTTTAACTTTGTAAAACAGCCTTGCAAAACCAAGACCAGTCAAACGATTACTTCGTCATGCACTTGAACCCTGTGCAAAGAAACGTGCAGAAGAGAAAAGCTGGAACAAGGCAGCGTGGTAGCTGTTGCTGCTGACCAACACAGTGAACGAAGTCACCGAAAACTGAAGAGCAACTACCGACTACTTGAAAGGAAAATCAATGTCAAGATTGTTGAACTCTTTTGTTTAAGCAAAAACTGCATCCGATTAGAAAAACTACGTATATTTTATGCAAAGTACAGCACTAGAGAGCGGGATTGCAGTATACATAGCAGCAGAATTTGTGGAAACAGGCAAGAATTGGCACAAAATTTAATAAGAAAAAATCGCCTCATTTCTAATTTAAAAATCTGTGTAAAGCAACTCACCACGTCTTCGCGGGTTTGAATCAAATCGAACTGCGTGAATTACGGCTGGTAGTTTTCCAGCCGAGGCACGGTAAAACAAGGCAAGTTACCCGCATTTCAGTAAACGAAACGAAGGTTACAGCGTGTCCGCGTTATTCTACGCGAACAATCTCATACTGTGATCTCACTATGCGGATCTGTAACGCGAAAGGAAGAAGGAAACACGTGGTGTGGTTTCGCGCTAATATTTCTGCAGCAACTAGTCAAAGACACGCTTATGTATGTTGAATTCTACAGTTGATTTATTCAAATAGTTCTTCAATCGCTCCGGGATATTAATCATTGGATTCATGGATTGGAACAGAAAAACGTTGTATTTGCTTGACCTGGACAGCATGGCTGAACACATGGCAATACCTAAATTTTGTCTTATTTACGATTCCGCACCTGGTTGAGTCATTATCCGTGGTTATTCCAAAGAACTTTTGGCTTGACGGGAACTGAAGCAGATTAGATCAAACAGATTTGTCCAATTGTTTAACTAAACCAATGATTATGTCCTGGACTGGCAATACTTCTCAGTTGAGACTGCAGGGTTATTTTTTTTCACCAAAACAAAAACGGACAAAAATATTTGGTACACTCATGGTTGCGATATAAGCATGCCTGACAGGTATGCCAAGAATATTGCTTGTACTGTTGATAGGTTTCGATGTAATTTGTGAGTTACATCCAAAATATGCCGGTGGCATGCTAAAGAATTGCCTTGCTGTTTGAATGAACTACACAAAACCCAATGCTTGATGCAAAACAATGGGTTTTCCGAAACGAAACATTAATTTATTTCATTTAGTGTTTAGCATCCTTCTTTCCGACACGACTTAACAACACTTCCAAGTTTTACTCTGATTGTTGTTGAAAGTTCATAAGCTCCCCACAGAAAACGCTGCTGTCCATAGTCGGGTAGCAGTTGCCACCTTCGTGTGGTAAGACATATTGCTTGATCAGTAATAATGCAGGTTCGGAATGCTTGGACAAATACGAGAATAAACACACGTGCATGGGTCTCGTCCAAACAGCCCATACTTTGCAGGCCACAACACAGTGCACCGCACGTTATTTGCTCTAAAACCTGGAAAGTGGTTACTTCAACCACTACGAGAACATTTGTCGCTGTTTCAGGTGGTTTAGGTTGCCAAGCTTGCGCTGGTGTTAAATGCGAAACTAACGCAGATCAAATTTCCGAAGAGAGCCACACCGACCAAAGCTAAAACGTTGATTGTGACGCCACACACTCGATTGTGAGCGGCACACTCACGCGTCTTTCCGCTAGCGCTGGCATTGCGTGTGTGTGCGCGACTGTCAGTGCAGCCAGCCAGCCAGCCAGCCATGCCTTCGATGCTATACAACTAAAAGTAACTTCTTTTTACAAAGAAAAACTGCTGTTTTGCAAACAATTTTCTTTATCATTTTCAGTTATGTGAAAATACAAGTTGATTTAACTTCAAAAACAATTTAAAAACTTGAGTAACTTTTGAAACTACGACGAAACGTCAAATAACAAACAGTTTTGATGCGAAAACTTATGTTTGAAAAAACAAATAATAACTAAGTTGCATTTGAGACAAGTTTCAAGTAAAACTGTTTTCTGAAAGATAAAGCATTTTGGTCTATCTTGCTAAAAAAGTAGAAGTCAAATTAGTTTTCTTTTTGCAACACTTACTGAAGCAAAGAAATAACTTCAAAAACAGTTTACAATAATATTAATAATCATCATAAATTTAAAAGTTTTAAATACAACAAGCCACGTACCTTTGCTTTTATCGCAGTCTAAGAGCTGGGTTGTTGAGTTGCAATCTCACAAACGCACACTTCTGTCCGCAGAACTAACATAATGTTCGCGAACGTTGGACGGTTGAAGGTGGCGCGCTCTTTACAAGAGGATAAAGAAATAAAAAGAGAAAGAGCAGCGAGTTTCAAGGAAGGAAAAACACTCGCCGGCCTTTGTGGAGATTTTAATTATGTGCGAAAAGCCGTTCAGAATTCTGGGGCGCTCTTAGCACTGAACGAAAGATGGTTTCTAGTCTAGTTACAAGCTCTGATAACAATGGAGTTCACAAGAAATTTTTGCTTAAACAAAAGAAAATTCTTTGAAAGCAATGGCTGTCTGGGTTTTTTTTAAGTCGTTTCGAAAACCATTGTTGCTCTGAAAGAAGTTTGAGTTAAACGAAGAAATGCATCACAAAGGGCATTTTTGCCTTTTTCATAGTCAATTTGTTGTACGACTAAATAATAATGACACGAAGCTATATTAATGCGTTTTACGCACAAATTAGATTTTTTGAAAACCTATAAATATATTTGTTTAAAATTTCACCTGAAAAAATTAGTGTGTTTTGAACTTTTTCTGGATAAACTTTTCTGAAGTAATGGCAAAGCGATTGTTTATGCGTTAACTGCTTAAACACGCCTTTCCCGCTTTCCGCTTAACTAAGCAGAAAGGTTCTAATTTTGCACTATGTGTTATGTCACGATCATAGAAAATGCAGAGCAGTAACTTCGGTTTCGGAGTTGCCCACTTCACAAACAACGACCACTGTTTTGCGTTGCCAGGGGTTCATTGCATGCTGAGAGCAGGCAGTGGCTGCTGCTAAAATCACACTCACCTGGTATGTAATCTGTGGTTGCTGGGAGGCACCATTCCATCCGCGATGCAGGAGTTAAGCCTTGGAAAAGTTAGATTGCTTCCCTACTTTCAATGAAGCATTTTTGTGATGAAAACCACAGCACGGCGTAGTATTCGTTTTGTCTCTGAGTCATATGTCAGTGTTAAAGGGCAACTGAGCTCTTCACAATACATCAAAAAATGAATTACATTTTATAAACTTGTCTGAAATTGCAGCAAAATTTACTTAAAACATGATTACAATTTGCTTGTCCATGTTCGGATTAACAGGTGGGATGTTATACTTCTTTATTTATTACTGTCTTCAACATCAAGGATGGGCTAAACTTTATTGTAGAAAAACATTCACCAACTGAATTATAAAACGTCGTGTTGACAATGACTGTAAAAATTGCACATCACTTTTCATTTCAGGTTAGAGGGATCGTGATTGTTTAAAATTTAGTGAGCTCATAAATCGTCATGCCTGGAACCGTTTATGAAACTTACGGAGGAACAGGTTTTGAACGCATCTCAGTCCGTTGTAAATCTGTAAACTTTAACAACCGGTTGAGACAAAAGCTGCACAGTTTGAAAATTAGCAGCAGCTTTGATTCTCGCTTTGAAAGCATCGTTTGTTTCCCTTTGAAATCAATAATGCAGAGTCCAGAAGGCATCGCCATCCCTATGCAACAAATTATTTTTGGTAACACTGTTTCACTGTTTATTGGCAATTCATGCGTGTGGAGTTCAACTTCCATGTTTGCCAGCCATGATATTTTTCGAAATCGGTGAATTTATAACAACACTCTCAATTTATAACAACACACTCATCTAACATTACGATTTGAATTTTGACAAAATAGCCCGTACTCAACAACACACATAAATACAGTCAGGCGCGTAGCCAACGGGGGCAATTTCCTCCCCAATCCGAAAGTTGAATCAAAATTTTTCAGGTTAATCAAGCTTTTGATGTGTAAACCAAATAAATACTTCAGTGCAAATCAACGAAACTGCACAAGGAACCTAACTTGTTTCAGTTTTTAGTCGAACGTGTTCAAAGCAGTATGTTTAACCAGTTGTCCATGATTAATAAAACGTTGTGTGTAGTGTAAATGCTGGCAAATTCATTCCATGGCTGACCTTTGCCTTAGGTGTAAGCTCCGTGTGGACGTTGGTGATAATAAAATACAAACTTGCATTTAACCGCTGGTAATCAATAACCTCAAGTAAAAACAAGAAATAACGGTTTTCGCAACTGTTTCTGCCGCACTAACTTGCTGTATCCCACCTATGGAGGTGCAAACCTCATTTCAAGACCATTGCAAAAATTCCTCTGTGATATTTCTGGCGTGTGACAAATTAGTTATAACTTACGCTTATCTGCAGCACCAGCCGTAGCCTTAAGAACATCGCAGATTTTTGTTTTTGCATAGCTTTGAAACAACATGCGTTACTGTAGCGGTGATATACATATTATATGCCTTGAAGCTCAAAATTTTGGCTACGAATCAATCCAGATCCAAAGTCGTTTTTATTGCACAATTAGGGCATAGACACTTTTTAGCAACAATAGCATTAATTCTGGAGATAATTATTGTGATGATTGAACATGTACTGTGACGGTGGAACCTTAACGTTTTCGTAAATGATTTCACGTATCTTGCCGGAGAGTAAAAAAAGTTTTTTCAAGCAGACCTAATCAGAGTCCGACCTATACGTAATCTGAAAGTGTTTCAACTTTCATTTGATGTTAATTGCCACCCTATCCTACAGTAAATTAGAAATCATTCAGCTGCAACAGGAAGAGTCAGCAGCAAAGTGTAGTGTAAGGAGGAAGACGCTTTTTAGTTTGTAAGTTCTGAGGGCATTGGCACTTCCGCCATTACTAACACATAGCTAGCAGTCTGTTTTCTCGACAAAGCACATGTCAATCAAATGGAAGAAAAATAACTTTTTTCCCGGTCATTCGATTTTGTTATTTAAACATTAACGGATTTAAAGAAGACTTCAATCGCTTAGAATGCCTATAGGTCAGCGATTCCCAAACTTCAGTGCGACCCAAATCTGAGCTTGGTGAACATCCCGCAACTAAGTTTGTTTTTTAATACAAGCAATCTACTCTTTTCTCAAGTAGCTACAGTACAGACAGACATAGACAAGCAGTGGCAATGTTGAAAATATACCACTCAGGTTTGGACCACCTGGTCGCGACCCTTTTTGACCCTTCGCCTTCCTTGTTTGGATTTCGACCCATACTTTGGGAACCAGTTGGTTAGATCAACTAACAAACCGTTGTGTTAACTGTATCGGCACGTATTTTTAAACTTCAGTGCACAGCTGTGAGTATAATAATCGATTCTGGCTTCGTTTTCGCAAATATCCAACCTTTTTCACACTTTGTGTAGACTGAGTGGCCAAGCATATATGCAAGTTTGCCTAGAGAACATGTGCAACTTCCCCCAATTTAGGACATTGCCTGAAGTATATTGTTAACTCTAAATAGTTAGGAAATACCTGATCGCATTTCGGAAGCAAGCTTAGTGAAAGTAGCGTACCAAAATGCTACCGCAGTTGCATTTCACAGTGTTTAATGCAGTGTTTCCCAAACTTTTTCGAACCTTTACCCAAATAAAGGTAGCGATTATATCTTATTACCCTCAATAAAAACTTTTCGCATTTCATGTCGAAAATTTCTTTTCCAGTGATCTCTCATAATACAGAACAACATTGTGGTTGCGGTTCCACGTTATCCCCAGAAGAACCGCGTATTACCCCCGAGGGGTAATTTACCCCAGTTTGGGAACCATTGGTTTAATGACACAAAATCCTCATACATTTTCAAACGCGTTGAGGGTTTCTATCCGTTACATTATTAGCTGCATACGTCAACCAGTGGCGTTGCTGACAGGGGGGCAGGGATATAAGTTGCCCCTTCTTCTTGGCAAGCGACATGTAAAAACTAGGCCTCCACTCTGTTTATATTTCGATCATTACTATTCCTTAGATTTTAAGTAAGTTGTTGTTTTTTGCGTTTATGGGAGTGTTATCCAGTGATTTCGGGTGTTAGTGCTAGATACCTACATCCGGATCCATTATCATTTCTCAATTTTTTTTCAAAGTGTTGGCTGGTGGCCTTTCTTCAGCTAAGTTTCCCCCTGACTCAAACTTATAATTTCACCACTGACGTCAACCAGTCGCTCAACAATCGGACAAGATTCACTTCTTATATGCGCGCAAGTTATGCAGACCTACTTCGGGAGTCGGTGTCTTATCGCGAAGTCACTACTCGGCTTCGATTGAAAGTGTGGTGGTGTACATCAGAAGCACGTAAATATAAAAAGCGCGATCATAATGCCGCCAGCGATGACTTATTGTTCAAGCGCAACATTGCCTGGAAAAAGCATACTGTAGATCTTGCACTTGTGGCATCGAGATTTTCACATGCGCTTTAGGAGAAAAATTTTACGAACAAATGGAGGCGTCGATGTAGAGTGGAAGTCAAAACTTCACTAAAAACAAACTTTTAAAACGTGTCAGCTCAATGAAAATATACTTTTTATTTGCCGGCATAAATCTGACAAAAACAAAAGCCCCAGAAAAATTTATGTTTCATGGATGATGCGTTGAAAACAAGGGGCATTGAATATTTAAATGTTGAGACTGGGTTGTTGTTTGCCCCCCACTATAAAAATTTCTTGCTACGCGCCTGAATACAGTTCATAATAATGTACAAACTCTTGGCCATCTAATGCACAGAACTCTTTTTCTAACCAAACACAGAAACCAGATACATATATTTTTGTTCTACCGAAAGTTCTTTTGTATATAGCAGTTGTTATGCTAAAGTATTAGAATTACTATAATGCTCGTTTGACTTTTTTTTGTATGAAATGAAATGAAACACGTGAGGATTTTGATGACGCTGTAAAGTCAAAGTAAACAGCATAAAAGCGGTTGTGACGTATTACATCCAGCGACGGTATTAACATATTCAGTTAAACATATTGGTATGTTGCAGCATCTCTTGCTTCGGCGGGTCCTAACAAAAAATGCTGGTTTTGTTTTTGATCAAAACACTTACAGCGGCAACTATAAAAGCATTAATATACCGCAACATAGATGCAGAGGCACGAGCTCTAAGGCAAGTGTATTACTGTCTTGATTTCAAGGCTTAAACGCACACGTGGGTGCAGCAAAAAGTAAGCCATTGATTGACAGCAGTGCGCTAAACACGTCATTGTTATTGCAACACTGAAAGGTTGCTCAACGAAGCAGAACGGCTTCCACTTTCAAGGATTTATGCCGACTGCCTCTACAGTGCAGTTACACAAAGAACAGAACAACCACATGGAAATTGCTCAAAATGTTTTGGTAACAAAAGGCTCGCTGTAATGAAAGTCGACCCCAGTACAACGATTTTTATTGGAAAAAAACAGTCTTCTCATGGACAGGTTAGTGTAAATTAACAAACCTTTCGTTATAAGATATATTCTCTTTTACCTCGTCCCCGCTATGTGCAGTAATTCGGGAGTGACTGGCCCTGCGTAGTCCCCAAAACCTGATTGGTTTGCACGAGGTGGATAAACACGGTGGTAGGATATATATAGTAAAAGTGAGATCAGTCACAGCAACGATACATTCATTATTTAACATGACCATCTGCAATTAACAAAAAAAGCCTCTTATTGCGCACATTGCGATTCATCATTTTATTGTTACTTCCAGATAGATCCTTTTCTTGCAATAAAGTCCGCCCACTTACATAGAGGCTCCGGATTGTACAAATACAAGCACAGTGAAAGAAAACACTCACGGCTTGTATAAGGAAAGCATGCATCCTTTCAGCTTCTCATAAAACTCAAAATAAAGCTGTAAAACTCATAAGACCAGCTAACCATAACTCTTGGAAGAATCTTTTCAAGATTTAAACTTCATATATCTTCCCAAACTAGGTAGCCTACATTCTCAGTAGGTAAATTCATGCACTCCTATTACAACAAACTACTTCCAAACCATTTTGACGACTATTTTATTCCAGTCAGCTCTATACATTCTCACTTCACAAGACTATCCACTTCTATCAACCTGTTTTTACCTGAGTTAACTCATCTTCAGGGAAATTGCATCAAATTACATTCCATATTTAAAAATTTTTTTATGTTTTTATTTCTTAGTTTCTTACTGTCACTGTGTGTAATTTTTTTTGACTACACCGAATTTCCTCAATGAGAAGACTAAAGTTAGACTCACTCCTTTGTGTACACAGGCATGCTTCTTCTCTGTAATTTTTCCTCACCATGTTCTGTGCTTGTTTATTTGTTTGTTTTTCTAACAATGCTTAATTTATTTCCAACTGTTGTTTTCTACCACATGTCAATATGTTTCAAACGGGGTTGGTTGACCAGATGACCTCCATGGTCTTCCACCAATCCTATATGCCACAGTGACAATCTTATTTACATTGATCAGTTTGTTTGCCATTGTGTTTCCGTTTATTCTAATTTCCACTGACAATTCGATACTTTTTAGCATGATGGCTATTTGTATAGTATCTGCTTATAAGCTGAGTCACATGAAAAAATGAAACTCTCTCTCTCGTTTATTTCCTCTAGATATGACTTGATCTATAGTTTTCAAATGATTTATATACACTGATAAAATTTGCTCAAAAAACAAAAAATGTAACAAAAATCAATGTAAATAGTTCGGCCAATAAAGTTCCACAGTGCAGAAAACGCATAGTACAGAAAAGCAAATCCATGATTTAAAAATTTTTTCTTGACTTTTGTTAATATTTTCTTGTTTGTATCTGCTTTTTCATTTTTTGTCAACTGACTCGCGTATTATATGGACTTCGAATCTGAGAAATGCAATTATAAATGGATGAGGCAATATTGTAACTTTGATAATAAAATCTTGTGCTCAACTGTTGTAATCTTTAAATGTAATTTTAATTTTTGCGTCAGACTCATGGTCCATATCACAAAGGTACTCGAATAACACAAAAATGTTTAGTCATAGCGCAATACAGAGCAAGTGTTAATAGAATAGCACAGACAACACAGGGATTTGCCAAACACTGAAACAACACAAAGGATATAACTACATTCACTCATCATCAAATAGTAATCCAGCAGTGGGAAGAAAATTGAAAACAATTTAACGCCAGGTTGTGAAGTTTCATTTCAGTGAAATGTTTTTCTCTGTGTTTTTTACAAACAGATATGAAGTATGTTTTTTTCTAATTTGATTTTGTGCGACGACGACTGGCAGCAAGCCTAAGCCTCCTGCTTGCCGGAGTGATTGAGGTGAGCGATCTTGTCCAAGTAGCGCTACGGTGATTCACTCAGTGGTCGTGAATCGACCACCCGACCCTTCATTTGATAGGGGAGACCCTCTCACTGAGCTAGCGGCTAGCGCCACCCACGAGGCATGTTGAACGCCCCCGTCGTGTTTTCTGGGTCTTTATATGTCTTTGAGGCCGTGGATGGAGGACAGCACATCACGCAACAAAGACAAGATGGAGTAACGAGGTTTTTGAAGGGTTTGTGTGTTAGTTGGAAAATAGTGTTATTCGCCTAAAATTAAACATTTTGGCCCTACCAAAAATTTTTTGGTCCCCCCCAAATTTCTAGGCTGGCTACGCCACTGAAACTGAGAGCTACTTCTCGGTACAGATTCATGCGAAGGACTACCGGTTTGATACACACACTTCTGAAATAAAAATTTGCTAAATTTGTCTTCATATTATGTTATCATTAATAATAAAAATTACAGTTATTAATATGAAGTCACTGATCATGTTTATGCTATTGTCAGAACAGGCCCGTGAGCAACCCACGTGGTCCGTGCGGTCGATCTGGCGCCCGCGGGCACCATGTTGGTGACCCCTGGCTTAGATATTTGCATGCTGGGGCAGAATAACTTATTGCTGTGGTTTGCATTTTAAGTTCATCAGTGTTAACTATAATAGAACAGATTTGATGGAATCTGCATAAGTATGATGACATCGGCATAAGTACACAAGTTGCTTTTTGCCATCGGGACCAACCCATCCGGAAGCTTTGTTTGCTTGTTCCGATGAAAACTTTCAATGTATGGAGTAATTGCAGTAAATAATTTTGCATTTCTAAAAATCTAAATTTCAAGCACGACCAAAACAACCTTAACCAGGATTGTAACTTTTCCGTCGTTAACTTGATAATATTGTTTTGTTGCTGTTACTTTTGTCATGATTGGTTTTGAAACCAAATAATTCTGTGCCAGCTGCCGATTCTTTCATGATTTAATCCTTGTAGACTGCAGGGTTATTGCATTAGCACAACCTGGAAAGAGCGCTTTTGGTCAAACGTTACAGACAACAAGCACTGACATGTTGTGCCATGCATTTTCACATCAGAACATTGGTCCAACGGACATTTGACGAAAGTGAAACTGTAATTTGTTTATAAAAAGTGCGTTTTATTAATTCAAAGCAGACTGGTTATTATAATCTTACTAAAGGACTAACTTTATCTCAACACAAACCAGTTTATTTTGTTTGCAAAAATGGATAATTCTTGAGTAACTGCCTTGGGACGGTCCGGCCATGAGCTTTTCCAGGTTGCAAAACTTGTGCTTGTAGCAACAGTTCAGTCCATTCCTCACAGGACGCATTATTTCGAACACGTGTTAAAAGATTCACACATGGCCTTAATATCGGTCGCTGAGCGCAATCACATGTTTTGTACCTTAACACCGGGCAACTGAGCACGCAACATTCTTCAATGTTTATTTTAAACTTCTTGGAGCTTATAGAACTACTGTTTGGTTTTTGAAAATTTTAATACTTCTCAAAGATGTAATTAATTTGTTCGAAATGATCGACGAAAACGTAGCAAAGTGATATCTATTGAAAGTGAAACTGCAAAACCATTAGATATGAGTAGATAAAAACATTTGTATTTTTGAGAACTAGGAAAAGTCACTTTCCTAGCTTGAAATATAGCAAATGCTAAAGTCTGTTCTCTTTATATTTTTTAGTGACGGTGAGTAAAGTACAGTACACGTATTCACAGAAAGACGAAGAAAATCAAAAATAATACTGAGCAAGCGCTACAGTTTACAGCAAAACGCAAAAATACAGTCTTTACTGTGTATGGTAGGTCATTTTATTTTCCGAAGCTCGGACATAAAAAACCCTAAGTTTATCTGGTCAAGATCTCCTATTAAATGTCTTACATTACAAGACCAATATGTAAATAGTAATATAACACAAACTCACACGTTCCAAAACGGAAAAAATTACAAAGAAACAAAACACAAAAAATGAAAGTAAGACTTAATAAAATTTAATAGGAGCCAATAAAAAAGAAACTTATTTTGCTTACTTAATACTGTGAGAATACGTATACTCTTGTAATTTATTGCAAAATGTATAGCCTTTAAGTTTTGTTCCACCTTCTTCCTAAGGGAAGCTCCCTACACGAAATTGATTTTTTACCGGCATTGCTTGAAGCTCGATGAATAAAGTAATTTTCCTCATTAGCACATCTGGTATGACAAGAATGAGCAGCAGGCCCGTAACCAGGAGGGGCGCAGGGGGGGCGAAGCCCCCCCTTGAAATATTTTCGCCCCTCATGGAAAAATGTGTTGGACATAATTTAAAACTATTGGACATAGTTCAAAAAATTTGGGCCCTCTCAGAAAACTTTTCGCCCCTCCTGGTGTCCCAAGCTGGTTACGGGCCTGATGAGCAGAAAAAGCCTCTTGAAAAAATTCATTGTATATTTCTGGTAATTTTCCGTAGTGAAATTTGTGCATAAATTTTGCCAATTCAAATTGATAAATATCATTGAGTTTCAATATTTTTAAGTTCTTGTACAAAGGAGTTATGTGACATCTATATTTGTTGAAAGTCATTATCCGTAATATGTTGTTTTGTAACACTGACAATGGTTGTAGAACCGAGTTTTTGGCTGTACTCCATGAAATAACGCAATATTGTAAGTGACAATGAACGAAACTAAACTATAATAATCTCAAAACGTCAATAGGAACAAATTTACGAATTTTAAAAACAACATGTTAGAAGCATAGAGAAGTTTTCTTTTAATTAATTCAACATGGGATGACCAGTCCAATCTACTGTCTATTAACACGCCCAAATACTTCGCACATATCATTCCCTGCAATGATGCATTGTTAATGTAAACATTGAAAGAGGTCAGTTCAGTGGGACTGCATAAGTATTTCATAGACCTTGTCAACATGCACTGACTTTGAATAATTAATCGGTAGCTTATTTAGGTGCATCCACTTATCTACATTAGCTAGTTATGAGTTTACCAAAAGTTTACCAAATCTTGCAGGATATGTAAATTTTTATGAGACAAACTAATATCATCTGCATGAAGTACCGTTTTGAAAGCAGAGCAATTTGGGAGATCACTCACATCATTATAAACAAGAGTGGCCCAAGGACTGAACCTCGTGGCACCCAAGAAATATTTGCTAACTGAGATTTGGCATTTTTAATAGTAGTGTAATGCTGGCGATTTGAAAGATAACTGGTGAATAGTTGTGGTGGAATTCCTCTTATACCAAAGTTGAAGTACAATTTTTAAGCAGAATTTTGAAGTTAAATGTATCAAAGGCCTTGTATGTTGCACTGGTACTGTAGAAACATAGTTTTATGAACATTTGTTAAAATAAATCGACGTTTTTGTTTGAGTATAATGTGTTCAATGCAATATGTTGCACATTGGGACCCCCAAAGCCCAGGCCTGGAGGGCAGACCACCTAGCACTGGTCCAGGCAGCAAACCAATAACGCGGTTTAATTTAAATCAACGACGGGAAACAGGAGTTTTTCAAAAATCCTGCTCTAAAATAAAAGAGTAATCGAGAGCTCCCGTCTTCGCTCACTGATTGTGTTCATTCATATAAACAAATGAAGATAAGCTTGCGTATCAGCGAAGACTACACCTACAATATTCATTGAATTTTACAACCCATTAACCCAGTGATTCCCAAACTGTGTGCCGCGGCACACTAGTGTGCCGCCACAGATTCTCAGGTGTGCCGCGAAGCTTTTTGGAATTTTGGAAAAGAACTGTATGTATATTGAAAATAAGGCATGCAGACAAGCATACGAAACTTAAAAGCGCTCTAACTGCTTCAATAGCTGATAAATAAGCACATGCAATGATGAAACCAATTATTGCATTGCCGATAGAGTAGGGTAACTGTCACGTCATAATTGTACTGCTATGTTAGAATTAGAACGGAGGTTTTCAACCT
>Ga0210059_1003923_pt1 | contig 23943 bp, 22 predicted proteins | sample Ectturendosymbi2_FD_188042 | JGI IMG/M metagenome (GOLD analysis project Ga0210059, IMG submission 188042) | Ecteinascidia turbinata endosymbiont from Florida, USA - Sample 2 (SPAdes) (version 2) | ecosystem: Host-associated > Tunicates > Ascidians > Unclassified | place: Key West, Florida...
TCCCCCATTCAAAGTGAAGGGGGGAAGTGCCCCCGTCATGCACACCTGTTCCCGCGTCCCTGGGATTGCCATTGTTTTTCTCGGAAAAAATAGTCGACATCGGGTTCAATAGATGTTGTCGCCAAGCATAAGCATTGTTCAAGATGGCCATCCATGCTGGAAGATCGGACTTTGGATTTGGTTTGTTTCATACAATAAATTAATTGTTCGCATACCGAATTTATTCGATTGTAAGCCGCGGCTTACAGAGTTTTCTTTTCATCATTTCGTGCGGCTTACAATGAAGGGCCGCTTACAATCGAGGGCGGCTTACATTTTTTTCTGTAGCTTATCGAAAGGTCTAGATCAGTGGTTCTTAACCTTTTTTACTTATCTTACTCTTTTATCAAACACGATTACCAGATTTACTCCCAATACATTCAGTGGTGCTCTTTTTTTGAAAATACGAAATTAACAAACTCTTACAGTATGGAATGGTTTATAACTATTTACATTGACTGTAATTTATGATTCAGTAATTTTACCCCCTTGGGAGGTTAAATTTATCTCAGGTTGAGAACCACTGGTCTAGATAGATGCGTCTTACCTTTCCTTGGCTACTAAATATTCGTTGACAAAATATTCTCTTTCTTCTCTTCAGCATCACATGCATCAGAACCGTCGCCAAAAAGTCGTCAGTAGGGGGGCTTTACGTTCGTGCAGGGGGGCTTGACATTCGCATTTCACAAAAATTCCGCTAATTTATAGTGTTTCATATTTCATTTGGGGGGGCTTGGAGCTTTATTTGGGGGGGTAAGCCCACCAATGCCCCCCGTGGCGACGGGACTGACATGCACACTTGTCATAGGAAGGATTATGATGAACATAAGGCAATTGTAGTGGTGAAGCATCATTACCAGGGTTGCCTACCACTCTAAACGTGCCACGCGAAGGGTGCAAGTACACGAAAGTATCTCAGGGGCTTAGCTAACCTATATTCAAGTGCGACTTACAATCAAGGGCGGCTTAAATTAATTTTTAACACCATTTCGTGCGGCTTCCAATCAAGGGCGGCTTCCAATTAAGGGCGGCCAAAAATCGAGTAAATACGGTAGGTACGTGTTGCCAAACAAAGAAATCAGACGTGCTGAATATTTCCTCAGGTTGGGAAAGTTTTTTGAGGATACGACGTACTTGCGATAAAGGTTCATAAGCGGTTCTTATGATATAAAGGTTCATAAATAATAAATTCGCTGCACTGCAAATCAATCACCTCAGAGACCCCGGAACGGGGGCGCATGACGGGGGCACTGCCCCCCTGCCCTTCGAAAGGGGGGGCAACAGGGGCACAAGTGCCCTTACATAACAATATCATAAGTAATTCCAGGGACGCTCGAGAGCGGTGAAATGACGGGGATATTGCCCCTGCCCTTTGAAAAGATGGACAACAGGGGCGGAGGTGACTTTTCATAACAGAATCACAGGTAATTTTATGGTTTATCAAGATCGACTTGAAAAAAATTTATTGCAGCTATTCGCGCACAAGTAAAATTCAAAATAGTTTTCTATAATTTCTGCTATTATTTTTTAGATCAATATTGTTGCTGCGCAAAAACAAGCATAATTGGTAATTCTTTTTTGTTTTTTATAAGTTTCCATTGCCCTCAACTCTTTTACTGCCCCCCTGCCGCTGTTCCGGCGTCCCTGAATCAGCTCCATTTGAAGCTCTATTTAGACATCTTTAGCTTCAACTGAAAACGGTTGCCCAACGAAGGTCATCTCCTGCTCTTGTGAAAGGAAGTCTTTGAATCGTTCGTCAAGTTCCTAATGCAGTTGTGAAATGCATTACCACAAAATTTGGTGCGTACTCACTGCATTTCAGTTGCTTTGTCACTAGAAATTGAGAAGATTCTTGTCGCTGAGCTGCTTTTTGAAAAGTTCTAATTTCGCTTCAAACGCTTTTGTGTGACTGAAAAGAACACTGAACTAGCTGTCCTCTTTGTTGGATTTTCAGATTGACGATAATCAGATGTGAAGAAATATCAGAAAGAAATGTAAAGTATGAGTTGATTTCGGGTTCGTTAAAAGTGTCTTCTATATTGCAGACGAGTTGTTCCACCCTTCTGGTAACCGTATTTTTTGAAAGACTGATTTCTTAAAGTCTTCGATGCTTTTAGGGCAAACGTTCTCAGCTGCATCTGCTATGCACTTTTTTTACAAAATCTCCATCTGAAAGGTTTCGAATTTTTAGCAGTAGCGTAACTAGCCCTAAAGACACCTTCACATGCTGTAACAACTTTTCTGAAAACGCGACTTGTTTCGAACGCACGGATTTCAGTGACCCCTTCACTTTATCTTCCTGTTTGTGATCTCTAATGCTTTCAAAGTTGGAATGTTTGCTCGTGTATTGGCGTCTAAGTTGTACTCTTCCATAACAGACCCTGTTTCCTGGCAGATTATGCAGAGAGGTTTGCCATAATTTTCAATCAAGAAAAAATCGTTTGTCCAACTCTCTTGGAAACTGCGTCCCTCGTCAATGTAAGAACATTTTCTGCTGATATTTGAGTCCATCATCCACTGACTGCGTAAGCTATTGCACAAAGTTAAACAAGTGCTCTATTTCACCTGAGAAAGATAAACTTGAAAAGCGAATTATATTTGATGACATCACAATAACGTAATCTTAGGCGAGACTTATAACACTTTTATGCTAAATTTTTAACTGATATTAAGTAATATCCTTGAATAACAACCACACAGCGACGAGGGGATTAATTTCCTACGTTGAGTTTTTCACATTAAACACAATGGATGGTACTGCAATACAGGGAGTAGTAACATACCCACAAGTACTTTTCCAGACCGTCGTTAGCGGCCATCTAGAAACGAATTGGAGAGTTTTGCAAAGAGCCATCCTGGCAGGTAGAATCCTGCACTTATCAGAAACAGAACTAATAAAAACACAGTCACAACGGTTGCTTTTGCTTTCTTCCATCATAATGCTCAATGTGGCGTTACAACAAAGCATCGCATGTCTAATTGGTAAGTTCACTTGTGTCGACGTAACTCAGAAACGCAGCTATTGACTTTGCTAGCTAGCATGGGTATCGGAAGGGGAGAAAGGTGTACAAGACGCCCCTGTATTTTGAAATTTGATATTTTGCTAGTAATTTTTTAGTAAAAAATATTTTTCTCTTAATTTCTGAGTTGGTAAAATGAAATTTCACCACTGTTGGCCGACCTGAAAAAAAAACGTTTGGCCAAGCCATGGAAAAAATCCACTACTGACCTCCCATAGAATAAACCCTCCCGACACCCATGCTAGCTAGCCAATGAAATACTACTAAATTCTCATATCGCTTAGCGGGACCGCCGGTTGGACAGCCTTGATCTAAATCCAGCTCTGCCCATACGCCTTTGCATGATATGGCTTTTACGGCAAAGTGGACGCCGTTTGTTAAATCCCCGTCGGGACCAGTTGATTTTGGATTCAATACGCAGTGGTTTTAATAATTTGAGCAGCCAAAGCAGCAAGAAAGCAACGCACCTGGAGAATAAAAATACAAAGAATTACTATATTTATTCAACATAGAAAAATCTTTGACTAGTTTTTTGAGGTGGATGTGTCCATCTGGGATGATCATGCATTTCCGCTTTCATAGCATTAAGTTCTTGCTTTGTTTTTTTCAGTTTGCACTGTAAGCTAGAACAGACAAGCACCCCGGCTGCAATAACAAAACTTCTTCAGTTGCAGTGACAAAACTTTCGAAAACAGTCCGATAATGTGGCTAGTTCGTTCACAATAGGCCATTGGTGGCTCACAGTGAAAAGCATTTTGCCTGGGGAACTGAAAATGGATTTATAAAGCGGAGTCTTGATGTAATTGTAGCCTATTTACCGACGATCGTATAATGGGAAATAGGGAAATTCCGTCCCACGCTACACTGGATTTAAGTGACGGATGGTCTGTCGTGGAGACATTAATTCTCCCACAGTATTAGAGCGGATTACCTTAATTTCTGTCTGGAGTCATGCAAGGCCTGATACGTGGTCACCTATTTCACATTCCGGTTCGCCCACTTGTTTCTTAGCTTGTTTTAATAAAATGCACTGCACCACTTGATTTCCTACGTGTGTTATCTCTGTTTGCAATATATGCACAACGGTCAAACAACCATATGTTGGCTTCTCGCAAGGTCTGGAAAAAGGGTTGCCACAACCCATTTCGTGCACAACGAAAAAAGGCAAGATGTATGCTTTCAAAAACACAAGTTTACGTCGAACATATTCACATTCCCCCCCAATACAATAAGCATCAATTCAACGATTTTCTTTAAATCTATGAGAAGGGTCAAAGAGAGTACAGGAACACAACAGAAAGTAAATTGGACAATGCTGTCTTTCTTTGAAGTTTTCCACACATAATTGTTGCATGGCATCAGCTATTTGCTAAGAAATGTGTTTGTGAACGAGTTCTTTTCAACCGCATGATCTTGCTATTTTGAGGCCAACCGTTTATTCATCGTCCGTCATCCTGCGTAAGAGGTAAGATTGCTACATTACACTGGTTTGTCGGTGATATCAAATTAAGCTTGTAATATCAAAAAGATAGAGTACGTAGATGTAGTTTCGTAGTGAATTTTAGCCAACACTAAGAAAACATCTTTATCAGTGAAATACTTGCAATATTGAGCAGTTTCACATAAAACTGGAATCCAACTTATTGTATTCTGACGTCTATCATCATGCAGTTCTTACGCAGAACTGTGATTCAGGGTATACATTTGCAGTAGGTCAACTTAACAAACCTTCAAGGTTTTAGCTTTCGAACAAATAACATTCTCAGCTGTAACGCAACCACACAAAGTGCGAATTGTCTTAAACGCTCTAAATTTATGCAGCCTTTTAATAAAACTAGTCTCTTTGAAAGAACAATAAGTCTTGTCTTTGAGGTTTCAAAATATAAGTAACGACTATTGCGTCCAATTTTTGTGCCAATGTTTCTCATTTTCTGGTGTCGCTGTTCTGCCCAGTGGTTCGGGTCTCACGCCCAAGCACCAGTTAGAATCATAGGCATCAATGGGTGTGTTGGTATCTCTTCGCCGCGGTCTTGCAGCAGGAAACCTGCAGAGTGAAAGCAATGTGTTTGAGGTATTTGGGATTACAAATGAAATATAAAGAGAAGAGACGGTGAACTTATCGTTGCAACTATAATCATTAAATACAACAAAATTCCATCCTCTAAGCAATAAAATTTGCTTTGTTTTCAGAATATTATTTTGAGTGTTTGAAGACATTTTGAAAAACTTTGATCTGAATCTTTCATCCTTGGATTTTTATAGACTTCGGGATTAATTTTCTGCAGAAGGGTCGAAGAACTTCCAGAATCGTCGGTGTCAAAGTTAAAATTTCAGGTAAAAATGTTCCAGCTAAGGGAGCGAATAAAATTGTCTCTGATTCCATCATCAGGGTAGTTTGAATGTCGTGAATGCTTCCAGGTCTTCACCAGTTTTGCATTGACACAATTTTTACAGACACACTTAACTGTTCTGTGCTATAAATGGAATTGGAAACATAGGCGGATCCAGAGGAGGGACTAAGAGGATCAAGCACCCTACATTTTAATTTTCTTCTTTGATCGGCGATTCCCCGCGCAAATGTGCATTGAAGTGACTTTTTGGGGAGTCTCTGGTTGCGCTGTTCAAAGAAGATCTCCCTCGCCCCTGTTAGTATTTTCAGAGGTTCACATGTGATCTTGCAATTTCACCAACTGCGACCAGTCGAAGCTGACAGCACTGCGCTACAAGCTTTTAATCCACTGTGATGAACAAGTATTTCCTAACATCACCGCGCCCCTGAAATTTGTGGTTACACTACCAGTGACAACATGTGAGGCTGAACGAAGTTTCTCGACCTTGCGTCGTTTGAAAACGGTTCTCCACACCACAACTGGATTCGACCGTTTAAGTCAACTATGTCCAACCGAAATTACTTACGAAGCCAAAAATTATGTCAATATCTTAACCAGGGCCGCACATTGTACGACTTACTTTGATCTTAGTAAACTAAATTTAGTTTAAGCTAATGTACCGAAACCCTTCGAATCCTAAATGCAATGGCAACGACAGCTTGGCATCTTTAAGCACTCCGTAAGTGTGATTCCATAGGGAAGTTTAGTGCCGATGAAGGACAGGTTATCGGTATGTAGGCTATTCATACCATGGCGAAAACCTAAACTGGGCCGCACAAAACCTTCGACTGGGCCACATACGGCCGGGAGGGCTGCGGGTTGGACATAGCTGGTTTAAGTGGACTAGCTTCACTCCATACACTGTATACACAGAAAAGTAAAAATAGATTTAAACTTCGTGGTGGACAAATTTGCAAAGCTTCTCTATCGCCGCTTAGTACTCATGCTGTTCAGTTCAATAGCGATCTTTACGGGGAATATGGATTTCAATCATTGCAAACATTTCACTTTTAAAGTTATCGATGATGACTGCAGTCGCAATCGCCAATTTACAAGAAAATAGCTTTATGCTGAATACACTCAACATAGCTCAGCCCTGGCGTTTGCCCGGATCAATAAAATTTGTCCATGCAATGAGAGTAGCCAAATAGTGGGACCAGACAGTAAATTTCATTCCAATGTCAAAATCGGGTATTATAGCCGATAATTTCTATAGTTTTTCTGATTAATTTTGTTAGCATTTCTTCAGAAAATTCCTCCAGGTAAATATCAGAATGCACAAATCAATTCTGCTTTTTTATTTTCTGAGGGAGGACTCCAGACCCTCGAGGGTCTCGGATTTTAATGGGTCTTCGCCGCTTCGCGGTCCGGAAACACCAGGATTAATTCGACCCTGAGCCCCACCTAAAATCTGCACCCACTTATGAGAAAACGTGTTTTTTTGCACAGGATTGGCAAACAGCATTAGGCTTGTCATTCATCACATACACGAAAATAAAAAAAGTATTTTTGACTGAAGGTTTTTTACAGGTAGAATGACCCAGGAAAGTAATTTTTACCTACATTTCCTGATAAATATGCAGGGTTTAATAATTTGTAAACTTTATATCGCGACGTTAAGAGTACAATGTCGTATCATAAGTAGCATCAAATGAGGTGTAAACCTGTACAGTCGGATAGCTGTTCGAAATAAACAGGAAGTGACTCAACAATGATCGTGAAAGGCTTTATCACCTACAAAATTATTTTACTACTGCAAAAAATATAGACCGAAGTGCACCCTTGCGTTTACGTGGTTGTGTGAATACGTATTTTCTGACCTCAGCTTCATACCCAGAGCGGCACAGAGTGTGAAATTTTAGGAACATCGTCCCCTGTTTTACCTGAGGCGTACACTTCGCAGAGGCGTATATAAACCATTTATTCGATTCCACCCTGCAAAGCTAAACTGTGCCCCGCTCTACTTTTTGAGACCTTAGATTAAAAATCGAAATTGAAAATTGCAATGAAGTAAAACGTGAATTTGAATAGAGTGACTGTCGCCAGAAAATGATGTTATATTCTCAGATTTAGAGAGGATCCACATTCTGTAACACTAATGTTTGATTACTAACTATCGATTCGTTGAGCTTTTGTTTTATGCAGTTCTTCTCATTCATCAAGTTCAAAAGCAAATTATGGTTCTGAACATAAATTAGCGTAGTATAAAATTTTGTGCTTCATCGCTGAAACTAAACTTTGTCAGTATTGTATACACAATCAGTGCTTGTAAAGATATTTATCATTTCACAATTTTTGAAGTATTGCCCGTGCACATTTTTTGCTGAAACCCGATAGATAACAAAGTTTCAACTTTAAACCTGGCAACTTTACAATAAACCGTAGATAGCTTAGTCATTTATATGGACATGAACAAAAGGCAAAATTGACATCTTTGCGTTAGGTAACAAAAGTAGCTGACTTTCAAGTAAACCTAGTTTATGGCGCAGGATGCAGTTAAACGTAGATCAGTCACTTTCAAACCCACCTTTGATTCAAAACTGAGTCTTCTTGCTCGACTTGGCGTTTTTCTGATTTGGTTAGCTTTTGGATAAACGGCAGAAACAATCTGTGAGGGAAAAAACAATCATGTGTCGTGAAAGTCAAACAAGTTTGCAAAATAAGGTAAAACTTACTGAGGCGATTTTCGTTCGCTTATATTTTCTTTATCTCTGTTGCTGCAAAGCATGATGCTCAGTTTGGAAATGTACTCGCTTGACTTTTCAGGCATCAAAAGCTGTACAGCCGTCTGAACATCTTGACCGTTTATTCCAGCTGCTGTGATCAATTCTCGCACAAACAATATCTCCTGCACAAAACGCTGAATCTGTTTGGCAAGAGTTAAACGTCGCTGCATTCTGTAGAAGGAAACTTCACGTTCCAAGAACCAACATCCTTACATTTGTAGTGGTTTGTTTATGTGAATTAACTAAAAAATATGTAGTGTTTTCTAAGAAAGTAATTAATCCACCTTATTGCATGATTTGTATTATGTTATTTGCAATGATATTCGGATAATTTAATGGTGGTAGTAAGTGTAAATGCTTTCGTGTAAATTTAGCAGTCAATGAGTTGCAAAGAAGTCTATGAGACATTGCTTTTGAAAACCATTGATTGAATACGTACCTGTTCCATTAGGGTTTTATTTCGATTTATCATAACATCACATCTTGTAGAAAACAGTTCTTGCAAAGTTTCACGTTCTTCATTCATGCGGATATTCGCATCACGTAAAATTTTGATGCTAGTATTTGCTGCCTCCAATAAACTTTTCTGCGATGTAAAACCTTCGTTCTGCATTTTGTCCTGTAGAATTTGAAAACATCAAAAGATACAAGATATGAGTGGCCTAATCTTTTGACAGTCTTTCCAGACATTCACAACATTTGTACGTATATTGTAGGGGCCTCACTTTATGCAAATGTGCTGAATATGAAAGTCGTTGGTTTCTTATAAAGGACGTCAAAAATTTACATATAACAAATTCTGTGCAAAAAAATTCCGGTTGCTTTTTCAAAACTTTCCAAATTAAAAGATGGCATCAGATGTTTTGCGAAAGTTCTGGAAATTCAAGATGATTATACAACTTAACACACGATTATTGAAGCAAACAGTGTGCTAATGGTATAAAGTAATTGACGTGGATTACTTATTCATTTGCATATAGAGCAAATTAACATTTTAAAGTGTGTAAGTATTTAGGGCAAAGATGATTGTGGCACACCTGCACCAAAGAAAAGCGCACAGAGGCAATGAGATAATAAATCAAAAAAATGTAAACAAAAGGTAAATGTCATCATCACTATCATGTTTTTTTAATGCGAGAATTTAGAGAGTGCGAAATAACCCGTCAGATAATTTTGCTAAAATAAAAATCATTCTTTGTGTTGTTTCACGTATATTTAATGCTCTGCATTTTTAAGGAGGGTGTACAAAGACGGTTTTGATGAACATAACCAAGAAGTACAATGCAGTTGGGGTGCCAACAAATTTCCGTCTTTCCAACAAATCGGGGGTTGTTTTTAGCATCATTTCCGTCCGAGCTTCGTACTGATATTTTTGATAAACAGGTTACATACGCTCATGAGGTAATGTTACTGTACGGCGCATTGTATTTTCACTAATGAAAATGATTTGAGCAAGTGAATACAACCAGGCCCGCAACAAGGGGAGGAGGGCAACCGGGCGATTGCCACCTCATCAAAATGTTCAAGAACATGTTTAGTTGTTAGGTACAACAATTTACAATCATTTTGCTCCCTCGAAAATAGTACAGTAACAAGTTACAATCACTTTGCCTCCCTGTCTGCAGCACTGGACAACGCGTTGCACAAAACAGAATAAAGTTAGAGCAATGCAAATGCAACGTTTCATTGTGTAATTGGCCAAAGATTTTTTCTACATAGCCTCACAGTACTAACCATCAAGTTGTTTTTAAGTTTAACAGACCGCTCTGCTTTCCTTTTCAAGATTTCTTCCTGACGCTTCAACTCCGCTGAAAATCTCTGTTGGGTGGCTTCTGTCTGTTAGAAAATCATATTAAACACATTGACAGTTTCCCTACTAGCTGGTGAATACATTCTACTGATAATTTAAAATTGATGGGAAAGCAACAGTACAACTCGGCTTAACGTTGAATCTCGCGGTCAGCACCGAACTATGAAAGATCAGAGTCGTCATATATTTGTACCTGAATTGGTGTTGGAGTTAAACTTAAGCGAAAAAACAAACAAAAGAAAAAGAATTCTCTTGAACCGTACGTAGGACATCAGCTTAGCTTTACTGTGACTAGATAGGTTGCTGAATATTTAATGCGTGTAGGTCGAAAATCTGAAAATGGAGCACCGGTGTTCACTTATTTTGTACCTTATTACACACATGATTACCCGAGTCTTGTACTCTTGTAATACAACTTTACAACCATCTGGTGTCATTTCTCTTGTTGACGTCATGCACTTCAGTGCCGTCATCATTAAAGTTTCTACCACTTGTCGATCTCGTTCTAATTTACTTTCCTGCAATACAAAAACTACACCTGATGGCCAATTATTTAGGGCAGTGGTTCTTAACCTTTACAAACAGGCCGAACTCTTACGTAGTTTTCCAAGTTTTCGTCGAACCCCATGTTAACCCAATATAACAGAAAAAAATGGGTTTACTGAAAGCAGATGAACTTCGTCGAACCCCTGAGATCGAATCCCGGTTAAGAACCACTGATTAAGGGGTTTCATTTTTATACAAAATGCAAAAGCCCGATTCCTTCAAAAACTTTTTATGATGTTAATCAACTCATCAGCTGCAAACTTTCTATACGCCGGAGAATGGCGCCACTAATTTCTTTATCGTTAAGTTTTATTGAAACAACTATAACCTCGCTCAGTTTCATGAAACAGTGATTGACGACGTCTGTCAACTCCATCCGAGCTGCGTCGTTGAAAGCAGAAGAAAACCATCGCGTTTGTTTCATATCATCAAAATGAAGTCGTTTTCCTGGAAATTGAAGTTTTGCTGCTATATCTGCTTTGTCTTGAAGTTCTTTCGCAATTTCGGTTTCAACCTCTCCGTCAGGGACAATTGCAATGCGTTCTTGTTTTTCTTCAATCAGGTGACGTTGCGCACGCAGGCGACTTGATAAATATTGTTGGAAAGCTCTGAAGTGAAACAACACCGCATCTTGTGAAAAATAATTAAAAAGACTGATCACTGTTGTGTTACCCATGTATCAATCAATGTACCTACCTCGAGCAAAATGTTGCTAAAAGCGTGTTTTCCAAGATTAAGACGTTCAGTTTCTTGTCAGTCTTTAGTGGTTGCGAAACCACAGTTTTTTTCAACAAAAGAACAGACACATCGTTATCAACAACATCATTTTTGGCTATTAGTTCCATCGGTGCAGCGGTCGAAGTTTGTAAGTCTTGTAAAAATGCTCTGAGCTCTTGATCTTGCTCATCCGTTGCTCTGCTTAACCATGATCTTTTCACACCTAATGAAGAAATGTAAACAAATGCTTAACGCCTATGCGATAGCGAAAGTTGGTCAGATTTAGATCACTTTCTAATTTTGAAAAACGTTCTTATAAACAGACGCAAAATTCCAGAGTAGAATTCGCAATTGAAAATGTAGAGCAAACAATATCTTTTTTTCTCGTGCAAAGTGCCGCGTGCAAATTGTATTCTCGTCAAAATCAGTTCTGCAATTTGCGAATGGTGCGTTAAACGTCAGACTGTTTTTCAATGCACACCTGCTGCTTTGATCTGATTTTGGTTGTCGCACGTTGCTATCGGGTTCTTTACATGATGATTGTGTTGCTTGAAAGTACGAAAGAGTGGATAGCCGTTAGTACGAATCTGACAAGTCAGTGATTTTACAGGGTCAGGTGATTTTGCAGTGAAGCTGATTTTTCGAGATGCAGCGTTGCCAAACGTTTTGACCACTTTGGTATCCGTCTTTGTGTTTTTTTACTCACTGTAATATGATCTCCCAACTGTTCACACATATTTGCCGTTATACTTCTACCGCTCGTTTGGATTGGGCTGAATCTCCTGTGCCGATTTCCACAAGCATTCATAAGTCGTTTACAGTATACTCGGCTGGAGCTGGTATCTTAAAACTTTTAACATTTTGTTGTGATGAAATGCTCCGTGGGATTCGGCGACATTTCTTTCTACTGCAGCAAAGCTAAAATTCTTCAGTGACGTCACGTGACGATTTCTTGAGGTGACAATTAAACAAAGTGACAATTACGCAACGTGACAATTACACAAAGGGGCAATTCGGTGTCACAACATTTTGTATACGCGACAACAGGAAGACATAAGACGTGGCATTTCCTGCATGGGCAGGAAACATTAGTGGCAGTGTTCATTCGTCAACAAGACAATGCTGAGCGAGGTTTCAAAAACTGCTGCCAAAACGTTTATTAAATGAATCTGGTATGGCACAGAAATCTCTTATCTTTGTTACACCGCGATACCGAGATGTTGTGTCGCAGATAAGTCACGATCCCGATAATCCACGTCGAAAACTTATTCCCAATGTCTGCTGTAGCTCTTTTTGAAGACTGCACTGGGTTATGCGCGTTACCAGGTAAACCTTTGTCGAATATACGCTTGACCTGCTTCAGTAAGCGCTTCTTTCAGTTGTTTTCCAGCATCTTCTATGTCACGACGAAGCTGCATGCTCGTAGCAACAAAAAATTGCCCGAAATCGTGTTGAGCTGTGTTATTCATTTGTTTCTGAAAAGAATACGTAGACAGTCGGTTTAACTGAAACTACCTTTATTAAAAGAAGCCAGAGTGGAAACCACCTGTACAAAAGATACATGGAGCGAAGTATTTAACCATTCTTAAAACCTCGACGAAAGGAGATCGGGTTGGCAGGGAAGAGCAGTGAATCACATTTACCACATTTTGCACAGTACGCGTTGTTGCTGATCTTAAAAAACATTAGGGAACGTAGATACTCGCGCAGCGAATTTCAAAACTCAAATGCAACCGCGAGAATATGTTATGCGGTCGCGGAACACTTGTGCAAAAAAAACGATGTTCGCTTCTCTGAACGAAACTCGAGTCAAAAACTTTTTAACACAAAACGACCGACGTCGCGATATCACAGTAATGTCCAGATAAATAACTATTTGCTTTATTTTACGGTGTATCTCATCCCTTCTACCTACTGAAAACGAACAACAGTTCTTGTTTGATCCCTTTTTACTCTGGGGAAAAGGGATTCGATGAATGCAAGTCTAATTATTTTATTGAAGCAATCTTCACGCGTTGATGCCTTATGTTCGTTCGCGCGCAACACAGTGGTTTCGACATGGCGCGTCCCCTCAAAAATCAGAACGAGATCCATATTTTTTCTCGTAAATATCTCAAAGAATAACAAAGGTCAAAATTAGGCAATTTTCCACATGAACTAAAACTTCGAAACGTTATTCACAAGTTTTCTTCACAACGACGTGCTTGTGGGATGCGGGACCACCTGGTTGCGGGGGGTTTATCATTTTCCTTTTTAACTGAGGGGTATTGGTGCAGCCGTCACACAAAATAATGTCTTTCATTTGGCTATAATAAGCTTAAGTTATGATTCGCCAATGGCAAAATCCTTCAAAATCTAAATTAACATTTTAATAATCGGTTTGTAACCATGACAGTATATTTTTTTTACCTTTAAATAGTTTGAAGACACAGCAGTAAATTTTTTATAACTTTAAACCGCCACATCTTGCCATATAACACGTACGACGCACCGGTTTAAACACTTTGAAAGACTCTTAGTCTAAAGCTTAGAACATCACAATTTTAGCGGTTAAGTACAAAACAGGTTCTTGCTAGAAACCCATTCTCCACTCTCGATAGTCTGACAAACAAAGTTATTGTTGATTCTTTATGGAATTTTCCAAGTATGGCATACCTCTAGGTCATTTTCTGTCCTCAGAAAATCACGAAATTTCTTTACTGTAGTATCCAACCATTCCCATATGCTGCCAGAGTTTTCCAAGTAGCTTTTTGCGGTGAGAAACTCATTTACTTGGGATCGATTGCTGAGAGTTTCATACTGACTCAGCAGCTGAGTACCGCCTTTCTTCACCTCCGTCAAGTAGTTTGCTTTGGCAGACTTCATAAAAGCGATGGTATTCTGGCACAGAACTTCCTTTTCAGTAACGGATATCAGCTGTTCCCTAAACAAGTTTGCGCATAAAGTCAGGAACCTTATTCTAATCGTTCATCATCACATACACAAATCAGCGCTTCTTGGAAATGTCACGGAGCATTGCGAAGATGAAAGAATTTACTCACGACGTGAAGAGCTTCAGAACATTTTACAAGCTAAGTTGCTCTATCAATTTTTTAGCAAATGTTTGCAACGATTTTAATTGCACAAACCCTGTACCTGCTCGCCATTTTCGTTAGTTCCAGTTGCTGCGTTGCCATTTTGTTCCAAACTTTTTTCTCATTTTCTTTTTTAATTGACCAAATTGCAACCATTTCTTTTCTGTTCATTGTATTTTCTTGTATGGCTAATGCATTTTCATAAAATATATCTTTTAGCTGTTGAAATAATGCATTTTGCAAGTGAGCAGTTGCCATGTCGTCATTCGGAACATCAAAAACATCATTTGCAGGGACTTCTGATGAAGCCAGGAGATAATTTGCAGCTCTTGGATTAACTTTGTAGTTTTGAAGAAGACTGGCTATGTTTTCATAAAGCTCGGCATCCGTTGTGTTGCAGGCATGACGTTTCTCAACCAGTGCAGCCATGTTGCCCTGGAACTAAATGACAGTGACAACGCACATATCAACTTTCTAATCAAAAATATGGCAAATCCAATGAAAGAAAATTTATACAAAATCTCTGAACACGCTTAAAAGTTGATAAAAAGTATTGCTTTTCTTAAACCTGAGACGCAAAAGCATAAGGGTAGATCATTGACAACCAGCATTGATTAAAAACCTAAATCGACGACAAAATCTTAAAGTTCAGTAGTTCTTGGTCAGACACACGAAAATTCGTATGCGGAATATGCTTAAATACAATAAAACAATGAGCTCATCTTTTTGAAAAGGAGCGGGAACTTAAAAAATCTGATGATAATGAAGATATGGCGTTTTCGGTATTAAATTTATGAACCTTTTTTGTGCGAATGCAAACTCCTCCAAGCTTATTGCTGGTAAAAAGTATGAAGCATAAGCACACATTTATGGGTTGCAAAAATTTCATACATGATAAAGAAAGACAGTGGTTTTCTGGGATTGAAGCTTTTCAGCAGCTCAGCAAATAAACTCTAATATCTGTTTATCTCCTTGAGACAGAAGATGTTTTTGGTATGGCGGTGCTTCACGTTACGCTTGTGTCTTATGCTGTGTAAATTGTTCATATTTATATCTATAGTTTTTTAATGAAAAACTGTGGGTTGTTCAACCAAATTTCTTACATTGCAAAATCCACCACTGGTCAGTTTTTCTATGAATTGGTAGTTTGAAAGCAATCATCAATACTGATGTACGCAGAAGAACACTCCTGAAACTGGCAAAATTAAACTTAGCCAAGTAGAAATGACAGCCAGATTCTGGCTGTCAGAATATGTACCAAATGTTGCGGAAAAGCTCATGAAATTTATTTAATTGAAAACACAAACGGATAAAGCGCACAACTACATCGAACACAGTTTTTGTTAATAAATCACACCTTTGGTGTATAGTGCTTTGTCCTTTGCATAACATCTTGTAATTCTTTCTCGTGCTTTATTCGCAACAACTTTGTATCGAAGAAAGCATTGTCGGTTTTGCTATCAAAACTGGAATGATTGGGTCGTTCCTTGCATTCCTTTACTGCTTCTGATGCCAACTCTTCAGTACACGAAGAAACCTTTATATAAAAAAAAATATTATGTAAATTTGCGTGTTATTTCGCAATGTGTTGTAATGACTGAGTAGACGTCTTACGCACAAAAGTTTATGTCATTTCAGAGATCTCAACGACCGCTCCATGTTGCGAATATCAGTCAAAGCACACAAAATGCATCAGTCGGTGAGCCTCCAAAGACTTTTAAATTAGCACTGATTTGTTTGTCTAGAACATTTTATTAGGCTTGTTGCATCAGCAGAAAAACTGCGGACAACTTTGCAAAAAAACAACTACAGTGATTAATGCACACCATTTCACGATAAGGCAAAAATTAGGTTTGGTATACACATTGCACAGCATTTCCACATACCGTAAGGATTTAAAAATTTATACATGCAGTGCAAAAATATTGAACAGACGAACTCTTCAAGCAACGTAGTAGATCTCTTGGTTTATAAAAAGGACCTAAATTAATCGTCATGATATAGGCCCGCGACTTGTTTGTTCGCAAACATATCCCAATCACCCAATACGTGTTACCCCCTACAGTACACTATTGCCAATTTGGCACTTGACTAGCCCCTACCCCAGCTGACAAACCAATGCTGATGAAGATGAGGTAAGGTGCTTTTCGTCCCTTACGCCTTTACACACATTTCACCAAAAGCTTTGTGTAACTTGTTATACTTGTGCTCAGGCCCGTAACCAGCTTGGGACACCAGGGGTGGCGAAAAGTTTTCTGAGAGGGGCCCAATTTTTTTAAACTATGTCCAATAGTTTTCAAATATATCCAACACATTTTTCCAATGGGAGGGAAATTTTGCAGGGGTCGAAGCCCCCCTTGTTTCGGGCTTGCTTCTACTTGTTGTGGCTTGCAAATAATGTTAAGCGAGGACCATGCACTGATAAGTAACAAAATATACTTCTTTTTTGCAAAACTTGGCAATGGCTTGGACGATTTCAAATCGCTCGTTTTCAATTTTGTCGTAAACGCTCTCCATTCGGTCCAATTCCATGCGTTTAATGTCTTGGTACATCTGTAAATATATGCACATTTTGTGGTACTCTAATCGTGGCAGACATCAACTCGGTGTCTTCAAAAAATTTCTGCCTATACATTTTTGTGGTTGCTACATACATTTGCTGCTAAATGGTTTACGAAACAAAAAGCAACGCGAAAAATGTGAAACCACAACAATTAAGGTTACGTACCACAATTTCAATTCATCACCTCGTGTACGTCGTCTTTAAGCAAAACTTCCATCATGTTCAGTTGTGAGGTTTTCGTGTCACTTTTCACTTCCTTCTTCGTTTGCGCCTTCGATCCTTTATTCTTCACACACAAAATACCGCAATAACTTTGCTGGCAAATACAGTATGTTGATTTTACTTTTCTTCTTTTCTATAGTAAGTACGAGCATGCAAGTTGTTTTTCAGCTGGAAGTGAACCACAAGCATGCCCGAGCTTCATAGATGAACCTCAACCCAACCAACTGATGTCGATGAAACACATGATATTAAAATTCTCGAACAAATTCAAATGTAGTAAAAAACAACTTGCAAGGTACGCCAGCAGACACATAAACCAGGTGCATAGAGATTTTCGAGAACAACGTCAACTTCGTTTACCCAACCAGCTAAAATACTTGGACCCTCGATAAAATCCCAGCTAAATCAAACCTGCTGGGATGGTGTGACGACAGCTGAAGTCGTGGAAACACACATGGCAACAGCAAAACAACAGAATGCTAGAAGGAAGCCCAGGACGAAACATCCGATAATGATGAGTACGGAGCACCTGCAGAAAAGCGAAGCATGAGGAAACAGTATGCACTGCAGACGCAAAATCGTAAAATATTTAACTTTCTCTTCCAAATAAAATCCTTTCAGTCAGCTACTTCAATGAAAATCAGAATATAAATTGAAACAATGTTTCCCTTTTCGTGACGAGCAAACCATAAAAGGATCCGACAAGTCCAATACGAACTTACCACACGCAAGACTGCTTTAGAACATTGTCGTTCTTGGATACGCAAAGACTCGCGTTCACTGAAAGTTTCGTAGTCATCTGTAGATCGTATATGCTCAGAAGTTATTCACATTAGTTTACACATGCATGTTCGTTTTTACTAACATCTAAATATAGCATTGTAAACTGTTCACATTCTATTTGAAAAAGAGCTGAGGATGCAACATCAGTTGGCGAAATATGGACACTGCAAGCACCATACGGTGCCTGAAGTAAAACGGTGAGATTTTAAGTACCACCAAATTTTTAGTATTTCGAATCCAATACCAGTTTGAAAACTCTTAGTCAACCGGACACAATAGGCTAACAAATTAAGTTTCTGCAATGTCTACGAACAGAACCAGTCCAATAACATACCTCACCGCAAACGATGCTCCAAGAAAACACGCTTACTTGCTTCGAAGTAAAATATTCTACAATGGTCACGATCTCCAGATTGTCTGCAACATCTAATCCATTTCTGCTCAATGTTGCTTCGTAAGTGAAGGTAAAATTTCCACTTTTAGCTGAGCAAGCCAAAAGTAGTCAATTTAAACATTCCCGCAAATACTGCTTTTTTGATAACAACCAGATTCTTTTTAACCGCAATAAAACAGAGCAATCCTTGCAGAAAGTAACTGATCTTTGACCAGTTTGGGATTTGAAATATAAGATGCATTTCAACCATAAATGGAAGTTTCTCTTGTTATAACTGACACTTCAAGCAACTAAAATTTTTCTTGATATGTTCTGCATTTTATCAAACGCATTTGAAATATTTCAAAAACCAGGAGTTATCCTTAAGCGGGCTTTTGATGTTTGACTCAGATCAATTATGGTGAGTTGAATACATTCAGCAAGGCTTTCTATCACCTTTTAGGTGTATGTGGAGTGGAGCTGTTTGATTCTTTTCGAACTGGTGATTGTAACGCCCGTAACGTTAGCAAGAGACTTGCTTTGCAATTCAATACATAATGTCATAGTAACTTACTCACAACAAGTAGAACAGTGGTTCTCAACCTTTTTTGCCCCATGGACCATCTTTTTAAAAAAAATATCTGATGGACCACTTTGCTCTGCGGACACCTCATGAACAACTAGTCGAAACTGTATTACACAGGTGGTCTAACATAACTTTTTGTACAGTAAAGGCAATTTTCAGTAACCTTTTATCGAAAATTTCTGGAACACTGACTCTGTGGATCACTAGAAATTCCAGGTGGACCACCGGTGGTTCACCGGGACCACGTTGAGAATCACTGAAGTAGAATTATCAAGAATACTCCTATCCATGGGGAAGGTTTTGGACAAATAAAATGATTAACTATATTGACGTACAGCAATTTTCGACTACTGACTTTTTGACCTTGCGCAACCAACGTTCTATACTAGCGGTTCCCAACGTACAGTATGGGTCGCGAACCAGAAAAAGGTCGCAAAGGGTCAAAAATGGCTCGCAAAGAGACGAAAAAACGAAAATAAACTTAGCAACGTACTGCCAAAAATCATCCATACAATGATTTATTTTTTCATGTTATAACATGCTCTGTGAGGCTTGCGTCGCGAGATGTTCACCGAACCCAGATTTGAGTCATGCTCAAACATGTTTGGGAACCGCTATCCTGTGCAGACCAGTGCTTCCCAACTGTTTTGTCTCTGCATGGCGTTTGGATAAGAACAGCATCATTCGCTATCCTAGTGGTACTGGTTACGTTTTTTCTTGTTTACACAGCATGTCGAAACAGCTGTTTATTCCGAAATTAATAGTATCATCTCTTATCTGAATTTAAGATAATCCTTCGTCAGATAATATCAGTTATTTTTTCAGAAATAAAATGCCTATGCAACTATACTATTTCAATTAACTAAGTGATCCACTTCGATACAGTCCCAAAACCTAATAGATGGGAAAACTATCCAATCAGGTGGTGAAAAAGCTGTTCAAGAAAAACTGTTTGCGAGCTCCATAGTCGTTACCTGCGTAGTCTCCTAAAGAGTATTTTGTGAAACTGTTTGTAATTTGCAGTTGCTCTGGGGTGCTTGGAACAATGACTTGGACTTGCTCCAACCCTGATGTCATCTCAACAATTGTTAGGTTGAAAAAAGTTGAGTTTGTCATCGCTGGAATTCCAACAACCATCACGCGAAAAGTATCTGGATTTGTCCCCGCATCCACAACCTACAGAAAACAGAATAAGCGAGAGCTCATTTTGTCTTATAAAACCATACATGATGAGTGGATCTTTGTTCTTTCCTTTGTAAAGTTCGGCAACAGGCAAGGTTTTGATGCGTTCACGACAAGCACACAAAATTATAACGTTTGTGCGGAAGGCAATCGCGTAAGTACATAAATATTTCTTTTTATAGTCTTTCAATAGAACATGTTTTTATTAACAACCTACTAAAGAAAACTCTTTCCTACACTACAGGAACTGTTCATTTAAAAAAACAAAATATGTAGAAGCAGACTTATTTCTCCATGTGATGAATGATTGCTTCGCGCTGAGGCACTATTCTTCTTTTAAGATTTCATGTAGAGACCACGTGCACAGTTTTCTTTTTTACAGTTGTTGTTGAATCATATAATTTTTTGCACGTGTGTAATCTGTTTCGAATGTTTTTATTACTGTAACTTTTCATTTTACGTAGGTGTTTTCAGACTGAGCTATGTTTTTTCTACATTTTTCGCGTTATTGCCGCTTTGCCGAGTTTCTTCGGGTTGCAGCAGCATTGCACCTAATCAACAACTGCCCGAGGTTTGCTACAAGCTGTGTCAGCTTTTCTGGTGCTTCCATGACCTCGTGATCAAAGTTTTGACCAAGCGTGTATTGCTAAAATCGTTGAGAACACTTGTTCATTTGTGGCGTGCAGACGTCTGGTGATGCCCGGGGCGACTGCTTGATTGTAAGGCCCCTACAGCGCCGGATTTATGGGGGTCCTAAGGGGCCCGGACCCAGGGCCTCCCAACAAAGTGGGTCCCCCACCATGTTCATGTGTTTAGCAGAGGTGTACGGAGTCTGAAAATTTTGACTGCGACTCTGCTCCTGCTTCGGCTGAACATACTCCGACTCCGAAACATTTTAAAGTTTTGGACTCTGACTCCTGCTTGAACTCCAAAGTGATTTATCTGAACTGTTGGCAGTGTCTAAACGACTGTATCCGCTTTTCGCATTAAAAAGACTAAAAAACCGTATCAAACGAATCTGCTGATCAGTGCAATACATGTCAGTTGCTTCTCAGATGAAGCATTAAGGTGGCCATAAAATTTTTACCCTATAACCTACCCTTAATCCTAACCATTTACCTTAACCGCAAGCCCTAACCATCAACACTAAACGCTGATAAACCCTAACCTTTGACACTAACACTGAACCCTAACCCTAAACCCTAACCTTAAACACTAACACAAAACCCTAATCCTAAATGCTAAACCTAACCCTATTCCAAAAGGGCTTGTCTGCGAAATATACGTCACAAGGGGTCCAAAATTTTGACTTACAATCTTGTGCAAGTGCATCAAAAGAAAAACCAAATACAACAAAGGAACTGACGATTGACGATTGTCTGGTCATTTAATTCCCACTCGACCATGTTGAGAGTAGTGATATTTCTCCAACTCAGTTTTACATCTGCCAGAAAACTGGATGCGGGATACTGTACTTTTTGTCCTTCGAAACAGAAAACTGGATATGCTGGTTGTTGAGACACTACCTAAACATTTTATGTGAGCTAAATTTCATTGGCCAACGGATTGTTAACGTATCACCATCAACAAAAATTGTCCAAATCTTCACACAAATGAAACTCACTAACCTAACCTGACTTACATCCAAGTTGTATTAAAATTTTAAGACTTCCTGTGAAGTAGTTTTGCAAATTTGAAGGTAATTTTATAACATTTTTGTAAAAAACAATCTGCAATAACAATGATCAATAATAAACAAACTAACCTCTTATTAAAAAACTGACTCCGGCTCCACTCCGGCTCCGGCCATTCCTTAGAAAAACCAACTCCGGCTCCACTCCTATTTTTGAAAATCGTTAAGACTCCGGCCGGAGTCCACTCCGACACTCCGGCTCTTGTACGCCTCTGGTGTTTAGTCATATGGACGACATGTGCGTGCCACTTAGTCATTTTTAGCGAATAAATTTTTTTGTAGTCGCTGTTAGTTATCGGTTGGCCAGATGACAGTATTTCACTTGAATATTATTTGATATAATGACGAAACAACTATTACACTTATTGCGTTCCTGAAAGTCGGTCAGGTACCGTATTTATTCGATAGCAAGCCGCGGTTTATAAAATTGTTTTTTCATCATTTCATGCGACTTATAACCCAAACGGCCGCTCCCATTTTTATTCTTTACCTTATAGAAATGTTTGCAATTGTTGTGTTGTTACACTACTGTACACACAATTGCGTTGTAAACAGGCCCGTAACCTAGGGGGGGAAATCCTCCCTAGAAATTTTTTGCACCCCCTGGAAAAAATATGGTGGACATAGTTTGAAAGTATTGGACATAGTTACACAAATTTGGGCCACTCTCAGAAAACTCTTCGCCCCCCTGGTGTCCCAAGCTGGTTACGGGCTGGTTGTGAAAAAAACTTTCCGCAGATTTTCTCGTGTCTTCATCGTTCAAATCGTCGCGTTGCGAAGGCAAAGGCCATGTGTGTGTGTGTATCGAAAGGTCTAGATCAATGTGGTCCAACTTTTGACCTACGGACCATTTTACAAAAACGTGACAATTCGCGTGCCACGTCCAACAAAATGATGTAGAAAGCAACAGATTCGCAAGATTTAAACTAAAAGAGGGAAGATAAGTGAGAGTGTCATTGAAATTATTACACAATAGCAAATAGCAGTTTATTACAAATCTCTATAAGTGGGATGCCAGTGGTCGAGTCTTCTCTGACACTATCGTTCCTTTGTCAAATCCAGTGTTAGTTGTACAAATCTGAAACTAACATCCAGTGTTTCGTCTGCCATTGGATTAATGTTTTTAGATTTGACTTGCTTCATCGTAAGAAAATATACTCTCACACACGTATTGATTTCCATCGAGTGCATATTTGGTGCGAAATCTTTCAGTTTGGGAAATCTATCTTTGCTGACCAAGTTACAGAAGTTCTCTGCGGTCTCTAACACCGTCAGTATCGTACATTTTTAAAACGATGTTATACTTGTTTTGACTAAAATTACCTATTGCAGGGATGGGCAATTAATTTGGCCCGAGGGCCACTTTCAGTAGGCTGCATTTAGGGGATAGATCGACAGATGTATTTGGCGGTACTAACTTCATTGCTCTAGATGTACTCTTTAAGAAAACGAACGCCGGGGCACAGAAAAAACACCTTGGTTATCCAGAAAGGTGCCCCAGCGGAGAGATAGCGGTGGGCCGTACCTTCTAATTTGATCATAAAATAAATAAATATAACAAAATGGTATACAGAAAAGGTATTATTCATTGTGCTTGTGCAAATGTAATTTATCCAGCGCAAGAAATTCATTGATACAAATGTAACCTCACATGCTTTTCAACGAATTTCAGATTTGAAGATTTTTCCTGAATGCTTCCGAGGGCCGCTGAATACGCTGTGGCGTGCCACACGCGGTCTGCGCGCCTGTAGTTGGACCACACTGGTCTAGATGACTCTCAATCTATCCTTTTGCAATGTTTTGGTGACCAAACTACTTTGCATTCTCTTTTTTCTCTTCAACATCACGTGCACACTCGTCACAGGAGGGAGTGTGATGAACAGAAGCAGTTGTAGCTGTGAAGCATCATTACCAGAGTTGCCAATTAAACGCGAAAAGTGCTATTGCATAAAACTATCTCGGACTCTTAGGTAGCCTATGTTCACGTGCGGCTTACATTACTTTTTAACACCATTTCGTGTGGCTTATAATCAAGTGCGGCTAAAAATCGAATAAATACGCTATCCGAATCTAGTGAAAGAAAGGTCAAGCCACGTAGAACGTATTAGCTTGTGTCTCTACTCGTTTCTGGTAGATTTTGTGTCCGCCTCACTCAGATTTGCACAGGTCGCATATGAGTAGCATTGCTAAGTAAGGCTACCATACGTCCTCTTTTATAA
>Ga0210059_1003924_pt1 | contig 23941 bp, 16 predicted proteins | sample Ectturendosymbi2_FD_188042 | JGI IMG/M metagenome (GOLD analysis project Ga0210059, IMG submission 188042) | Ecteinascidia turbinata endosymbiont from Florida, USA - Sample 2 (SPAdes) (version 2) | ecosystem: Host-associated > Tunicates > Ascidians > Unclassified | place: Key West, Florida...
CATTCTCAATTCTTGTGTAGTTTAGCAAAATTCGATCCTGCAAACCAGGGTCTGCGCCAGCCAGTCCAGCCGCACACCTTCAATGCTCAACTGCTCGTATTTGACGAGACCTTAGTGCAGCCTCATTTTGCAGTTGTAAATTGCTCTGATGTAGTGATGATTGTGTTTCACCCCCCTGTTTTAACGCGCAGCCTGATATTTTTGCAGTTATGAACTGCTGTGTCGTAGCGTAGAATTTGTTTTTCTCCGATAGACTAACTTGGAGCGCTGACAGTTTATATTCAGTGCAATGACACATAAAATAAGGGGAGTGGATGTAGAAAAATATGCATACTATGTCAACAAACTTCGCCAAAACGTTGGTTTGGAAACATGGAAATGACGTCAAATTGTGACGTCACAAACAGCGCACACCAAATACAAATGACCACCATATGACCTTGAACTAAAACCACCCCATGAAAATTTTCTGCGTACGCCACTGAATTTCACGTAACTCTACGATCAACAGTATTTTGTTTGGGAACACCGCCTCTCAAAGCGCAAAATGACAAGTTATGCTGGATATTTGGGGGGCATGGCCCCCCAGCCTGGGGGGCATGGCCCCCCTGGCTGATCCACCGGTCTTCTTTCAGTTAAATTTGATAGAACGGTTTGCAAGAACGTGTTAAAGAAGAAATCAACACAGCAACAAAGAAATTTTGATGTAAAGCATATCTTGATGCGTCGAAAAGCAACTATTTTCATCGTCAGCGAAATACCTTTGCTTTTCTTCGTCAGCAATGACTCTTTGTTGACAACGCACACAGTTTATTTTTGAAACGTTCAAATATGATTTCTTTCAAAACGTTTACGGAGAAAATTATGTCTTTCCAAGTGCAGCAAATACAACAGCATTTCAAGCTTGCCCACACGCTACAACAAGACTTGGACAACTTTGAAGCAGTGCAGTACGTTACAGGAAACGACACATATATACGAAAACAAGAAGATCGATTTACCAAATAAAGAAACAAACAACACTGCACAAATTTCCTATATGTTGGTAAGAATTTCTTCCCGTACTTACACTCGCAATCGACAAATAATGAGGTGCTGTACAGGCGATGATTTGTAGAAGTAGCACGTATAAGCACACTGTTCGTCGAGACAAAAAATCAGGTCCAAATACGCAGCTCACACTCACAGGACGGTAAAGCGGACAACGTAACCAGGCAGCCACAAAACGAAGCACATTGCAAGGCCCGGGAAAAAAACTATTGTTGCGGAAGTGTTCGCACTGCTCCATGGCAATAGGGTCGACTTCAGCAAGTAGGAAGAGTCATACACGTTCAGGCTTGTACTACCAGCGCCCGCAAAACAATGTACCTGCGTGGGTGAGTCACATCAAGCTTTTATCCGAGGCCACGGAGGCGTTTTGTGATTGGCCAGCTTGCCACGAATCGTTCGACTCAGCTGCAAACTGCACCGACTGGATTCTGAGCTGTGCCTTCAGCCAATCCGAACGCGAAGCGCGCAGAACAACAACAGCGGCAGAAGCAGACACGGAAAAACTAACGCCTGACCTCCCAACTACTTACCCACGACCTCGTTTGAAGCAGTTGCAAGACACAGGCTTAACTTCTGATTCTGTTGTTTTCGAGTTTTTTGATCAACAGGTTGGGCTTGAGTTATTATTCAAATAACTTTTGCTCAAGGAAAGTTGGTAAATTTAGTGACACAAATTGTTACTGTTACTGCAAAGGACTCCAAAGGTTATTGTTAACAGTTTTCCACTTAAGTAAATGAGGAAAGACATTTATCACTGAACGCGAAGGTTTTAAACTGTACTTAAGTCCGCACTCGACCTGACGACTTTGGTGCGCGAAAAAAATGAAATTGTGCGCATCGGTCACCCTTTTAATGCCTGGCACGCGCAAAATATTGCATCGCACAAGAGGTTGAGCAATGTATATTGTGTTCTTTAAGAGCCGGCATATTAAAAATTGCGGAAGTGTTTGCAGAATATGGTGAAATCCTTAAAATTAACATCAGCGAAAATACTCATAGAACAACACTAAGACTATCCATACTTGCTTCGCGAAATTTGAAATAGCGATAATAATGAACGGTTGGGGGTTTAGTCCCAGGTCTCCAAATGTGCATCATCGAATGGGTCCCACCGGATATTTTGAGGCACGCTCCGCCACTGATCCCTACCCGTCAAAAAGGACTTCTCGCAACGTACCGGGAACGTCTGGCGTAGGATGACAAAGATATTGAACAAGCGCCGACTCTTCAGGCGAAAAAGGACATGATCAAAGGAAAGACGCCATAAATTGAAGAGGAACAATATAATAGACAAACAATCGTGCATTATTATGCTTATTATGCCGGTAGAGCACGAACAAACAAGCGAATTTGACTAAAAAAGATAAAACTATCACTAATAACTCGAAATACAAACAAACACGAAATTCGCGACAAGCTAGGAAGAAACCCCAGTGGGATTGCGTACTACAAAAAAGTTAAATTCGAAGTATTTAATCAATTGTAAACATTCTTAATTCGTTGTAAAACAGGTTCATCGACAAGAAAACGCTGCAAAAAATGATGTTATGTAGCTGTTGCGCCTTTGGGCGACAGATATTTAACTTTGGCTTTTTACTGCATCTTGCATTTAAATCAACGCAAAAAGTTTGGTAGTTTTTACAAATCTCCCTCGTTTAAAATTCATATAAAGTTAGAAGTTGAGCCAAAAAATGTTTTTCTTTACCAATGCTGGCTACGCCATGCTAAAACAAAATTACCTTTTTTGTTAACCTTCAATAATTTACCACCAGGCCAACTCGATCTCAAACACAAGGAAAGCACATAGAGCCAACCAAAATCACAACACAGACATGCGTTTCAGCACTGTTTAAAGTGACCTGTCACACCCTATGTGATGACTGAAGTCTTTAAAAGTATGACGTAGGAGATGCTACTCATGCATGTCCGGTCTGTCACAGGCCTGGTCCCAACGACAACGTTAGTACCATTAGCTGCCTGGCTTTTGTAAGCCACTGCTTCATACTTTGCAATAACAAAACGTTCCATTTGAAAAAAGTCATCCTTGGCAAAATCATCGAAACTACGTGGATTAATGTCTATCGAAAGGAATTCCTTCACAGCTAAGAATCAGACACTAAAGATCTTACAGAGTATATATTTTGCCAACGAAGTAGGCATTATCACCTCTTATTTAAATAGAAACGCGGATTTGGAATTAAGTGGATTTAGGTTTTAAAAGCAGAGACAAAAAAATATAAACTGGCCGCTTTAAAAATGGATCACTATCAAAGGATTTACAGTAAGAAACGAACCTCAAGACGCCGTCCAAACTTAGGGATTTAGTTTCATAAAAACCATCTAAATCGCCGGTTTCAGATCATCCACGACTCTTACTTAACGCTTTGTTCAACTTTAAGAGCCGAAAGACCTTCCTTATTGCCTAAAAACCTTACGATGAACTATTAAACAATAAACACTTCTGCAGAAAGGCTTGATAAGGCCCCCTATAGCTTTTGGAAAACCGTTGTAAGTTCTTTCACTTTCCACAAGACAATACTTTCTTCTTCTTCCGTCCAGGCCGAATTACGTCCGCCCCTGCGGCGTGCACGTGTTTGTGCGAATTAAGCGCAATGAGGTGGCGGAAAGTGCTACCGCACACATCGCACTTGTACGGCCTCTCGCCGGTGTGCGAGCGCACGTGCGCGTTCAGCGCGCACGAATGCGCGAAGGCCGCGCCGCACCGTTCGCACACGTAGGGCTTCGACTTCTCGTGAACGGCGCGAACGTGGGCTTTCAGATTGCACAGCTGGCTGAAGCGCTTCGCGCACAGCGTGCACGCGAAAGGTTTCTCGCCGGTGTGCACGCGCACGTGTGCCTGCAGCGCGACTTTCTGCGTGAACCGGCGCTCGCAGTGGCTGCACTTGTGCGGCTTTTCGCCGCTGTGCGTGCGCATGTGACGCGTCAGGTTCTGCGATTGGCTGAACGCCTTGCCGCAGAGGTTGCACACGTGCTTTTTGGCGCCGTGGTGGTGGTGGACGGCCCGCATGTGCTTTTCAACGTAACCCGGCTGATAAATCTTGTTGCGAAGCTCAAACCGCGAGTTGTCTGGCTTCTTCGACCTGCAGCACGGTTCGGCCATTGATTCGGAGTCGGCTGTAAGAGAAACAGTGTCGCTTGTAAGCAAAACGAAGTCGGCTGTAAGCAAGCGGAGTCGGGTACAAGGAAAAACGTAGACAAAATAAAACCGCTTTCCCTAATACTGCGCTGAATCAAGGAGTTAGTATATAGGATATTCAATATCAGGCAACCAACAGACATCGTCTTTATCGGTGTTTCAAAATACAAAAAGCAAAAAAACAACTGACAGTAGATTTGTCGTCGGCTCCGTCAGGTGTGGAACACGCCGCCCACTGTTGTTGCAACTTGATCAAAAAATTGAAATGATGGGGTTTACAAGAGTGGTTTTATGTGAGATGCTACACACAGCAAAGATCAGGTGATGAAAGCCACAACAAGCTACAAATGGAGATATGGCATCATGTAACTTTTGTGGAAGAGCAAGAAATGCTAATATGGGGTGTATGTAGGAGCTACGAAAAGTCGAGCAAAAAGTGTGCAAAACAACATATTGGCCTTAATGATAGAAAAACGCACCGCGATTTCTCCAAACCCGATGTTTGAGGAAAAATTATAACTTGATTGATGGAACTGATTACTAGCACTTCCGCCAAATTCAGTCCTGCATCAAATAAGCTTCATCTTACCTTGAACTTCACCAGAACTACTGACTCTTACATCACGTCATGCAGCACTGTCATTGCAAGTCTCAGCCGCTTTGTTCCACTTACAGGTACTCTTGATCACTTCACGCCATTGCTTCCGAAAAGCGGCGTGCGTTGCGTTTCGAAAGCTTCACATAGCGAGACTAACTATGCGATCTATTCCAAGGTTTCCACTTCATTCAAGTCTTAATAATTAACAACGTGCAAATGGCATCTTCACACATTCAAACTTCGAGCTTCGCTGACTTTAAAGTGACCTCAATTTTATGCGTGTATGAAAAGCTAATGAAAAAACGTGCTATAGTATCTGCAGTACTACAACTTCCACACTGCAAGATCACCTGTGCCACAAAGCTTTCAACATCAAAGGTTTCAAACAGCAGCAGAGTTGGTTGATTGCAAGCCTGCTTAGAAGTTAGAGGAACTTGAAAAGCACTAACGGTGCCATCTTACGTTCAACACTTGAAAATTTGAAGTCAGCATTTGGTCAATTTGATTTTACATGGCGAAGTTAAGTCTTGGGGAGAGACAGATAGAGTAATTGCAGCGCAACGATCAAAACCTGCAAAACGCTATTTTAACAAAATTAATATTAATACAGAACACAGTGCAGATGCGCTGATGACCAGTTGATATTAGCTTATCATTTCAAACAATTAGAAATATCAACCAACACATGAGCAATATATTTAAAATGAACTCTTTGTTTATCATGATAGTTTAGGGATAAGCGGCTGGTCGACACATGCAGTTGCTGGCGAACATTTGTTCAGTGGTATGTCAACCCTAGCTGCTTTATATAATTCAGGCTCGAAGCCACCAGTATATGAATTACTGTCGGTAAGCTTACACTAGGGGGCTCAAGGGAAAATACAGTGGGACAAAATCTAAAACTTGGATAAAGCCGCAGGCCAACAATTACCCACTTTACACTGCACTGTTATGGGATACGCGTTGGATTGGGAATCTCACAGATCACTCAAGCACGACCGTGAGTGTCTCACCGAGCTGCTTGAGCACGCATTTACCGCACTTTCATCGGATTCGCATCGGATTGACGCGTGAGCGACTCGTCGCCTTTGACTGAGCAGCGTGCAGTAACTTTCGGACTCGATATTGGCGCGTTTTTACACTGCAAGGAACTCGTTAGTTTGCTTCGCGCGTTTGGTTCATGCTGCTGCGAAAGCCGGGAATCGCCGAAAAATCGGTGAAAGTTTAGTTCACTGAAGAAACGTGATTTTCGTAAGCGTAGTCGGAATCAACGAGACTTGATTTTAGCCGGTAAAGAAAATCGTGAAGAACTACAGGACGAAGAGGTCAAGAAAACAGCGTCGAATCGCCACCTTTGCTCTCTTGCTGATCAATCACTTGCAGCAGAGACGTAGACATCGTCGCATAAATATGTTGAAAACCATCTTCCGTCTGTTGCGCAGACAAAGTATTATGAATAGGATTGGAAGACCATGGAAATTACAAAGGTTTTTACAGGAGAGCTTTAGTTTACTTCAGCCTATTTGTAGAATTGGCTAATTTATGCAACAACCTCTAATTTTATGATGACATATTATTCAGGTCTTTTTAAGGCGTTTCAGGGACCCGATTCGTGCCCCTAGAATTGAAAATCGGGTCCCTACAGGTCCATACTGGGTACATAACATTTTCCTTAAACAAAACTGTATTGTTTTTTATTGGGAACTTTATGCTGTTGCTCTGCTGCGATGGCTACCAAAAAGGTTTGATTTTTATGGCAGATCTGGTGAATGGTGGAATAGTATAGTACCTTCCTTTTCTGAAGCACAATGGCAAACCTATTTTCGTTTGCCCAAGACTTGTTTCATGCAACTGCTGAATGAAGTGGAAAAAGACATCAAACCATGTAAGAGCATGCGCTCTATCTAGTTAAAGTTACTTTGCTTGCAATTTCATATACCTTTCCAGTTTTACCTGTTAATGAAAAACAACATTAGCTATAAATATCTAACTGCAGCTTTAACATATCGTATTACACGCAGTTCCTTCCAGACCAGATGTTATCCCTGCTGAAAAGAGGTTAGCTGTAGGCATCTACAAATTGGCCTCTTCTGCAGAGTATAGAACTGTTGGGGAGCTATTTGGTGTGAGCGAAGCATCAGTCCACAACTGTTTGAAATAGTAAGAGATTACAAATGTCACGATGGAACTTCAGTTGTCCCACCTACGGTTTACGACCCCGTTCCTTTCACTCGCATTTTTGCTGACAGGCTATGCAGTGCTCTAGTTAGGAGAGTTACGAAATACATCAGACTTCCTGGCAACGAAGAAGCAGTTCAAATTGCAGACCGTTTTAAACATTGGACATGTAGGCCTCCACAGTAAACGCTGTCTAAGACTCCACACAAGCTTCTTTCCCGCGCGAATCCTTTGTTGTCGGATTCCCAACCAACCTCTGCAGGTTGGATTCGCTGAATCGCATGTTGTTGAAAGCACGCTCATTTAACCAGCTCGGTGAGACGCTCACAGTCGTTTTTGAGTGATTTGTGGGATTCCCAATCCAACGCGAACCCGATAACAGTGTAGTGCAAAGTGGGTAATTGTTTCAACCATATGCGATTCAGCGAATCCAAGCAGCAGAGGTAGGTAGGGAATCCGATAATAAGAGATTCGATTGAAAATGATGTTGGGTGGTTTGTATTAAGTCTTGGACAACCTTTTCTGTACTTGTTTGATGCTAAAACCACTACCATGGAACAGATTAGCCTATTAAAGCCAACATGCAGCAAAATGACGGATTCATTTATTTGATAGTTTTGCCTGTAGGCTAACTACACCTAGTTAGGGAAACAATCAGCAAAATTGAATCGGTTGAGCAAACTGAAAGATTATTCGGTAGGTTACAAGACATCAGATATTGGACTGAAGGACTATTACATAGCACATGGGTGGGCAATTAATTTGGCTTGGGGGCTACTTTGAGAAGGCCGCGATCAGCGGAGGGCCATAACTTCTGGAAATAGAAACAAATCTCTGTTCAAGTTAGCCTCAGCATTAACGTTCGCTGTGTTGAGTTGGTGGATATTTTAGATTTGAAGATTTTCGTGAATGCTTCCGCGGGTCACATTTGGCCCGCGGGCCGCTATTTGCCCACCCCTGATATAGTAGAATTATTCAACCTCTGTGCAAAATATGTAGTATTGGAAGTGGATGACTTCAGTATAGGCTACACTTTGAACTTCGTATCCCAGTTATGTGGCTATGATTTCCTCAGTTCATAATGGAACACATGAAGTAGCATAAAATGTGGCATAAAAGTTTGTGAAATAGGTTGTAATTGCAATTTGGTGAATTGCAGTACCTACTATTCATAGACTACGACTTACAAAGTTCTGTGAATCCTCATATTTGACACCCTGTTGTATTGTACTGCAGAAAATAAACTGGTTAATGATCGTGACTGAAATCAACAAAGTGGCTTTGCAATGTAAAAACAAACTCCCATTTCCTGCCCTGTAGAAGCTGTTCAAATTCTATTAAAGTCACTTGAAGAGTGCAATTACGATGCGACGCGGTTTTCATGACCTCATCGCCCAGCGGTTCTCTACGATTTTCTCTGCTGGCTGTTATTTTTCGACTACACTAAATAAAATCACGTCTCGGCGATTCCAACAACACCTACTAAAAGCACCTTTCTGTAGTGGAACAGCTTTCACTTTTCCATTTTCACCTATTCCCCAGCTTTCGCAATACCGTAGGCCAATCGCACGAAGCAAATCTTCGAATTCCTTGCAGTGTAAAAACGCCCCAATATCGAGTTCGCAAGTGCGTTCACGAAGGTAAGCCAACGGCGACGATTCGCGCACGCGTCAATCCCGCGTCAATCCGATAACAATGCAGTATAAAGTGGGTTATTGTGGGTAACTGATATTTACTAAAAAATCTTCCTCCAGATATACCAGTGATCCACCAGCAAAAGATACTGGGATTTGAAGATTTAGTGACATATTGTTCCGGTGGGCCAGCTCCAGTAATTATTTGGTATTGCTTCGCGGGCCAAAGTTGGCCCGCGGACAGAGTTTAACACCCATGGCTTACTGGGCAAACAAGAAACGTAAAATTGAGGTTTCGGATAGTACATAAATGATTTGCTCACATATCTGAAAGTACCTGGCTATATTTGGTAAATTCAAAATTGCTGCAAGCAAGCAAACGAAATGTCCGTGCTAAATGCAAAAAACATAGATATTCATTGAACAGTTCAAAAGCAAATAATTTCCGTGCTACCCGAACCTCAGCCCAATTTCATGCAGCACATTTACTGAAACAAAGAATTGACAGCAGCTACTCTGTTAGAAGCTGTTTTTTGTCATTGAGACATTTCGATCATTTGTTCCGTAACAGTATCAAAAGTCGCCGCAACAGTATTCACTAGCCTGCCGCTTTTCGCACATTATGACCGGATTGACCTATTTTTTTCGGTCATTTCAAAACGAATTCAGTTTATGACTGAAAAAAACAGGTTAGAAGTAGGGATGCATATAATGGAATATCGAATTCTATGGAATCGAATCCAAAAGTCGGAGTTTTTTCGAATATTTACATTCGAAATAAATTTGGATTAAACAAACGTGAAAAACTGCAAAGCTGGCAAAACACATAATTTCAATTAATTTTGCAGTGGCACTCTGTGCGCTCCTAAGAGAAAGAAATAGTCAATAAGCTCACGGCACTGCATGGTGACGTACGGAGCTAATTAACAGGTCGTGTGATCGTTGATCGGTGTTCTAAACATCTGCACGATCAGCTCATTTTGTCCCTGACAAGTTATTCCGGAACAGGATTCGAACTAAAGATTCCGGAACCTCTAAATGTTCCATAATGCACATCCCTAGTTAGAAGTGCATGCTCCTAGGACCTAGAACATCGGCGAAGTCGGTTTCCCAAAATATATGGGTATAAAACGAAAAAGCATGCCCTTCTCACCATTCGCTTCACCTGGGACTTGCTCCTCCGCAGTATTGCAAACCGAGATCGACGTTTGTTCAAGAATAAACTCTTGCTTTACCCTTGGCGTTTTCGCCGCTTCGTTGCGCTCAACAGCGACACCTGCCGATTGAAACGACGAAGAAAGGCGCGAAAAAACTTGCGTGGCTGGCGCCTCCAAGCGGCAGTTGGTTGCGTGGCAGTTATTCGCGCAAGCCGACGAAAACCCCTCGCCGCACCTCTCGCAAGTGAAGCACTTGTTTCTATAGCTACGGTGATGCTTTCTGTATTCGTCCAGGAGACGAAACGTGTCGCCGCAAACGCTGCACGCGTAAGGCTTCAGCCATTCGTGGGCCTTGGAAAGGTGACGACTGAGAGCCAGCGCCGATTTGAAATCTCGCGCGCACAGCGTGCAAGTGCATGGTGAAGTAAGCTGCGCAGTTGGAAGGTTCGTTGGTTTGTCTTTCGGAGGAGTTTCGGTCGATTCTGAAACAATACAGGAATGCACAAGGGTCAGTACCTTGTGGCTATGATCTCGCACTGCTGCTAGGCATTTAGACGAACTCTCAACCAGTTTTGCAAAGAGAAACTGTCAAGTCGCAAGTTAACAAAGTTTACGGCAAAAGCGCACGCCGGAAGTAAGACAAAAATTAAGCTGATGCCGAGTAACTGCCTCTCGTCAACTAAGACGGCAAAATTGACAGTGACAATTAAATCGAAGCAGTTAAACCGACTTTGTGTGGAAGGTGACCACTGAATATTGTTGGGAGGCTGAACTCAGCCAAAGGCATACTCTTCGCTTTTCCTGAACATACCATTTCAAGAAAAATATGGATAAATATTTTTTAAGCTTGCGCGAAAGTAAACGATCATCCGCAAATGTTCTACCCGGAAGTTTATGAAAAAGTCCAGCTCGCATAAATAGGGTCACCCACGACGTACTTAAGACATCTTAGTAGGCCGTGGGTCGCCAATGAAATGAATTGGTTGTCAAGTGGGCAAACAGTTTTCACTCAAATGCGCAAGTTGAAATTAAACAACACAAGAGCAGCTGCAAGGCATTAACGAGGTCGCATTTTCGGCATTATACATGAACACTGTAGGCGATGCAGACTGAGCTGTGAAAGGCAAGATTAAGAGCAAACTAACGAGCGACCTCCACGGCATCTGTGCTTTCTTTGGCGCTGCAAGTTAATTTCAAAACGACGTTGCTGATGTCGGTACACTGTGAATTGCAAACGGCTTTGTACAGTAGTAAATGCCTTCACCACCAAATTGCTTTTTTTGCCAAATAGCGCAAAGCGGGTTTTTCTCGGTGCCTGTTGACATTTCAGGCCTTAATGGTAAAATGCTACCAGAAGCAAAATCTAGTGATTCTAACCCTTACCGAAATTACGGATCTTAAGAAAAATTTCACTCCATACAATTTTTCAGCTGTATCGTTGATTGGCGATCTGCTTGATCCAGACCTGCTATGTCCAACCCAAGTGGCCCACCGACCCAAAAAGGATGTTGCTGTCTTGACCAGGGCAGCACGTTGAACGACATATTTCTGAGGGCCGCACACTGAATGGCTTACCTTGATTTTAGAAAACTAAATTTAGCTTAAACTAATATACTGAAAGAGTTCGAATCCTATCTGCCATGATAACAGAGGCACTGAGGACCACCTGCATCAAAAATGTCAAATTCAAGATTATCAAAACAAGGACAGGTTGTCAGTATGCAGGATACTTTTACTACAGCGAAAACTAAACTGGGCCGCACAAAGCCCTTGACTGGGCCGCCGGTTGGACATAGCTGATCTAGACCAACACACTTCAAAGAGCTCTACTGCGAAGATATTTTTAATGTAGCCAAGTTATTAATGGCGAATTTACCGATTTTGAAAAGCCAGTCATTCGTCAAATAAACTTGAAGACTTATTGTTTGGCAAGACAAGAGCCCGAAAAATTTAGGTTGAAAGGAACTCTGCGCGTTTAGAAAATGTTGCTTTCTTGATTTCCAGCTTCACGGTTCACGTTTACATCTACCATCCAAAGCGGCATTGCTGCTACATCAAAATCACGTGACAGTGGTCCAAGCATCGGTCACACTTGCAGGATAAAACCTTACTTTCACTGAAAACGAAACTGCAATCGCGTTTCAGCCAAGGTTTTACGAGTTTCTTGCATTGTCATGTAGCAGTGCGGGAAAGTACGCTGCTTTTCCGCAAATGCAACTTCTAAGAACATTCAGAAATCAGTTACGGGCTGTGTCATTAAGTTATCCCACGAAAATTTGAAAAACGCTTTTGTAAGCAACACTGGAAGATTTTTTGCTTCCTTGATTCTAATGTTTCGATTTGTAATAGGGCTCCTCCGTTTTATGCTTGACCTTCCCAACAACAAAACTTGCTGAAGTCTCAGTCGACAGCGTGCAGTTGTCACCTTTGTTTTCAGTGGGGAGCGCTGGATCGCTGAATGCCGTCGAACATAGCTCTCCTGTACTTGCGTGACTCAAAGAATCTGCAATATCTTCAGCAAATCTTCTGTATGCATTTAGCAGTGTGATAGTCTAAACAAAGCCAACACAAAGTACCACATCAATGCTATTTTCACAGAAATTGCATGAGCATCACAAATGTGATGCTACACAAAGATACATACCATTATTTCTCAGATACATACCACAAAGATACATACATACATGTTTTGATAGATGGCGGTAACAACTAACAACGTTGTTTTGATTGGTTTGAGAAATTTGTAGAAAGACTATCACCTATACCAGATTAGTATAGTTTGCATCATGCACGTAACAACTACGCAGAACATTTTAACAACATATATATCGTGACATGTCTGAATGAGATACTGTATTGCTGAAATACAGCAATAAAATAGGCTGCAACTTCTTTTATAAAAGTAAACCTTTTTCACCTAAGAGATTTCGCAAGACGGCATTGCAACAAGTACATGGCAAATATGTTTTCGAACTTTTACAATTCGCCAGTGATCCACTCGAAGCCGCCATCTTCAAAAACAAGATTTTGTTGTAAGCGTCAAGACCCAGCACCTGAATTTTCTTGACAGAGACGTAAAAATCTGTCGACATCGCCATAATTTTTCTAAGTTTGTTAAACAGAGGTCATCAACACTCCCTAGCGTTAATTGTTCGGAATTTTACGAATCGCTGCCACCTTTCTCGTTTGTCTTTCTCTGAAGATAAAGCAGACAGAGAACTGGTTGAACTACGGAAGTTTTACAAAGCCACACCGATTGCGCGTTTATTGTCTGGAGAAAATGAGGCAGGAGATCGAGATCGGAAGCCTCAAGATCAAGACTCTCAAAATTACGTATTGGGGCACGTCACTAAGCTATATCGCTGCAGCTTGCATTTGAGGACTTCGTAACGGAATCATATCAATGCAAACAACACAGAAGGCATGAACACTGTCCAACTTGCATTCACAAACGAGCATACCATACAGCTTCAAGCGTTTGCCTGGTAAAAGCAAATTCTGAAAACTTGTTTTATTCAGTATGTGGGACTGAAGAATAACAATGAGTTCAACTAATTAACAGGAAGGTTACATAGGCGTAGCCAGGGGGGCTAAAGGGGCCATGCCCCCCAAAATTTTTGGAAAATATATTCATTTTGTGCTTTGAGGGGCATTTTTCCAAACAAAATAGTGTTATTTGCCTAAACTAAAAACATTTCGGCACCCCCCAAATCTTTGGGCTGGCTACAACACTGGAAGGTTATATTCTTGCGTTGTCACATACGAAAAATCAAAACAATAAACCTACATTAAAAAGTTAAGCTTGAAGGCAGAGAAATATTTAGGGCTCATTAGAGTCTTGGTCGCTCTGTTTGTAAGACTCAGAAACCAGGTGCATAATGAGGTTAGATGGCTCCTGGGGCAAGAAGCAAGTTTGGTGCCCCTATGTTCGAACCTTAGGTCTTTTGGAAGCAAATGTACTGTATAAAAAACAGTACTTGTGACATTCATGGAACTTTTTGTTGCCCCCCACAACGATTTGGCACCTAGGGAATTGGACCCCTTGCCCCCCTTGTTACACCCCTAAAGGTCAGAGACACAAAACATGCAGTAGATTCAAGCTAGCTGAGTTTCTTCTTTTTTATCGCATGATAGTTTGCATACTGAAATATATCAACATTTTGAATTTTCAAATAATTGCTTAAAGTGTGGAACAAATCGCATTCTGACGGATCAACAATAATTTGCAGTAAAAAATGCATTCCCCACCAGTAACAAAAGACTTTGCAGAATGTTTTAATTTATTTTATTTTATTTAATCAAGACTTATGATTTAAATCATGTTTTAATCGAGATTAATGATTTGATAGGCATGTACTGAGGAGTTTAAGTTGGTTTTCTAAAATGCTAGGTACATGGCTTCAACTTCTTACAAATTAAAATGTTCTGCACAAAATAATTTTAAAAAGTTTCTATACTTATTAGAAGTACAGGTAGTTACAAGGAAATTTCAAAAATATTCCAAAGAGTGCATAATGCTGGGTGAAAAAGTTTCTGCAGATACTTGCCAAAGATTTTGAAATTAATGATAAGTTTGCTTGGGACCAGTCCAAGTATTCACAAGATCTGAAACACAATTTTTCATCATAGAACACTTGACATCATGAATGGCATCCATGGTCTAGTAACAAATTTTTATTCATCACAACAGGTTGGTATAAGAATTAAAAATTGAAAACTGAACATTAGCACATTTCTGAACAAACCAAATTTCTGAATAGAACAGCAATGAATACAAAAGCAAAGGCCATGTAACTGCAACTTTTCTTGCACTTGAAAATACTTAATCTGCATTCTTTTTGTGACTAAGCACAAACATTAACTATAATGATTTTCAAGTGTCCCCAAATCAACTTGCAACACAAGACTCTTGTAAATGCATACAGTAGATATGAGGTGTATACTCACTGGGTTTTCTCTTTCATACAAATGCCTTGCTTCAGTGGTCTTTTGAAGCAACAATCTGTTTTCAGCCATAACAATATTCAGCATCAAACAGGAAGTTCATGTCATCAGCAATTAAAAAAATTACTAAAACATACTTGCAACTGAACTGTAGACAGTGAACCACAGGCGCAACATAATATAATTGAATTTAAGCATTCTGTATGCATAATCCAATAACAAGGTGCATGCACAATGTAAGAACACTATGACTAGATTTCACACCAAGATACAATCTGCACTTTATTTTTTCTGAAGCACAATTGCCCAGTTTCCGCTGTCATAGTAAGATTTAACTATTGTACATTCTGGAAGAGAACAACACAGGTGCTCAAGTTCTTGTTGCTTGAAAACATGATAAAATCTGTAAAACACTGAACCTTGTTTATTTTGTTCAGTTGCATTTGTTCTTTCTTTCTGATGAGTTTTCATTTTCCATGGAACCAAAACATCTTGTTGTTCAAACTCAGTTCTGTTTTTGTGCACAATAATGTTATTTCTCACCGACTGTGAGCATTCACTTTCACAGCGTGATGAATCAATGTTTTTTGTGCATTCTACAGATTTGCTTTCCTTACCACTGCTATGCTTCTGCTGGCTAGCACCTTTGATGTAATGAGAGGGCACGTTGTTCAACTTTTGCTCCACTGCCCAAACATATATAAGCACCAGGCCTCCACTGCGAGTAACCCGGAGGAGTTCTTGCACACCATTTCTTCTTCTCTTATCAGTGGAAAAATGATGCAGCACTGCAATGCAAATGCATGCATCAAAACATGCACTACGTATAGGTATATCCATTCCATCACAAATAAACAATCTGGAGCTTTTGGTGATGCATATATCTGAAAGAGAAGTGCTATAGTCACACCCAAACATGACTGTATTGGAACATGCATTCAAATATCGGCCACTTCCACAACCTACATCCAGGACAAAGCTGAAAGGCTCTAAACTAGACAAAAATTCTACCACTTTGGGCCACGGTTTTTCTCGCGTGGTAGCAAAATGATCTGCTATTTGGTTATAAACAGCATGAACATAATGCTTTTCAACCAGATCTGCTTCAACAGTGTTTTTTGGTAAGCTCAATGAATTTGATTCATTATCGTCAGTGCCAAATTTATCAGATAGAGCAAATGATAAAGCTCTGCGGAAAGTTAAAGAAACTCTAGTACCACGTGGTTGTACATTAGGAATGGAATCTTTGAAATATATCACATCACTTCTTTTCTGTCTAATACCATGCGTCCAGTGGTATCTGGCAGCACCAGAAAAAATTATCAAACTTCTTGGTTGAACTAAAATTTGTCGGGTGTCCATACTATGGGTCATCTCTAATACAGTGACTGATCCTAAACTAATAGTAGAAATGATTTCATCAAATGCGCTTGGGTTATCAATATGAGCAGGAATCCCATCACCAGGCTCGTACTTATTAACAGTTAATTGATTTGGTTCAAAAGTCAAGTATCCAGTTGCCATAAGCTTTTGTATAAGCTTCTTTGCAAAGGATGGCAATCCTGCATCAGACAACGGTGAAGTCAAGTCTACATCATTACTACCATACTGGAATCGATAACCATAATGTAGAACAGTCCTGTTTTTCAACTTTTCATAGACAACAGTGGAAGGAACAGTTGATTCTTGTTCTTCAATGATTTGCAAAAGAGTTTGCTCTTCTTGCTTTGTTATAAAATCATGAAGCATGATTAATCCACTTGGAAATTCATCATGTGAACTTATCATCTCATTGTCTTCTTCAAAATATACAAAAGTTTCCACAAAAAAGGCATGCAAAATGCATGGCTTGTTATCTTCTAATTCTTTGTGAAGAACTGTTCCTTGGATGTTTGATACTGCAAGTAATGCTGCATTTTCTGAGTCCAGGTGAGCCCCACAATAGGATTTGTGAATGTTAGAACTAATGGCAAGAACCTTTCCAAATTTATCCAATAAATTAGATATCTGAGCAATACTAATTCCATTTCCCAATCCCCCATTTGCAATAACAATATAAGGGGAGGATGCCTCAGTAATTCTAACCCCATTTTTTTGCAATCTTGCTTTGATTTTTTTCAGTTTGGTGTTTTTCATCTTTGCAGACATGATGCAGACTTTGCAGTACCACTCAGGAAAAAAGTATTAAAACAAATACATATATTGTTTTTATATCAGGCACCTCTAAAAATGTTCTAAAAAAAGAGAACAGTTCAATAAAATAGAAATGGTATCCTTATAATCAGCAAAATCACGATATGAGAGGTTCAGCGTCAGAATGAACAAAAATTTTTTACATTCAACACATATAAAATACAGGAAAAGTATTAATTGCCAAACACATGGCAAAATAATAATCATAAATGGATCCAATACAAAGCATAGGCTATATAAACATGACGTATCATCATATGCAAACAAAACTTGTAAAAGCAAGCAATATTATATACCCTAAAACTGAAATTAACAAATGAAAAGGGATCATGGCAAACATGAACGAAATAATCCCAAAACATTTCGATTGAACAACATATATATATATTACATAAACACAAAATGGTAAATCATATACATAACACAGATGATGGTGAGCAAGCGATGGGTGAAGAGTTGCGGTTTGTACAGATTAACAGGTACGGGGCATGCACAGAAGTGAGAGAAATAAGCAACAATAGGGGCTATGAAACAAAGAGCAATGTAGTAAACATGACATTAAAAAAGAAAGGCAAAAAGACATATTTATCCACACAAATCATGAGGAAGTAATACAATTACCCATGGACCATAATGGACTACCACAGTTGCATGTATGTCCCACCAGGCACATACATAGCATCACCGAATGTCAAATGAGGTTGAAAGGCAAAGGTCTAAACATATTACAAAAAGTGTAACTGGAAACAGTAATCTAATAAGTGTTGGGTACATTAAAAACAAAATAAGGCTAGTTGATGAGTGGAGTATTTAGTTCTAGAAAAGATAATATTTTGTTCACAATGTCATGCCTTATGACATATACATCCACTTATCACACAACTGAGATTGGTGTCATGACACTGACACCATAAATCAGCTTCACAGAATTGTGGGCCTTGAAATTAAACTGAAGTCAATGTCTGGGTGATACTGGGAGTGAACACAGCACTGCTCGATTTGCCTCGTACTGCATCAAGGGTGCTCCTCTAAAGTGCAAATATGAGTTTTGTTCTAATAAATGTAGGTGGCAACAGATGCATATGGCTCCCTGTGTTTTTCAGCTACTTCTTCAAGGTAGTGATAATTGAACCGCCTCGCATGATGCGATTCAAACAAAATGCTAAGTTTCTCACTCAAGTGGCACTGATGTTGTAGTGTAGTGAATGCGATTAAGGTCTGCTGTGCGAATGGTTTTCGGTTCGACTCTCACCTCAACAACTTTTGCTTTGGTAGTAGTGGTTGTACGTTTCAATTCATGGGACTACTTTTTCTTTACTTTTTTCAAAAGTTACCAAACTTTTCTCATCAGATTTACAGTTCAGGTTTACGTTTGAGCTTTATCAGTTGTTAGGTTTAGATTTTACGTTTACCACGTTTCTACCAAGCCTACTGCACTCTTGTCATGCGTTACTGTCACATTACAGGTGGCGGCCAAATAAGGTTTCAATAAGATCCTCAGTCAGTTCTGAAGCCACTACCTTTTTTCAACCAACCAGTCTTTTCTTGAAATTCATGACCTGCATTCTATTTGAATAATAAGGTTTTTTGGACTAGCATGATCTCAGCCAAATGAAATGAAGACTGAATATTTAAATAATTTGGTGGCCTGCAAGACTTACCCAGCAAATTTGAAAGTTCTGAAAATCAACTTTCTAACATATTAAATGAGATCACTACTAGTATCAAAAGCAATATGGATCACCTCAAAGAAGAAAATGCTCAACTCAAGAAAAGAAACAGGGATCTGGAAGAACTTTTCGGGTCTAGCGAAGAAAACCACCTGCCAAACTTCCGGAAAAGTGACGTCATTGATGACGACACAATGACGTTATCAGTAGGTGATGGCGTCACATGTCAATTTTCGTGACGATAGTATCACGGCAAAAGCAGATAATGACATCACAAAATCGACGGGCACGACGATTCTACAAAGCTCCAGCTAAACTCCAGCACACGGTACACGCCGTACCGCACTTGCATTGCATTCCAATGTTTTTATCCGGTGCAGCCCAACAATTAAGACGCAGAGAAACACGGAACGAGAGTATAACTGCTAAAAGGATTTAGTTTTGTGATGCTTGTGCTGAAAACAGACATGCACTGCGCAGAATCCTTCACTTTTTCCACACAATAAGGCAACTGAAAACTAAAGATCTATGACATTCAAACAATGGCCTGGAAGTAAAGCATATTAAATATAATCAGTGTGCTGCCTTTACAGCTAACTGGAGCGAACAGATTATGTCGGGTACATGGATCGAATACATTGCAATAGTCACGCTAGTAAAATGCTTCCCACTAAACCATGGTTTTCAACCTTTTTCATGCAGCGACACGGTTGTAACCCAATTTATTTATTTAACGACCCCCTTCCGAAAATTTCCAATCAGGCATATGAAATGCAGTTGTGTTTGCACTGTATAAAATCACAATGGCTAAAAAGTAACGTACTCTATCGCTGCTATGTTGAACAAAGACTCATTTATCAAATCCATGCACATGGCACCATCAGCGAGAGAGACCTGTGCCGTATTAAAGTCACTCCAAAACCCAAATGGAAAACTAGAACTCCCAAGTTAGCTACCGCATTCAGATATCTAATTTACAAAAAAAACACATTCTTACGTCACAAAGTTATTCGTGGGTTGCCAAACGCAACAGTACTGTAATGGTCATAATCACACTTAAAACAATTTTGCATAAAAAAGTAGGCTACCATTTTTGCCAGGTGATCATATTATTTTCACTACGACAAAAAGCGATTCCATATACGAAAGAGCCTATAAATTATAGAAGCTCTCGCGACCCTAGAAAAATAGCAAACCCAGGTTGTAAACAACTGCTCTACACGCTGTGTGTTTTGTTGAGTAGGCAAACTGAAAGGCATTGAAAACCATTCGATGCTAAGGCAGGATAGTGAAGCATCAACTCAATACAAACATGGTCCATGTTGCTTTCGCGGCGATCCGTCGCTTTCGCGGCGATCAGAACGACGAAGACACGAGGACATGTTGCGGAAAGTTCTTATACAACGCAATTGCGAGTACAGACAATGCACAACACAAGAATAGTCCTTCCAGTGGCATCGACGATCGTCCGGACAGAGATTTGTTTATTTAGGGTGTTGAAGAGATCGCCCATTTCTCAACCGCACACACTTGGTCTTCGACGAGGTTATTCCGATGGAAAAGCAGTAGGCAACACGACCGGACTCCGACGAAGATTGCATCCGCATTGGAGAATTGCTACAGTCAGTATGTATGCCGAGCGCTTGGCCAGACTGAAGCAAGTTTCAATTTTTAAAGTCTTGGCGCGACCCGGCCGAGATTCGAACCACGCGAACAACGACCTACTAGACATGAAGCGAGCGCTCTAACCACTAGGACACACAACAGTCTTTTTTATTTATTGTTTACGGTAGTAAAAATTACGCTTTGAAGTGCATTGAAAACGAAGCCAGCACTACTGAAGTATGCTTGTCATCGCTCAGTGTGATTTGTTCATTACTCGCAATGGCAAACATGACCTGAACTGCATCAAAGCATGCGATTGCAAGGAGTACACCCCCTTGGCGCAGACTGCACATTTATTGCTCTCAAAAACAAAGATCATGCCGACAATCCCGTCGCCACGGGGTGGTTTTGGTGGGCTTAGCACACCCAAACAAAGTACCAAGCCCCCCAAACTAAAACATGAAACGCTTTTACATCAGCGGAGTTGTTTTTTATCAATTTTTCAATGTCAAACCTTCCCTATTGAAAACTTTCTGGCGACAATTCTGCATGTGGAATGCCGCACTAAAAACCGGTAATTTAACATCTCGCATCGTGCGGTGTGCTTTGTCTGCACAATAGTGTTACCTTCCCTAAGTTGGTGAGATTGAGTGGTTCCAACGAAAGCTTGTAAACCGGCTGTTAAGCAACGTTTGCGGCTCGAAATTATTGTAATATAGGGGTCAAACCACATCTGCGGTCCTCCAGGTTTACGGAAATTTGGGATCAAGATGTATAGCTTAGCTCACTGAAAAGTTTGGTTTATCGCTGCTTTGCAACGACACTTATGATGGTCGTTAGACATAACGTTATAGAAAATATCTGGTGTTCCAAATAACGTTATCGATTGCACTGTTTTGGCGACGGTCCGTTGAGTTTGGTGAATACTCAATCAACACAAGACGTTTCATACTTCCCTTTTCAGGAAATTTGAATTAAAAACCGTCACGAATTTGGGTAGAGCGATTTAAATGCGACCTCATTCATTTGCCAAGTACCTAGACAAGTGCTTATGGACAGCTCTGTTCTTCTTTAAAGGGAAAATCTGAATTTTTCCAGAAAAAACTCCAGTAACGTACTTAGCAATATTCCTAACATAGCCAAAGAAAAGTGAAGCAAAGGGTAAAATCAGCTCTTCAGTTGCAGCAATCTTTTGATCAAGTCAAACTTATTACAGACAACCGTCGTCTTGTCATTAAATAAAAAGTTTATAACCACAGTATGTCTGTACTCTTATGCAGATTACAAGAAAACAAGTTTCGGTTGCGTGTAAATACGATTAAAACGCCGGACCTTGATGTTCATCTGACTGTTTGACGCACTGATACGTGAAACGGAGTGATCGCTTTACTTTAGATCAGTGGTTCTTAACGTCGCCTCTATCACGGCCCCTTTGAGTAATTGTCCTTTGCTTCAAGCCCCCTGACAATAAACAAGTTGTACAAGCAAATGTAGGCCTACTTATTGGTTAATTTATTTATCAAACCTTACATGTTGCAGAGCGCATAAATAGGGCTCGCGCCCCCTTTTAAATTTAATGACTCCCCCGGTTAAGAAGCACATGCTTTAGATAGACTTTATATAACACACATTTTTCGAACCAACCCAGAAGGAAATACTCAACGTGAATATTGCTTCAATGACGTCTCAGAAATGATTTCACAAAGGTAATTTCACATAACATTGGTAACACAAGAGGACTACCTTGCACCTTGCATGCTTACAAAGTACCACCTTGGACAATGTAATCATTCTGGCCGTGCGGAATACTTTCGTACGAAACACATGTTCAGTCAATATTTATAAGGCAGCATAGGCGTACGAGGCGGGGGGTCGGGGGTGGGCGGCCGCCCCCCGGGCTTGAAAAATTTCAGGGCAAACTCTGTTTTCAGGGCAACCGCAAGTTGCTCAAAAACCCTGAATAATAAAAAATATTTCAGTACCGTGAAAAATTCCAGGGCAACTCTGTTTTTCAGGGCAAGCGCAAGTTGCTCAAAAATCCTGAATAATAAAAAAAATACATTCAATCAAGTGAATTCAGGACGCCCTCTGTTTTTCAGGGCAAGCGCAAGTTGTTCAAAAATTCTGAATGTAAAAAGTATATTCCATACAGCGAAAAATTTCTGGGCAAGTTTGTTTTTCAGGGCAAGCGCTAGTTGCTCTAAATTCCTGAATGTATAACGTATATTCAATACAGTGAAAAATTCCAGGGCAAGCGCAGGTTACTCAAAACTCCTGAATAATAAAAAATATATGTTCGGTACAGTAAATTCAGGGAACCCTCTATTTTTCAGGGCAAGCGCAAGTTGCTCAAAAATTCACAATGTAAAAAGTATATTCCATACAGCGAAAAATTTCAGGGCAACTCTGTTTTTCAGGGCAAGCGCTAGTTGCTCAAAAATCCTGAATGATAAAAAATACATGTTCAAATACAGTGAAAAATATCAGGGCAACTCTGTTTTTCAGGGCAGCGCAAGTTGCTCAAAAATCCTGAATGTTAAAAAATATATTCAATACAGTGAAAATTTTCAGGGGAAACTCTGTTTTCAGGTCATGCGCAAGTTGTTAAAAATCCTGAATGTAAAAAGTATATGCAATACAGTGAAAATTTCAGGGCAACTCTGATTTTTCAGGGCAAGCGCAACTTGCTCAAAAATTCTGAACGGTGAAAAGATTTTCAATACAGCGTATATTCACTTGGGGGCGATCCGTGCAATTTGGGCTAGTGTAGTTTGTAATCTGGACCAAAGTCATGATTGGTTACATGGGGGCAATTTGATGGGGGACACGTGTCCCCCCACTTTTTCAGGTTGGGGGATATAATATGCGATGTCCCCCAACTTTTTTCACTTAAGGTTGTGTATTTGGAGAGGTTTCAAAAATAAAAGTGTTGTTTGTCACGTTTTGTGTAAAGAGCTTTTCAAATTAGATTGTAGGTTATACATAGCCAAGTTCATGTTGAAACAGAGTTTGGTGGGGTATCACTGATTCTGTTAGTTTATAAATTGTAGCTTCGATAAAATACTTTTTAGCATTTTTCAAGTTTCTAGTGACCGTGAAAGATGGGTAACTGCTTTTGTCCGACATTTTACCCTGTGTGGTATACTGTTAGAAAAGTTATTTTCTTGTAACAGTGAGAGTATTACAACTGCACGTGTGAGAGACCACAGTACAACCATTATTTGTTTTGCGCAGAAATGTAAATGGCTTTGCTGTAAAGTTGGTTGTCACGTATTCAGAAACAGACAGCGTATAATTTAATGATGCTGGTGTGTATACATTACTGTAGAAAGTTAGTTTTTCAGGCAAATCTCTGCAAAGCTTTTTCCGAAGACAAACAGCAGCACTATTGTGGAGACTTAATTTTGGGATGAGGAGTTTTGCGAAAGACTGTCTTCAACTTATTAATGAATAGGGTTTCAATCAAAACGTTGAAGAAGTAGCCTACAGTATTTACCTAGCTGTATATTGACCTATAGCTCAAAACGTAGTGACTTTAGTTAGAAATAAGGACAAAATATGCATTTATCCTCACTTCTTGTAATGTCGCGACAATGGTGACCAACAAACAAAAAATATTTTTTTCCTAGACTCTTACACTTTGTGTTTGTGTTGAATGAATTGGTTCTTTGAGTTTAACCAAACCCACAATGCAGCAACATTTTCATCCAAGTGCGAAACATTTGCTTTACAAGTACAACACACCTAGCTTTGTT
>Ga0210059_1003925_pt1 | contig 23940 bp, 10 predicted proteins | sample Ectturendosymbi2_FD_188042 | JGI IMG/M metagenome (GOLD analysis project Ga0210059, IMG submission 188042) | Ecteinascidia turbinata endosymbiont from Florida, USA - Sample 2 (SPAdes) (version 2) | ecosystem: Host-associated > Tunicates > Ascidians > Unclassified | place: Key West, Florida...
TGTTAGGTGGTGGCCTAACCTGCTAAATATTGAAAACCAGTTAAAACCAACTTGTGTGTAGTTCCATGCACACATTTGTAGCATAAGAAACCCGTCTTTACGTTGTATGTTACATGGGCCACGCTTAGAGTTTCACGAACAACCCCGTGCGGGATCCACAAATCCCAAACATTGCATTTCGTTGAAAGTTTATGAAAGGCTAAGAAAATTTAAAATTTTCAATGTTTTAAGGTTTTTTGTAACTCGATTCCATGGTGTGATGATCATTTTTTTGGCATCTCCGTCAAACCAGCGACTCGTGATTTTCAGGGGTCTGATCATTCCTCAACCAAGATTTTAAGGGACTTTTCTAACTCGTCGCAGGCTCAGGAACCAAGTAAAAGCTAAATAAAGCTTATCAACTTCAACGGTCCTAACATCATATACGGTTACGTGAAAATCGGGGATTTTCAATCTCCTTTAGGATTTAAACATCAGTTCCCTTCAAAGTTTTATTAAATTTAAAATTATTTTTTCTCAAGCACTCAAATAGCATGATTTTTCTTTCCAGTTTAAAGCGGCAAAATAGTAGAAAAATTAACGAAGAAAAAAACACTCCGCCCTAAAACGCAATACACAACTGAACAGCCCTTAACTTTTTCACACTAAACAAATATTCTGTTACAACCTTGCACCTTTTTGGAAAAAAGCATTTCACATTTTATTAAGTCAGCAACTTGTAATGTTTGCAAAGGAAAAATGTAGGGTATTTATCAAGGATTGTAACTCGCTTTCACGTCGCATTAGTAAATACGAATGCAACACCAAAACTGGTGCATGCAGGATACGCAGCTCTCACCAGTGAAAGTACATAATGTTTGCTAAATCTGACCAGACTAGACGATTAATCTAAACAAAAATGCAGTTTTTCAAACAACACGACCTTGCGACTTTCTCAAAGACTCTAATTAAGCCTGGCGAACTCTCTTGCCAACATTCGCTCAGCCATATGTGCCACATCTATATGCGCCTTTAGTCCCTAAAATGAAAAGAGAAATCATATGTGACTAATGTTGAAAAGCATGGATTTTCACCACATCGGTTACGAAGCAAATTTTTATCCTAAGTGATACTGTCACAGACTTACTTTCGTCAGAAACTTCGATTTGTTTTTTCCATTTGTCTCCTTCATGGCCAAGGCGCCTTTTTTCTTGTTCCAAATGCCCTTCCTACTCAAACTTCCCTCTGAGGAAGTGTCTTCATCTTTTCGATAGCAAAGGAAACACAAAGATTTGCGCATCTTCGGAATGCGAGCTGCATAGATGATCGGGTTGCACAAGGAGTTCAGCATGGCTGGCGACTGGATGATGAAGGCAACACAGTTCAGTCCTAAATCAGTGGAAGCTGTGACTTGCAAAGTTTTCTCATCATTCTGTAGTTAATGTCTTACACAACTTCAAAAGCAGTCATTAGCATTTAGTGTTTGAAAACACAAAATTCACTGTATAGTGATTGGTAATTGCATATTGTGATGGGATGGTTTTAAACACGCAAACAAAAATTGGCATCTTTTTCGAAAGACATGCAAATGACCAGCTGTTCAACAGAGCAACTTGTTTTTTCAGTTTCACAGCAGTTGAGCTATGCATACTATTAAGGAATCCGGTTTCCCGCTTTGAAATCGTTAAATCTCAAAATTTCATCTTAATAAAGTGAGCATATTTACTTTCTAACCAGTAAAGATCGTTGTAAATTTAACGTTAAAAATCAAACGATTCCCTTGCAAGAACTAATTACAAAACAGTGGACACACTTGATAAGAATTGTAACTGCAACTTACGAAAACGACAAGTGTGACGTTTTGATGGAAGCGAAAGTTGTCGTCGGTTGCGTAATCGACCACGTAGAGGAGCAGAAGCGGCGCCCAGCAACAAAAGAAGACAGTGATGACGATGCCTACTGTTCTGGCAAGCTGATATTCACGGTTCATTTTTGAGTAGCGTCCACGTGCAGACGTATTTCGAACACGCAGGGAGTGATGCCGAACCTTGAAACAAGCTTTATTTGAAACGCAAGTCGTTCGCTCATTGATCTTCAAGGTAAACGTTCAACTGTGAATCTAAGGGAATTTTAGATAGAACGATAATTTTGGCTCTACAAACAAAAGGGAATTCAGAGAATTACAAAAATATATTCCGAAAACAGCAACAATTTTCGTTTAATCAAGACTACAAACAAATTAAGAAACTTTTTTCTTACGTCATCAAATGCTTTTTTTCAAATATTACAAAGTGCGTGATGCTAAGCCTTGTTTGTCATGGTACGCATTAGAATATGAAAGAATTTTGGAAAACGCCTTTGATTAAGTACTGCTTGCATCCTGTCCTTTTTCATATGGTTGAACTTAACTCAAATGTACACTAATTAGCAGGTAATCTCAACATCCCTAAACTATACGTAATGTTTACAAGTATAATTCTTTATTTCTTAAATTCCAGTTTTTTAAAACTACTTGTTTCTTTTTCTTTTTTGCTGACCTGTTTCTAGATTTACACTGTAAGAGTAACGTAGCACTCCCAGCCAGATTGCATCTGATCCTACACTAACAAAGAGAAAGTTAGTATCTTTTTGAAGTGCGTTAACTCACCTTCCAAAACAGCACTGCGTAAAAGGCTGACGTTGAGACCAACATGATGACGAAATAAAAGAACAACCCAAATAAAAAGCTTTTCTTGAAACCTGAAAAATAATGCGGGTGATATTTTTTAATTTACTAGGAATAAAAAAATAATTTGCCGCATTCAGCATTACGTTTTCAGTGGTGGTGATTAAAACTTGTTCATCCTAAATGCGTTGATATAACTAAGTTCGTCACAAGCAAGTCATGAAATTATAATAACAAATCATTTATCATTATGCTTTCCTTAAAATATGTAAGCTCAAAACAGTGAAATGCAAAATTTTTCAATGAGTGTTAGAACACTTACTGAATCTCCAAAACTTAGCAACCTCATAATACTTGCAAACGCTTCTCATACTATTTGCAAATCCCTCTGGAGATATCTCCTTCAATTGTTTGTTCATTTTTGCAGTGTTTGCCCAGTTATTTGAATGGTCAATTATATCCCGGCCGCTTACGACAATTTAGGCTGAAAAGCCAACGATATCTAGTCATACGCTCAAATGACTACAACGAAAAACACAGGTTCCCAGCAGACCAATGAAAGTCACTTACCTACTACCACGGTCGAACACGATGGGTCGGGACAATACAACTTTTCTCCTTTCTTGCAGATGCAGATGTCGGCGCAAGAGCCGTGACCGGTAATGAATAATGGCAAAGGAGGAGCCACGGCAACGATCCAGCAGAGCACAATCAGAAAACCGACATGGCTGTTCTTCATGATTTTGCTGTATCTGCAACGGAAAATTGCAGTACATTGATCAGCAAGCTGAATGTGCAAGTACCATTTGTTAAAGCTCTGGGTGTAAACCAAAGAATGTTTGGGTTCTGATGTACTATTATTGAGCAACATAGCGGTTTCTACTCGTATTTGTCCGTTTTAACCTACCCTGGGATGGTACAAACGTTTTATTGTAGCTGCAAATTTAATTCAATAATTCAGGTGGGACTGCAGGTCGTGATGTTCGAGAGTGCAGCTCTGTTAAACTTCAGGATCAAGAAATTGTAATGACCTTTACAGAATCACGCACCAGGGTTGTTTTATAGGGCTATACATACGCCGAATAATTCATTTCAGCGTGTAAACCGCTTTCACTCAAGCATGGCATGCCGTCAAAGTTGTTTTTTAAGTTTTAGTGAAGTTTAGATTTTCACACACTGGGCTTGATATCAGCAGCATGAAATGGATTACTTCTATTGCTAAACATTCAACAAAACTCCTCTTCATCACGCGGTAAGGTTAGTTCAAGTAGATAGTCCTTGCAGCAAAATTCAGTGACACAACTGCTCACCCACCGTTCATAGTTATGTTGGTTAACATTGCCCAATGGCCAAAATGTCTAGCTAGTGAATTTGTCCCAACTTAAAGACTTACTTTTTTTAAACGATAGAAGGTGTTGATGTGACTGAAAAGTTATGTCATACTTGAGGTTTTGTGCAGCTGCTTACAATCAGTCGTCAAAAGGGAAGGCTATTTTTTCCTGTCACCTGACCGCAAAACAGACAAGGGTGAAACGTTTAAGCAAGATTATCTTTATGGATTTGAGAACTGGCATTTTACCGAAGACACAACTAGCATTTAAAATTAATTTAAAGACAATTTGTTTAGGAAAAAAAAAACAGTTAAAGCAGTTGCCAGTTTTAGGAGAGCTTTCGAACGTGCCGCGCTGCCATTAGTATCTTCACGCAATGCTCCTGAATGACTGCCTTTCTTTGGGCAAAACCCCTTGAAAACGGAACTAGTTTTCAAATGGATACAAAACTGGCAACAAAATATTTGGTTTAAAAAGACTGTTTTGCCATAGTATGAATTTTCAAACGCCGGTAGGTTTAGCAAAGGATTTGAAAGAAGCTCCTTGGCTCTTTATCAGCGAAGTATAACAGTTTAACCAGCGCGTGAAGCCTTCAGTTTTGTTGCTACAAATTATAGCACGCACAAACCTGAAACATTTTCTACCTTTTAATAGTTCGTAACTGGATTTGCGATCAAGTTGTCTGTTTCGAAGCACAATTTACTTTCAATTTGCTATGCGGAATTTGTAGAGAGATGTCAGAAACGGACATTAAGAAGTGAGTAGTGCAAGGCCAAGCAGAAACCTAGGTACATCTGTCTGTTGGTCGTCCTGTAAAATCACTTTTGGGAATGATCATGCTGATATTCGTCACGTTCGAGCTGTGGCAAAAAGATTTGAAGCATGTTTCATTTCAAAAACCTGTCAATCGCAGCCGTTAAATACTATGCTACAAAAATGAAAAACTCACTGTTGATTGTAACCTATGAAGAAGAGGCGGTCAGCAGCAATTGCGAATAGAAAGTTGACAGAAGCGTTGAAGCAAATGCTGGTGGTCGAGGTCAGGTAAACCCATTGCGCCGCTTCCAGCTGAAAATCTCCTATTAGGACCACGCAGAAGGCGAGAAGAGAGAACGCAAGTACGATGTCGGAAACGGCCAAGCCAGCAATGAAAACAAAAGCCGGCCTACGAAAAGACTTTTTTGACCCTGCGAGAAGAATTAACTGTTTAAAAAAATCAACAACCAGATGTCGGCACGTTCTGTGCACTTTTGGCACAGGATTTCATGACTCACCCGCACATCTATTTTGTGCTTATTATATCTTGAGCATAAAGTGCAAATGCTGAAAATTGTGCCTGCAGCAAATCTACAAACGTTTTCGCCGATGTTTTGACACTGCTTCAGATGTTTTGAAAGCACTGTGTATTTATCTAGAGGTTTTTCATTACGAGGTTGAACTCACAAGTTCAGAGAATTTATAACTTTGTATATACAAGGTGTGAATCTACATCCAAGTAATGTACCACGTTGCTGCAAGAACGAAAATTTGACATTTTTGAATTTCACCATGCAGGTTTGTATGCGTGTACATGCAACCCCAAATTAGTTTCCTCCGGTAGAAAAAAACATTTCGGTTTTTGAAATGGTCCCTTCGTTCCGCGTTAGTAATCTTTCGCGTTTCAGGCAATTTCACTGGTGCAATTTTACACAACGCTGGCATATTTCTCCTCCTGCGCAGCTTGGATTGTTGGAAAGGAAAACACGATTTCGTTTGTGCGGCTATTAAGCACGTCTTGCGCTGTGAAGCATCCGCACTTGATCCGAGTTTGCTACCACTGCGGTACATTTGTTAGATACTGCTGAATCATTCATGTCCGACTGTGCTTAGACTGCTTCCATTGAGCTTGGCAAAACTATTTGTTGTTTGATCCAATTTCGGCGTCGGTGCTGTCGACGTCATGAACCGCCAACGTTTGACGTTGTTCGGGAAAGCGGTCTTAAAGGTGTCTGGAAGAATCGTCTGCGCAAAGTTTTTTCGGAAATGAGCGGAAACAGGCATTGACAAATACCAGGAGCTAATGATCCACATTATGTAACTGGCAATATGTCAAGGTGACTGGTGCTTCGTTGGTTTGTGGAAACACTTGTGCAGGCTGATTGGTGGAGGTCCTAGATTGATGACATTGCATCGACCTCACATGTAAAAACAAATATTTCTCAAAAATAATGCACATCTTTCAGGAAGCGGTTAAGAGCAGATGTCGCGATTTTCTTCACACATATTCCGTATGTTTTCTTTTACAATGTCGCAGAACACGTATTTTAAAAAAGCGGTAGGAAACATCAATCTAATGCATTTGTAATATAGTGACAGAATAGTTTTAGTTATATCATCGTTGCTGGCGTAATTGATCGAATGTCACGGTTTTGGAAAGAAAGCAAACAACCTTTCCAAAGCAGCACCTTCACTGCTTACAAAAAAAGAAAGAAAAAAAGAAAGAAAATTATAAAAAATGAAACGATTGTAAAACTCTGTCATCTATCATTTCTAAGAGAAATTACTATCAAATTATATTATTCATCAATTCGACCGACTTTAGATTAGTGCTTTCTGATTTCTTAAGGTTAACTTGAATATTTTGCTGAAAATTTTTGGTAAATGGCTAAAAAAAATTTGGCACCACAGCGCCAAAAAATGGGTTTGATTATGGCAGAATTTTACATTCCTTTCATTTTTTATAATTTTCCTTTTTTTCTTTCTAAAAAAATTATGACGCGTGCAGAGCTAGAAATCCAAAAGAAACAAAAGAAAATATGGCATTAGTGGCTTTCAATTTATCACATGAACACTGTGTTCATTGTTAAGAAAAATTAAAAAACGCACTGGGGTGCCTGGGAAAATGCCCAGAAGCGTTTTTGTATTTTATTGATCTCATTATAACGTAGTTTTATATGACAGTAAATTCAGCAAATGCGGCCAGCATCAATTTGCATAATATACCACGTAAGAAGGAAATTCTTGTTTAAATCAAGTTTTACATTTCTATTTCAAAAATAACTTTGTTTCTTTCGTGATCCAAACAAGTAAAAATATTTTTTCCAATCTACCTCGCTCCCTAGAATGCAAAGTGGCGGGATCGTTACCTTATTATGAAGGAAATCAATGTAGGTTTAAATCTACAGCACTGGCTCAGCCAGTGGATTGCATTAAGCTCCCAGGATTAACGACACAGGCAACAACGTCACAATCAGCGGCATGTTGCACTGTCTCAACTCGCCGCTGCGAAATCGTCTCAGGCGCTATGCAGGCTTATATCGTTCTCTTGATATCTTGAAATTTTTCACGTTTTTAAATTATTTTCCTGCACAAAGTTAAACCTTAAATGCAATGGTTCATTGTTTTTTAAAAAGATTGCGTCTGAACATGCTATCAGTTGTAGAGTGCAAGGAAAACATCGTTCAGCATTTTGCCTTGGCCTCTCATTTCGTAACTAAATTTTTCTGTGGTTCATTTTAGATTAGAGGAAAAAAATTAGTTGAAGTTCTTCATGAAGGAACAAATTTATGCCGCAATAAATGAAAATATTGCTACCGTGCTTGAATTTGGTAGCTTTTAAAGATATGTTACGGTGATTTTCTCTTCTTCGCATGAACAAAATCGCTTACGTTGATTTTTGCTACCCTTTATCAGCATTCTTCACGAGTACTTGACAATAAAAACGTAACTAATTGCTTTGGCATTTGCGACTTTGTGATGGTGACTGATAGGAATAGACTGTTTCAAACTGTGCGCTACTTGAAAGTTACTGTATTCCACCGGTGACAACATTCATTTGAAGGTTTATGTGTGTTCTCTACACAAGAACAACAGACCAGGCCAACTCCACTAAATAGACCTTGATGTTGCGCGCAGTGCGCATCTATACGCGTTACGCGCAAGCGATTTGATATTTAAATTCTTTTTAGAAAGGTCATACCAATTTGTTAAGCGCAACATAGCAGAAGTAGAAGCAATGGTTTCAAATTTAAACGCATCACCATCCATTGATTTCGAGTTCATTAAAAAGAACTTAGGCTGACTTACCTCTGAAGATCGCTACGATTACCATGGAGTTGAGCGTCAGTATCACAATCGCCATCGACAATTGACTGACTATTGAAGGAACCGAGTTCAAGAAATTGTAACACATGCCATGTTCTTTTATAGAATTGGTAAGGTTGTGCTGAAGTGAGACTGCAATTAAAAAGGTTACTGGAATAACAAAGGGCAGCAGTTTTTATTGTTTTTGTGTGTATACGTCGTACGATATATAATTTTACATAACACTTTGGTTTGAAATCGTAACAGCTTAAATTTTGTTGGAGAGAAAGGAGTTGTTGCATTTATTTCATGTTTTGTACTTCCTGTCGAACCTAGAGGCCAACCTTTGAAGCGTGGTCTACTCTATACATTTAAGGCGTCTGACAAGTGCACTTCTGATGACTATCGGTCACGCGTATAAAGAATGGGCAAGGAATATCAAAGTGGATTCAGTTGCTTTTCAATAACAAATTTCTCATTTTATTGTGTTTACAGCTTGGTGTTCAGCTGCCTACAATTTGCACTCACGGCAAAAAAGTAGCAGTGCGTATATCTCAAATCACGGCCCCGAAATGTTTTTTTGAGGAAGTTGAACTAAAGCATTTCAACCATCAGCTGCACAAAACAAAACTACACTCTTCGTTTGTTTCATCTCTACTTTATAGGATGGATCAAAAACTTAAGGGTATAGTTTGAGTCAATGCGTTTATGATCGTGTTTTAAAAATAGCAATTTTAACCTCAAAGTTTTCAAGCAGTTATGTGCACGAGCGTAAAAATATTGAGCACAGTTACAAGGCACAGAGCTTAAATATCATAATAGTTCAAGTTTGATCTTATAGAAGTCATCCCTCAGGCTATAGTTTTGCGTTTCCGCGCGGTTGCTGTGAACACTCGATCTTGCAGAAAATGAGACCACGGATATATCCAAGGGTGCACTATAGGTCATACGCCACATGGCTTCCTAAAAGTCTGAGTCTGAAAAATCCAATCTTTTCCTAAAATCCAACTGAAGCAGACATTGTACGCAAAATTAGAAGTGCCACGAATTTCACCTAAGCTTCGCAGATTTTCATTTTGCCCGCATTCCGTCCTGAGAATTTTCGACTACTTTGTTGTTCAAAATTTTGCATATGATTTACCCAGAGAAAATTTCGCAAGGTTTCATGTCCTTTTAGGATGTCGCTATTGCTAAAAACTTGACCTCTAGAGCACTGAAGCGGACCATTAGCCACGAGGTCATGAACCAGGGCAGGTGAGAATTTTCTAAAAATCCACAATATCGTGTGACCTTGTTGACGTGTGCAATACGCTTGCACAGAACGTTTTTGACTATTAATTATTTTGCGCTCACTTTTATCGCATTTTTAATTTGCATGCTAAATGTTACAAACAGTGACGTAAGCATTCTCTTCACTCTGCTTGTTCGAGCATCGTTTCCACAAGTGGATAAAATATCAAAAAGTATCGAAAACTGCTCCGAAAAGTGAAATGTAACTTTCATAAAAATATTTTTGTTTGTCAATTATATTTCGTATCAGGGCCGCAACCAGCTGATATTCTCGGGGAGGCAAAATGAGTGTAACTTGTTGTTGTACCTAACAAATAAACATGATTTTGAAAATTTCGGTGGGGGCGATTGCGCGGTTGCCCCACTGGTTGCTACCCTGCCTAGTGCATTCACATTTGTCCGAGAAGCTTTATTCTGATGCAACCTGGACTTTTGCACGCAAACATTTCAACTGCATTTGATTTAAGGAAAAACGTTTCATTTTTACCGTTTGCAGCTCTTTGATTGAACACCTTGCTACCGTTCCTTTCCATGACATCAAAACTTCGTTGATAGTGTGATAGTGAAGACTGAAGTCAAATTCAAGGGATATATTATTTCAGATGAAAGCTTATGGCTTGAGAATCTCTGCAAAACAAATGCATGTATAATATAGCTAGACTGCACCTCTGCACAACGCCTGATGACCAACTGCTTTAAAGTCAGTAAACGCGGTTCCTCAGTTTTAGAGGTGAATGATTTTAAACGCTAGAAGAAGGTAATCAATCCCAACGGGAAATCGTTTTCAATGTGAGTCGACTTGCAACATTACGCTTCACTCTTAATGGCTGTAAACGTCACATTTAATTTGAGCCTATTTATATCGACAAGGAGTAGATTTAAACAGTACTTTGTGGTGTAATAGCCAACGAGACGAATACGAATCCAAGTAGCTTACTTTTCACAAAGAAAATAAGTCTTGCTTGTCAAAAAAATCGATTTGAAACGAAAATTACTTTTGATTAGGCGTTATGGGCAGCGAATGCTTGCCATCGTCTTGTAGTGAATATCATGTCCAGGGATGCCATTGGCATGCAGCTCTATGCGCAAGCTTCAACCACGTTACTTTAACACTTATTCACTCTATCTAAAGATGGGTCAGAGAACAGTGGCATGCGCTAAAAAGAGTACTCGGCGCAGCATCCACAGAACGGAGTGTGCTGAAGTAATCTACTTCGTTTCAATTCTAAACTGCTGATTGATTCGTTCTGCAGTTCCGATTGCAATTGCTCCGATATTAATCTAATTCTACTCAACTTTCTGATGGGCGAGAACCGCTCGACCAAATCTCTAAAATCGACTTAAGTTGATTTGTGCCACCAATTGGTAGATGAGCTCTGTAACGTCTGTCACCAGTTTAACACACTTCCGAGAATTTCTGTACTGCTTGCTCCATCAGTGTTCCTTGCCGATGCAACTAATATTATTGCAAGGCCGTGTGCGGAGGTGTGAAATAATAAACAAGTGAAGCGATTTTTCCTCCACCAAGTGTTCTTTTTTTCACACTGAGCATTAATACCGACGCGCAGGTTCTCTGTAAAGAGAGTGATCGTGAACTGGCGTAATTTTGCCAAGCAGGGGCGGATTAAGATTGTGTGTGGCCCCTGGCTGAAACTTAATAAGGGGCCCTTTCTATATTTACAAAACTGTTGTTAATAGGGAAAAAGATAAATGAACGAACAGAAGTGTTTGTATTATTGAAACCAAAAAAGCTTGTGCAAAAAAACGAATCGTCAATTGCTGTGATATGGACGTTACAGTATGATCGAAACTCATTGATTTCAAGTCTCTATTTCTTGCTGGAGACTTGGAACCAGATCGATAAATTTTCACAAAATACCGGTGGAATGTTTTGAATATACAGTGGCACCCTGTCGACGATCACCCCACTATCACCACTTCAATGCGGTCTTCCCTAAGCTAATGCATTACCTTTTGTTTCACTAACGCCACCACAATTGTGCATTTCAAAATCGTGTTGTTTTGGGTCAGTTGCGCCCTATGCTTCTTATGTGAGGTTTGGCTGAACAAAAATCCATGTAAATGAGAATTTGATTCTGATGGATCCACATCCACTTCGAAAATTTCGATTTTTTGTTTTTTTATCTTATTTCTTATATTTTTTCGTGTGTCAATTTCATGCTATCTAATAATAACTTGTAGCTAATTCAGGCTTTTTTAACTCGTCTTTATCATCATTGCCTATGATTGAGCCTTTGTAGAACTTACTCCGGCCTCATGGAGATGTAGTTTTTTGCAGCAGAAACTTCAATTTTGCTCTAGAGAGCCTGTGAAGACTAGGGAAATTTAAAGCAAGAAAAGTCAGATTTTTTTGTGCGCTTCAGGGAGCTATGAAACGAATTTCAAAACAAAAATCGCACCCCTACGAAGTCTATAACAAATGGTATAAAGTCATAACGATCATATTTTTCATGTTAGGTCATAAAGTCGTATTTTGCATATTTTCAACTTAATTCAATAAGGAAACCATGAAAAAAATCTCAAAAATTCAGATGAAACTAATATATCGCTGGATCTAAGCTGCGTCCTGCAAATTGAACCCATTGGAACACCCTGCGAATGTTGGCAAAAACGTAGGTTAATCGAATTAATTGAATGAAATGCAATGCACTGCCTAAAAGTGCATGCTCTTGCTGCCCCAAAGAATTAAACCAATGTCTGCGCATGTTTTAAATTTGCTTCAAACCAAACTATATGTTTTGCTCATCTTTTGGGCCGTTTATTTTAGTGGGGCTTCAACAAACCATGAGGCTACCATCTCTTATGCCTATTTTCGCTGGTAATGCTTATTTGTACAGTAGTTGTATGTTCTACCTCGGTAATATTTTTGTTTGGTCATATGAAGTCATATTTTCCGAAAAATAAAGTCATATTATCAGGTTTTTACGTCATAAAAGTGACCCTAGTGAACACGCATGTCCATATTTGGTAATGCTTCAGTGACTATGGTGATGTCCATATTTCGTATTTCTCTAGAATTACGAGAAATACTATATCTGGTGAATGCTTTGCAGTGATGAGTGAAGACCACGTTTGGTATAAGTAGACCTGATGCATTGATCTGAATTGCGTCGTTGTGTCATATCTCACTAGTAGATCATTTCCATTAATGTCAGGCTGATCAAGTTTCAGTTATCAGTCCTAAAATGTCTTCAAGGATCCCAGTTTATGGATTGGGTCTCCTATAACCCAAAACGACGGTCATATTAGAGGATGTTATTTACCAATCTGTGAGCAAGTGCAGCCTGTGCTGTTTGTTGAACTGCTGAAATCCATATCGCCCAATCAGACTCAACGCGATAGTGTTTAAATTGTTGTAAGAGAATTATTACCGTTGTCTGAGATAGCAGACATACCAACCATGACAAAAAAGAAAGTCGAAGAGAAAATTTTAGCTCTTACCACACGAATTGCAAAGTTACGAGCCACAATATCCAGGAGAAATTCGGAATCAACGAAAAGAATATTATTGGATGAGGAAAAACGTCTCACGACTACGATTGCAATATGGCCAGCATATGTGGAAAGCCGCTTAGTACATGAACACGATGAGTTTTTTCTGAACTCCATGAGAACGGTTCGGCAGATGGTTATGCGACACTATTATGAGAAGCTGAAAAAGAGAGAGCACAAATTCTGATAAAAGAGAAGGATGCAAAGCGAAAATCGAGAAGGAACTACAGCAATGCGAAAAATGACTATGGGATCCTTTAACAATAAGCAGGGATTTTTAAGGGAAATGTTAGGTACGCGGTATGGATCTGTAGGGACCCGATTGATCTGATTCTAAGGACCCGATTTTCTCTGATTCTAGGGACCCAATGATAATTTTCTCTGATTCTAGAGACCCGATCTTCAATTCTAGGGACCCGAATCGGGTCCCTAAATTACCATAAAAAAACTGCAATAAGCTTAGGAAAAAGGTGAATAGAAAAGCTGAAAGAGAGAGAAGGCAAGTTCTGAGAAAAGAGACGGAAGTAATGCGAAAATGAAGGAAGTTAGGCGAAAAGAGAAGGAACTACTCTAATGCGAAAAATGAAACTGGGATCTATTAATAACAAGCTTAGGAAAAAAAGCTGGAAGAGAGAGAGCACAAATTCTGAGAAAAGGAAAGAAGGAAGTAATGCGAAAACGAGAAGGAAGGCGAAATGAGAAAGAGCTACAGAAATTCGAAAATGGCTATGGGATCCTATGACAATAAGCTTAGGAAAAAGGTGAATAGAAAAGCTGAAAGAGAAGCTGTTAAGAGAGAGAGCGCAAATTCTGAGAAAAGAGAAGTAACGCGAAAATCAAAAGAATTTAAAGCCGCTGATAGTGATTTTAATAGCGACCAAAGCCATGAGACAATACCGCAAGATAATTAGGAAGAGTCATTCACCTACTGGTACACAGCCATATATGCTTAGAACTCTGCACCCTGAGCCAGGAACCTCAGCATTTTTTCCAAGAAATTTATTACAGTCTTTAACATTAACTACTTCCGCTACACGTTTCGAATTGACATCAGCTCAGCAGGCCACTTAAGCAGAGTTTTTTTGCGGTTGAAATCTCTGACAAACCAGAGAAAATTTATACGAACTCTTTGAATTAGCCAATTTGTGAATGTCCAAGGAATGCCAGTTACGAAGCTGTGCACTAGAAAATCTGATCATAAAATAATGCACCCATGACATTGCAGAACGCGGTGTTCGAATGAGTTCTGATTTTCTGTCTACCGTAAAATTGAGCAAAATTATCAAAATGTTGTTCAAGCTATTGAAAGGCACGAGGTGAGAAGCCAGATCTGAGAAGATGATCTTGTAGAAGGAATTTAAATCCGTGTAATACTTCTGATAATAAATATGCGTGGACTTTTTCGATCTCTTTTTGTCACTGGTATCCATATGGAAGCATGGGAATAAAAATGGATTATTAAAATAAACAAATCGTGTTTTTGAAATATGTGATTGTCAGCTTCCTGTGTAGACCTCCTAGAAATGTTCTAATTGACCTGAAAATGTTCATATTTGTTTATGTATCACAGTGGCATGGTATGCGATATGGGCCGATTAAATTGTGTAAACTTTTTCAAATTTCCGTTTTCAAATACACCCCAGCGACCACCCCCGGTGTCCAGAGGACGGCCACAGTTCAACTTTTACAAAACTGGCAATCGAACACCGCGTGACACGATCACACATTCTACTGGTATCCTTACACTGGAAAACTGGTAACCTGTCAGCAGCAATTTGTTCAACTGCATCACGTTGTCCTGAAGCACCGTGGATACAGGGTTGCAGGCGTGAGTGCACGCGCAGTAAGTGCCAATGTGACGTAACAAACTCATACTGTAAACTCTTCCAGAATTTTTACTTTTTCCGTTGTGTGATTTTATAGTACAGCAACGATAGGCTATGGCAGCAACTGAGACAAAGCTAAATAGTTTTCAATCAAGGAAATAATTGCAAAATCTCAGCTTTCCATACTAGATTCCCGACCAAAATAACACTGAGGATGATTCGTGTCTCTAAACGCAGTACATCCAGAACTCCACAGTTGTTTCAGCGATGTTGTTATTGTTTGATAGGTCTAACAGCGTGCATCCTTTTGGAAGCAGTGGGCATCGAAGAAGGTGTCCAGCTGTGTTTTCTACAGAACCACACCTACACAGAGTCAGGCCATTGTGGAGGGCCCACTGGGCAAGTGTACGTTTACTTCTGACAACTCCGGTGCGGGTCGGTTGAGACATTTACAATATCCAGGAAGCCTGGTGACCGGAGGCAGTTGCTTCAGCTGGCTCGATATTTAGGGCCGGTTTCGGGGGGCTGACTCTTAACCCATCTTTCCACAGTTCTAACCGAGTTTCTTCAGATGGCCTGGTAAGTAGGGGTGTGTTGTAAAGTAAGCTTTTTCTTGACTTTAATCTTTGATTCGCTGCCTGGGATCCGTACAGCATATGGCTTGGGTCGTGCATTGCTTTGTACCTTTCCCGTCTGCTTATCACCTCTTTTCGGATATCAGGTGGGGCAATTCCAGCGAGAAGGTACAAACATCTTTTGTTGGTGGGTTTTAGGCATCCTGTAAGAATGCGGCAACTGTCATTTAATGCAGCGTCGAGGTATTTAGCATGACTGGACCGAGACCATACTGGACAGGCATACTCAGCTGCAGAGTAACATAAGGCAAGTGAAGATGTTCTTGGAGTGTTAGGATTTGCTCCCCATTGCGAGCAGATGAGCTTACGGAGGATGTTGTTTCGCGTATTCACTTTGGCCTTGCAGTTCTGAATATTTTTTTGAATGTAAGCGAGCGATCTTGGGTAACACCAAGATATGGACAGCTTCTGTCCATTCCACATGATGTTGAGGGGACGGTTAGCTTCTATGTTGTCAAGGTGAAAGGAGCACACTTGCATTTTAGCTGGGTTGGAAAAATATAACACTAACCTAACCTTAAAACTAACCTAACCAAAATTTAGCTAACCTTACCTACCAAACTAACCTAACCAAAATTCAGCTAACCTTACCTACCATAATAGCCCAGTTTGAAACTTCTTAAATTGATATGATAAAAATCATAATTGTACTCAAGTCATTGCAATTCAGTATTTCTTTCTTCTGTTCACAATCAAGGACAAATCAGTAAGACTATTAGTAAGAACATGAACATGTACTCACTTATCAATAACTGTTGTGAAACTAACTTTCATTTATTACGTATGGTTTTACGTTCATTCGCAGGACATAACACTACAACACTACTCAATTTTTTTCATGTTTCTACTGCACTTAGAATAGAAAATGCCACTCAACAAAATTCTTACCTAAAAGCACATCTTACGACTTACTAAAGTCGAAAATCGAATGAGTTATTGAGTTTAGCGTCAGCAAGCTCAGAGATACTTGAATGAAATGTGAACAGTACTGAGACGTGCTTGATAAGGTTTGATTCTTGTTATCAGTTAATGTATTCAGTAAATCGATATCTGCCGATTTTTCTTTTTATTATTCCTTTTATTCTGTTGTAAGTCAGTTATCAACATTTGTACCAAATAATGGCTATTCACATAAAAGTAGTTTGCACCAAAATGTCCAAACTTCCAACTTGGAAGTAAATAGTACCAGAATTGGTATTACCAGTTGACATTGTCTAAGGTCTTCAATCCCACACGCAATGTGCTGAACTTCAAACATGCATCACAGTAACAAAGGACACACAAATACATTAAAGTACACGAGGAAATATAGCGTGGCGTATAAACCAACTCTGGCAGTCCTGCCTTATAACAACATGATTATCATCCCAAGCTAAAATCCAATTACTTTCACCATTGCTGAGAGACTTGACACCAGTGGCGTAACAAGGGGGGGCTGGGGGCTGCAGGCAGCGGGCCTCGGGCGGCACCTTTGGACACTTTTCTGATTAAATATTAATTTTTGAAAAGAGTTCAAAAGATCTTACTCTTCTATATTATTTCAAAATAAATTTTTTAAAGTTGTAACTCTTTCCAGTTTTTGCGTTTAGAAGTCCTAAACTGGTAGGCTCGCCTAAAAAACACAACATGTGGCTGTGGAGTGAGCAAATTGATGAAATGTTCACCCAAAAGTCTTGGTCAAATCCAATGTGCTAAATTGCCACAGTGTTTGTCTTGAAATCAGGGCTTTTTCAACACACTTACGTAGGGAAACTGTCCCCCAGCCCTTCACCTTCCTCTCCAGACAAAGCCATTCAGGCCATCTCAGTCAAAAGTTTGAACAAAGAAAAGAAATGACATTCGACTGCAGACTAGCAAACATTAGGGCTCCGGTATTTCGCGGTTTTTCTTGCCCCTCCTCTCAAAATCTGATATAAAAGGCTTTGCATGAACTTCCAATAAATAGTTAAGGCTAGCTTAATCCCTTTTCTCCTATCGTTGGTTCCTCAGTAACGCACCAACGGCACATCATACATTACCTGACACCTAGGCACGACGAACATTTCGCTGTGGCAGTGATAGCTCAGCGGTGTAGTGTCCGCTTCTAAATTGGAAAGTTGCGTGTTCGATCTACGGCCACTGAGTAAATCGCCGTAACGCTCCTTGGGCAACAGCGTTCACCTCAACTGCCCCGGTAAGAAGCATATTTCAGGCGTTGGCGTGCCGCTATATGCCGTCACCAAATGTTGAAACATTTCTTGGCAAATCTCATGCTATTTTTTAATGTTCAGTGGGATTCAATTCCGTATTTACTCGATTGTAAGCCGCCCTTGATTATAAGCCTCACGACATGGTGTTAAAACTTAATCTTAGCGGCCCTTGATTGTATTCCGCACTTAAACACGTTACCCAAGCCTCTGAGATACTTCCGCATACTAGTACCTTATGCGTTTATTCTTAAACCTGGTAGTGATGTTTCACCACTACAACTGCATCCTGTTCATCATAATACTTCCTGTGAAGAAGTGTGCATATGATTCTGAAGAGAATAGAATGCGTAAAGAGAGTTTGGTAGACAAAGTGCAGTCAAGACAAGACTGAACGCCATCTATACCTTTCAATAAAGTAAAAAATAAAAACATCTAAGCTACACTTGATTGTAAGCCGCCCTTGATTATACGCTGCACGAAATGATGAAATAAAAAACTTTATAAGCCGCGGCGTACAATCGAATAAATACGGTAAGTGCCACACGCTGTAACCCAGTCATTAGGTAGTGTAATAAAAATTAAATTTTGGCGGTTGAAGTGAAGAATTCTGCAAAGGTAACGTTGCTCAGTTTCAATACAAATGCTATTTTTCTGCATGATGTAATGGCGTCGGTAAACGTTTGAAGTCTTATATACATTCTTAGAGAATTAAACCGTTACTGATTACCAGATTCATTATTATAGCTGTTATATGCAGTAGCCAGGATATACACTTTTTTAGTGAAAGACAAGGATACTACACGAAATACTAACATACAAAGATGCTTACATCTGTAAAGTAGGTATGCCGCCATCACATCCAGGGGCGGAGCTAGGGGGGTGCCAGGGAGGGACACTCCCCCCCAAAATTTTGCCTGGCCCCCCAGTGGCCCCCCCAAATTTTCTGCGTGACGTCATGCCACTGGAGTAGGTCTCTTTCAGAAAGTCCTACACAGACCATTGACAGTTCCCCTTGTTGCAAAACTGTCCCCTCCAGTGGTCCCCCCAAATGAAAATGTCTGGCTCCACCCCTGATCACATCCCTTCATTTTTTCCTTTGATCCCTGGAATGAGTAAACGGTTAAAAGGCCATGCGGTGGGCTTACCAGAGACTAAAAACCAACAGGGAAGAAAATTTGACAAAACATGTCCGGGTCGGTATATGCATATTTAGGAAAACAAAAAAAAAAGAAAAACTAATGATGAGGAAGGTGGCAACAACCAGAAAAAGCAAGGCTCAAAATCAACAATGAAAAACAAGACTATTTAATACTGTGGGTGTTTGATGGTGATCTTCAAGATGCTTTATTAATCCTTATATCTTTAAATAAGCGCGAAACATGATCTTCTTTCATTCTAAATTCTTCTATGCAAATTCATGGGGTAGAAAGGGCGGCACTTTTATGGTCGGCCCCGGGCGGCATTTAGCCTCGCTACGCCACTACTTGACACCACTTAACAAGTTCACAACTTCCTTCGGGGCTGTCTGTAGGACCGACGTTCAAATGACGTGCATACCGCATGCGGATCGGAAACAAAAATAAGACAAGCAGATGGAATACATTAATTTTTTAGACCTTGGAGTAGGCTACTAACTTGTTAGTGAGTGTCGGCCGGACCACACGCCAAAGAATCAACCACTTTTATGTCAACGAAGCAATTTCTATGCGTGAGCACAGAGCGCCCACTTATTAGTTCCAATTGGCGATGGTATCTTTTACAGACTATTGCGTATTGTTCACATACTACACTTTTTTCCGACATAGGGATTGGGAACTACTGGCTGTACCCCAGTCAGCACACCCCGCATAAGCCGCCAATGTGGCCAAGTTTCACGTCCAGTAACCGCAGGAGTTATTGAATGGCGGCTATGTAAGGCAGGATATGACAGCGTTTGACATTAATTTTCGTCTCGGGTCAAAGTAGTCTATAGTGTGTCTAGGTCTGTCAGCACTGGCGTAGTAAGAAGTTAACTATTGATAGTTGACCTGACCTTGCTTCAAAATGTGGCCGTCGTTACCATTAATACCTAAACCAAGTTTGATTGCGTTCAATAAGAAAGAATTTAGCAGAAAACTGAGCTGTGAGCAAGTTCCCGTAGCACACGCCGCAAAAAGCACAACAGTAAACCCTTGCTTATCAACATTCCAAAACTCCCATCCTTTCAACACTTCCGCTGCTTGAGAACTTCACACAATGCTTTGTCAAATCAACTGCGCTGCAACATTTTGTTTCTGACAGCCAGTGCGTTCAGTCACGCTTTCACTCTAACCACCAATTATTCGCGTTGAACGCGGGCACTACTGTAAGTAACAATTTTCCTTAAGCCTTTTACTTGAAGCTCTGACAGTCTACCTTCTTTCTTCTCTGTAAGACTCGACATGATGTTGAGGCAAGTAACACGCTCAGTAGCTTTGCTTATAAAACAGCGTCTTAATGCTTCTTTCCGCTTTTAAGCTTGAAAAGGAACTGCTCGGATTTCGCATTCAATAGATCCTACTTGAAAACATTGGATCCCAAGCTAAATCAAGTCAGTGCCTTTCAAGTAGACAAAAAACACAAGAATCTCAGAGACATTAACAACAAACAGCATGACGCAGATTGTCTCATTCATTTAATAAACCTTAACCTTAAGTTAAAAGACATCTTTTGGAAAATTCGTTTGCCTCACGAGAGAAACTCAGAGTGATTAAAACATATCCAAAGTTACCATTGAAAGCTACCTAAGCTTTTGGTCATTAATGGAACACAACGGTTTTTTCTTGTAGCATTTACTTCAAGGGTTGCAAGGAAATTAACGAAAGGCTTGTTACTTACAAAGTGATTCAACCACACTTTTAGCAGGTTTCGCTCAATTTAATTACCGTATGCCACATTATCAGAAAGGTAAAATCTCTAAGAACAAACGCAGGCTCATTGGTTTACAGCAGTTAGCTTTACAGGAATGATTCCCGTGTAATCGTGGCTTGGTTCAAATCTGCAGTTTTCAGTTAGATGAGTTATGGATCCATTTGCATAAGCAGTGTTTGTTGCGCCAATGGTAAATAATAATTTCTGTTTGCGCACACCTAAGAAAAAACATCTTGGAAACATATGCAAAAGTTTTTCTGTTGGATTATGTAGCCAATGTGGACCGATGCTCAGTAGTATATCTATTCTAACTTCTAAATATAAGCGGTCCTCTTAAAATGCGTATACATATGAAGAATTCACTGACGCAAACGCTATTTCTATCATAATTTCTTGCTTATGTTGTTGAACACAGTTCGTTATTTGCAGGATGACTTTGTCAAATGAGGCCATTCATTACAAATTTTGTTTCCTTTAAACGCAGTTTTGCTCTTTGAAAATTATTTGATTTTTCTCAAAGAAACTCAAAACTGGAATAAAGCATTTTTTCACAAAAATAGGTTTCTGAATCTATGTTATTCAAACGTCGTGTCAATCTGTATTTGGTCGCAAATCACGTGTGCCCGCTGTCTGCATGCATAAAAAGATTTATGAAAGCTTGCTGTGTTCAGAAATTTTGTCACTGAACTTTCGGAACCTAAAAGCAGCCGCTGAGAATTTTTGAGAGCTTTGCGATATTATGTATCACGTGTTTCGTTACCACACCTTTGTGGAATCCCATGTTTTGTGAGAAAAATTCGAAAAAGTAGTTGCTTTTATGAAACTTTCAAAGTTTTTTCAATGCAACTTTTTTTGCAGGATTTGAATCTCTGTGGGCCACGATGACTGATTTGCAGTGAACGCTAACAAGTCAGGTACTCCCTCTCAAATTCTCTTGTTTTAACAGCTGTTCAGAAAAGACTAGGCAGGAGAACGAACACTACACAACGATCCTTTCGCTTGAATCTTCAACTATGCCATTACATACCGTATTGCTCAAGTTGCGGTTCCGCCTTTAGGCTTAACACAATTCCACCAACATGTTTTCCTAAGCCACAGCTTACAGTGCACAAAAGTGTGCAGTTCTTGGTGTTTCTAATGTTTTCATCGTTCTGCGGATGAAGAAGCAAAGCTGCAGACTGTAGGAAATCATGGAGCTGATAAATGGCAAGCCAGAAAGGAAAGTAACACCAAGTTATGGTGGCACAAATTGTTTGTTTGCGACCATTTCCGCTTACATTGCGCCCGAGCCACATGGCTATTTTCATGGTGACCGCTGCAGCAATGCCGACAGGGCAACGGAAGCACCTGCGTGACGCATTAAAAGCCCAGCAATAGCCTTGAAATGCCAAAAACACCGTTTTGTTAAATCTTCTACCAAATTTAGAAGCAGCTGCTTCACAGCTATACCACTCAGCTGGTTACAACTGATAGATTTACGAGGGGCATCTAAGTAACTCGTCCAAAAATGCAACATTTTGTTAGTTTTCGAGGTCTACTGCTTGTTAGCTTACCCTGGTTGCATCTGTGCCAAGCAGTGTAGCCCTATAGATCAAAAGTTGTTTTAAAAAATAATATATTTTCTACGCACCGTTAAACACATCCCAGAAAGCAAATGACACGAATATTGTTCCTGTTTGATGAATAACCTAATGGAACGTAAAAATGTTGAAATATTTCGGGCGTGACCAAGCCGAATCGCAACAGTTTCAATATAACGTCTACACTGTTAGACTCGTGATCCTTTCTGAACGCATCCTTTCGATATAGGCGAAGTAGCGCTGGGCATCGACATGGTAACTTACTGTGTGAACGCAATGCCTGTGACGTGCCGGTATTTTGAACATGCGTTGCATCACTCTGACTTACTGTATATAGTACGTAATGTTTCTGAGCGGTGATTATTCAGTGATCGGCTTAAATTATTTACGTCCGTCGCACAAGAAGTATGTGTTTGTGTAAGAGGAAGAAGCGTCGAAATAATTTCTTTTGTGCAGTGGTTGCTATGACGATACAACTGCGAGAAATATTGATCTTCGTTTGTTCAGATACGCAAACTGGTAAAGGTAGAAGACAAGTAAAATATTTTCCTAATGTATGCGTTTCGACGCTCTTACAGCTAGAAAACTTGAATTTCATCTTCTCTCTTCGTTGGTTGTTCTGCTATCCACTCATTATCACTAATAAACGTAAACCTATCGCGGGAAACAGCAAATCTCCCAACAACTGCGGTCTGAGGAAACCGTGACAAATTAAAATAGTCCTCAGCACGGTAGTTACTGCAGATTACTGTCTTAGAAAATGTAATCGACTCTGGCTTAATTTTGGGTTTTGTCATGCTACTGTGAAATGCAGGTTAAATGCAGAAACAATAGATTAAAATTTCACATTATTAATTTGTTTATGAAACATCATAAAAAAACAAACACACGCTAAAACGTTATTGTAATTCCTGTTATTCTTGGCAATTGTTTGTGAAATACTTCCTCGCCTTGTTCGATTTCATATCGATCACAAATCATATAATTCAACAAAATATTCAACGGGAACGTTCTGTAATACAGCGTAATGTATGTAGCAAATATTTCTTTATTTTGCAATACTGTAATGTCTTTAGCTTGGAATTAAAGCTATACGTCACAAACTATTCGTCAAACGCAAAATTTTCAGATCATATTTCATTCGCTTCCGTTCGTGTTGTGCAAATCAAGTTTGCTGATAACAGCTTTCCGGACTTAGCGCTGTATGTGTGAAGACGTTGTGTTTACGTTACATCGTTTGCGTTTGTTTGAGTGCGATTTACGGATTTTGATTTCAGAACACTTTCCTGTGGTATCGATTCAATCGAGTTTTGATGCTGACGACATGCAGTATCTGCAAAAATTCGATTGTTTGACTATATCCGATTTCCGCTTTTGCAGCATGCCACTCCAAAACGGGCTTCGAAACAAACTTTAAAACATTGTGAGTAATCCGTTTAGAAACTTCACAGCAGACATGCAGAGCAAGCAACCGGTCTTGTGCCATATTGAGGTTCAAGTCTAATCAACCAAACGTCTTCTGTACATGTTTTCGAAACACTGCAATATTTTGAAGTCTAAAAACGCCAAAATCAAGCATCTGATAGCAGGTTTTTAAAGTAATGGGAAACACCAAAATGGTTTTGCAAAATTCACTCAGCCCTTGCAATTCGAAAATCTGCACTGGAGGACAGCATGCAATCTGATGGTGCTGACAAAATTGTGTTGGTCAAAAACATTGCTATGTGAAAAGTTTCCATGAGCTTCGCTTTCAGCATCAGGAAATACAGTAGTATATGAAACACAAACTATGCTAGCCGGATGCGATATCTTTGTTTGTGAAACCTTCAGGTTCACCAATGGTATGAAGAAGAGGCTCCACTTATGAGACCTTAGTCTTTCGCTGTGCATACGCAAATGAACTTTTAGGAATATAATGCGTTGCGTGTAGGCTGTACGCAAGAAAAAAGTTACTGTCAATCTGTGCACTGTCATCATTATT
>Ga0210059_1003926_pt1 | contig 23938 bp, 17 predicted proteins | sample Ectturendosymbi2_FD_188042 | JGI IMG/M metagenome (GOLD analysis project Ga0210059, IMG submission 188042) | Ecteinascidia turbinata endosymbiont from Florida, USA - Sample 2 (SPAdes) (version 2) | ecosystem: Host-associated > Tunicates > Ascidians > Unclassified | place: Key West, Florida...
ACAACCCAGAGCTATTTCTTGGTACAAGATTATGCGAAGGGCTACCAGTTCAATACACTTTTCAAAAAAAATTTGCACAATTTGTCTTCATATTATGTTATCATTAATAATAAAAATTAAAGATATTTATCAATCTGAAGACACTGATCGTGTTTATGCTATTGTCAGAACAGGCCCGTGGGCGATCCATGTAGTCCGTATGGGCGACCTGGTGCCTGGGGGCACCATGTTGGTGACCCCTGATTTAGATTTAGTGTGTTACTAGCAAGTGTAGTGCAGCCGAGTGCACTCTTGTCAACTCTCTCTATGGCCTGCTACCTTATCGTGGTGAGAGATATACCGTGCCTCAGTGTCCTCGAGAACTGTACTGGCGGGAGCAACCCGCTCCCAGAAGGGTCGCCCATGCCAGGTTGGTCAAAAGGTGGAGGCCAGACAAAAAGTAGTTCCACATGTAAACTCGGGGTGGAGGGAACCCATTAGCCTTAGTGTGGCAACCCTCTAGGTGATGACAACACCAACATCAAATCCATGTAGCATCAACGTGTTGGCACTTCCCAATTGCCTGGGTCTGTGGCATGGTGCTGCAACATCAAGTAAAGCCGATCGCCCCGAATTTTTCTTGTCATCGGATTTCTTTTCTTGGTACCAAGATAGTCGACCGTGCACTGTGCACCTACATATCCACTTTAATCTCACTGCACACGAAATCCATCATCTACCTTTTCTTTTAATCGAGGATACATGATTCAAAGTCCTGCGACGACAGGCGACAAACGGAAGGGGCAGGTTTAGACTAGCTGGAAGCCCCTGGTTTGCATCTGCATGTAGCCGGTCTTGGCAAGACGGTCGTTGGCTCACGGACGAGCAGCTGTGGCCCTCGGTCCTACCAAGATGTCTGAGCAACCTTATTTAGGGATGCACTGCTCACCACATTTGTGGAAGGGAGTAGAACAGGCCGCCTGAATAACGCCTGCTCACTTTCAGTCTGGACGGATAGCCGCGTTCGTCAGACAGTCTCACTCTGCAGTCGTAACATGAAAAAAAATAAAAATACAAAAAACAAAAATCTCACTTTGCATTGCTGCATGGAATGTATGTACTCTTTTCGACAGCGCAAGTAATAACCGACCACACCGACATACTGCTTTGGTTGCTGCTGAACTCCAGCACTACAACATCGACATAGCTGCACTCAGTGAAATCCGTCTCTCTGATGAAGGATCTCCTACAGAAGTGGGAGGGGGTACACTTTCTTTTGGAAGGGTCGTCCTCCAGGTTCCCCTCACATTTACGGTGTTGGTTTAGCTGTCCGTTCTTCTCAGCTGCCATCATTGATGGAATCCCCTGTTGGCATCAGTGAACGTTTGATGTCCATGCGCATTCCTTTAACTCGGGGGGCGATTTGCCACTCTGCTCAGTGCATATGCTCCTATTCTCGACTCTTCGGATGAAGAAAAAACACTTTCTACCCTGCATTGCGTTCCACACTCCAGCATGTACCTCGTACTGATAAGCTGCTCCTACTCGGCGATTTCAATACACGGGTTGGTGCTAATCACCAAGTGTGGCAGGTTGTCAACTGGCGACATCGTGTAGGTAAAAGCAACAACAATGGTCTTCGTTTGCTTGAAGTCTGCCCAGAGTTTTCTCTCTATATCACTAACACCATGTTTCAACTACAGAACAAATACAACACCTCCTGGATGTGCCCGCACTAAAAGCACTGGCAACTGATTGACTTTGTTATTGTACGCCGTTCTGATCTTCACGATGTTAAGATAACACGACCTATGCGTGGTGCAGATTGTTGGACGGATCACTGTCTTATCCATAGTCAGCTCAGCATGCGTGTCTGCCCTCCAGAGGTGAGCATGGACAGGATCAGGATTGGATATCCTGAAGGATACTTGCGATATTTTCGGATCAGGATTGGATTTGGATATTCATTTTTGAAAAATATTGGATCACGACAGGAGCAGGATATTTGTTTGATTTCTATAACGAAATTTTCCTGAGAGGTAATTCGTGTTACTTTATCATTAATTTTTTCCGGCCGGGAAGTGGAAGTAGTAAGCTGCTCTTATATTGCTGGTATGCTGCTTTGTTTGTTGTGCTGAATGGCATGTGTGTGTGTTGGGTAGGCTAATAGTCTATTTCATAGGTGGCCAACTTGTCTTCGACTGGGATCGACTAGAAGATTTCTTGATAACTCGCGATCGACCGGTCGGTAATGAAATCACAAATACAATATCATATGCCAAAGTTGAGTATCACATGTGCAAATACAGTGTACCATCGCCTTTGATGCACAGACAGAAAGCAAAGTGTCTGTTACACCTAAATCATGATTGTCACGCAATAAATAATCTGCCGAGCTAGCCTATGGTCAGCCACTGCAATAGGCACCAAAGAATATACGTGACCTTAACCAACTGATGGATACTTTTTATGTACATTCTGGAACATTGCTTGAAAAATGTTCTTTTTAAGTATCTTGTCAATCCAATGCAAAATCAGGCGCAATCGACCAAATGACACTTGGCAATCAATTGGTCGATGAGATCGACGTATTGGCTACTTCTGGTCTATTTTAGCTTTTAAAACTACATTTTTTTGGTTAGAATTTTGAACATTCTTCCTCAAGTTTTATACAGTCAACCTTTGCTAACAGACAGTCTGAGTTTGTAGTTTTTGTTAGCTACATACTTTTATTAGCCTATATTTCATACTGTGATCTCCCCTCCGTGTTACAAAATGTATTTTCTTTATTTTACCAATTGATTGAATGCTGGAGCTCTTTTGCAATTAGCTGAACCAGAATGGTTAAATTGGTCACATGACAAGTACTATATCCTTGGATTAGCGGATCGTCTTTGCCATATACCGAGCCTAAAACCCTAACCCAAATGGAAAACCTGTGTCTGATTTTCAAAACTTATTAAAAACGTATTGTAGCTTACATCAAAAGTTTTCCCATAAAAAGAGTGGTCTCTATTAGCCGAGTTGAAACTGATGCTGAGAGCCCAAACAACGACCCCTCGCACTGCAGGGAGGAATTCCCACTCGACCAGGTTTATCGTACCCAATACTAGTGCCGCGAACACAGTGTTATAAGTGGACAAAGCCAGTTACACTACAGTTCAAATGGAAAAATGACCACAGCAGGGATATACAGTACCTCTGGCGGCAAAATGCACACTATATTTCTTTTTTTATGATTGAAAGTGCACAACATGTGATGTTATTTTTTGTTTTGGGTCACAAAATGACAAGGTGTTTTTGTTTGGAAATGGCTATAGGTCTGCTGGCAGTGACACATCTTAGAATAGAATGCTAAGTTTGCAACATTAGCAGCACTGTCATGGTAGTCATGTAGACGTGTCTTACTGTGTAAATGGTTTTCGTGTGGACTGTGGCCATGATCGGGCACCTTTAGTTTTAGTAGTCGTGGTTGCAATTTTCATGGTATCATTTTTATTTAGTTTTTCAAAAGTTTCCAAACATTTGTGATCAGATTTGCGGTTTAGCTTTAAATGTTAGGTTTAGGTTTACTGCGTTTCTACCAAGCGTAGTGCAGTCTACTGCACACTTGTAACGGATTCGTGTCATGTTACAGGTGACGGATGAATAAGTTTTCAAAAATGAAGGTCCACTGGTGGCCTATAACCACTGCCTGTTTGTTGCGTATTTAGCCAGTGTCGCGTTCGAATACGGATGAATATCGGATACTAAATTTCAGAAATTTTCGGATAAGGTTTGGATATGGGTATGCAGAAATTTTTTCCGATATGGATCAGAAGTTAAAAAATCAATATCCGCTCACCTTTGCTGCCCTCCCGCACACATGAAGCAGCCTTGTAAGAGACTAAGTACCAATGCTCTGCTTTCTGAGGAAGTAAGGGAAAATTTTCAAAGCACATTGAATCATCAGTTGGAGGAGCTCTCAAAACCATCGGAAGGTCCATCAACTGGGCCAAAACTTAATGCTGAATGGAAGTCTATTACGGATACAATTTTGTCCACTGCAAAATCCACCCTTGGCGTCATGCACAAGCAACATCAAAATTGGTTTGATGCCAACCAGAAGGAAATCCACGTCATTTTGCATGAGAAAAACTCTGCCTACAAGGCTCACCTTCAGCAGCCCAAATCTGCTGCTCATTATCAACGATGGATCAGGATTCATTCCCAAGTCCAACACCACCTGCGCAAGATGCACAATAGCTGGTGGATGACAAAGGAACATGAAATCTAGGAACATGCCAACAATAACAATACCAGGGCTTTCTATGAAGCTTTGAAAAGTGTGTTTGGTCCAATCAGACGTTCTTTCTGTCATGTAAAGGACAGCACTGGGACAATACTCAGAACACGACGGAATTCTTTCGCGATGGGCAGAACACTTTAATACTCTCTTAAACAAAAAGAATCCTTCTGACACTACCCTTCCAAATTCCCTTCCCTCACTGCCTCCCATCATTTGCCTGGACTATACACCCACCCAGACTGAAGTTCGATCAGCCATCTCTGGTCTTCTCAAATCCAACAAAGCCTGTGGCGTGGATCACCTACCAGTTGAGGTGTTTAAGTATGGGGATAGGACCTCCATGTCAACCTGCATGTCTTCATCTGCAAAATTTGGAGCACTAGCCGAGTCCCTCAACAATGGAAGGACGTTTTTTAACGTCTAGCATTGTTGCCATATATAAAAACAAAGGTGACCGCGCCGACTGTGGCATCTCGCTGTTATCAGTTGGTGACAAGATTTTGGCCAAAGTAATGCTTAACCGACTTTTTTAACACACGTGGCTGAGGTAATACTACCTGAAACCCAATGCGGTTTCCACCGGGGTCGTTCCACTATTGACATGGTCTTTTTCGCACGTTTGATTCACGAAAAATGCCGTGAACAGCATCGGCCACTCTATATGGCATTTATAGACCTCTCCAAAGCATTTGACACCATAGATCGAGCTATCCTGTGGAAAACGCTATCTAAATTCGGTTGTCCACCTATCTTCCTGGCAATCCTACGAGATTTTCACGATGATATGTCCGTGCAGGTAATTTATGACGGCCCAAGCTCCGAGTTTTTTCCAGTGCAGGTTGGTGTCAAACAGGGCTGCGTGCTGGCACCTGTCATCTTCAACATCTTCATGATTGCTGTTGCACTAAATGTTCGTAACTCTTTCCTCCAAGACAATGGGATCACCATCAAGTATCGCCTTGATCGCAACATGTTCAACCAACGTCGTCTCAATGATCAATCCAAAACATCTGTTACTCATTCTTATGAGCTTCAGTATGCTGATGATACGGCACTAGTAAGTCACACTGCTGATGGCCTTCAGCAACTCCTTAATGGCATGGTTGATGCATATAGTCGTGCTGGTCTTGCTGTTAATATTAAAAAGACAGAAATACTACAGCAGTGCACTTCGCCAAATCTTGCTCCACCTGTTTTCAACATCAAAGACTGCCCCATCGTCAATGTGGATGAGTTTGTATACTTGGGCACTGTCCTAAACAACAAGCTTGATCTATCATCTGACATCCAGCGTCGTGTATGCCCTGCTTCATCTGCTTTTGGACTACTCTCACAACGAGTATTTTTTAACAGAAACCTGAACCTCAAGACCAAGATGGCCGTCTACAAGGTTGTCTGTGTCTCAAATGCTACTTGATGGTTGCGAGGCCTGGGTCCTATATCGACGTCACATCAAAGATCCTTGAACAATTCCACATTTCCTGCTTTCAACGAATGCTTAGACTACGCTGGTGGGACAAAGTTCCCCACGTAGTGATCCGTCCCCGTGCCTACTGCCTCTCGATGGAGGCCATCATTGCTGAGCGCCAGCTCAGATGGACAGGGCATGTCATTCGAATGCCAGAAAACCGACTGCCGCGAGTGAATTAAATGAATATGGTGAATTAAAAGAGGGCTGAAGATCTGTTGGCGGACAGTAAAAACGTTTCAGGGATTGTCTGAAGGCAACACTCAAGAAGAATGCTATTCCCCCTGACCAACTGGAAACACTAGCAGCGGATCGCAAGGGCTGGTGAGACATTTGTACCACTGGTATCCTCTTCATGCAAGCAACACAGGATAAAACTGAAGATGAGCGTCGTCGCCAGTGGCATAAACATGCTGCTTGGAACAGAAAATACAACTCCGCTTACCTGTGTCTCACCTGTGGCCGTACATGTCTATCACTCATAGGACTGTACAGTCACGAACGATCCCATCTCCAAAGATCAGATGATAAATCGGATTCGTCGTTTCGACGTCCACCGAAGAGAGAGACACTTGTCATGCATTAGGGTCACGTTACAGGTGACGGACTAATAATTTTTAAAAAGTGAAGGTCCACTGGCGAACCTATAGCCACTACCTAAGGCTACATGAGTTTAGTGTCCAAAGAAAAATGAACTGAAAACTTACTGTTACTTTGCATTTGAGGTTACTTTATATTACAGGATACGGGACGGTCCAGTCCAGAAAATAAGTTGTAGTTTAGCATAAACGGGCTAGGCTGTGTGGATTCTTGTTAGCTCTGGGTGGGCCAGGCTGCAAAAGTGCTGACCGTGCCATTTCTAGATTGGAGCATCCTCAGATTGGAACGACAACCAAACACACATGAGATTGAGACTTGAGAAATTGAAGAAAGAAACTTAAAAATCATATATAAAGCTAACTTATATTCAACCTAGAAAGAGAAGAAATGTGGAAAACAACAACTGCCCACTCAACATCAGATTTGTCGCCAAAACATCATACATCAGAAATTTCCCTAATAACATCAGATCTGATGTTAAAACATCAGAAGTGGCAACACTGGCAATGACCTTGTTTTCGCATTGCTTTCGAAGATTTGTCCATCGGCGTGGACACCACGTTTCAGGGGGTCGAGTTGTTCGTCCCTATTTCGCATGTGGTTCACATTGGCTGTTTCTGCTGTCGCGCCATCGAAAAACTATTTCTGCTGCTGCTAATCAGAAGCCTTTTTGTAAATAAAGATTGTTCACTGGAAAATCTGCGAAACGAATTATCAAGAGGTGAGAGCCAAGCGCGTTGCTTCGGCTTGGCAACTTACAATGTCAGGTAGTTTTAGTCGGGAGTTAGAACAGTACTTATACAACGACTAGGCTGCCTTGCTGTTAGTAGCGTTTGGGGAAACCAGCAATTCTGCATGCAACGACAGTATTCCTCGCAAGCAACCTCGATGCTGGGCAACACCCCGAACCTCTATATTGGTTCCTACACAGGAAAACTTTATACATTGGCTGACTAAAGACCAGGGATGTAGAAGCAGCTATTTCGTCAACCGCTTCCACACCTATCGCTTCCGCTTCCACCGCTTCCGCTTCCAACAGAGCCTGGACTCTATCAGAGCCTGGAGTCTATCTCATCTATGAACTTGCTGACAAGCTTGACTATCAAAACCAGCAGCTTACGATATACAAGGGCACCTTACTAGTTAAAATAATCGCATGAGTTAGTATCTGTCAACACGGTACTGCTACTCTGCTCTTACAAAAAACACAACTAGAGATCGAACAATATGGCTTTTTTGGGGTCGATATATCCTTCATTCATGGACCGACAGCCGATGCCGATATTACCAAAATTTTTTATCTTGTTTTCTTCTTCATTATCAAAAATACCATGTATTTTATGCCTTACCTTTTTTTCATAAACTTCAAAACTCAGGAGTTATGAGCTAAAATATTTCAAATTGTAGCAATATTTTGCTGTGGTTTTCAATTAACCTGATTAATGATGATGCTTTTGTTTTGGCTGCGATGGCCGACGCGTGCACCATGGTTCATCTTATCTGCTTGTTTATGAAACCGCACCTGCTATCGTTGCTGCAAGATAACTGTCCTGACTTGGTTCATTGTGCTTTCTTGCGCAAGGTGTCTGGATGCGTGAGGAATATAACAGCGTTTTGTCAACACCCACTGAAGCCGATAAAACCGGCCGTTTTGGCCGATACCGATATATCGGCAAAACCCAAATATCAGCCCGCTAAACACAACCTAGAAAACTGTCTTCAAGACATATCAATACAAACAGCACTTACAACAACCTGACCTTAGCCTAACAAATATCAAGCTAAATTGCATAGCGTGCCGTTTAAGGTTTCTTCAAAGTGCTTTGACTGTCATACATTATTACGCCATAATAATGCTTTGAGCAAAATTCTAAAACGCAAGGATTTGGACAAACTTTTTACATCTTTAATAAAATGCTAAAAGCTTTTGAGACTGTGTTGGCAAACACATATGTACAGTAATATCTAAGTTGAGTTCGCATCCCAGCTAAGTTCGCATAAATTTATGAAAAAATCTAGATTCAACTTTTTCAGCAATTTATTGGTATTTACAGCAAATCAAACGTGACAACCATTGATGCCCCTCCCAGTTTTTTTCCACTAGATCTAGTGTTTTTTGATTTCATCTAGTGTTCTTGTAATTTTTTATGGCTATCTAGTGTTTTTTTTATGAATGAGGTGAATTTAATTAAATGCACAATTTTGTGTAATTGCGACAGTCAGTGGACTAACTGAGACCTTTTGATTTAGTGCAATTGTAATTTGCTAAAAATTCCACCTAATGAAATCTTTAATTACAGAAGACAAAATAATGTGTTTTGAGCTGCGACCGCTGCGAAGTCACTTGGTCATTTGTTAAAAGTTTCAGTGACCTGTAAACAAACACAGGCGTTGCTGTTTTCTTTGTCTCTGATTTGCAAATGAGTTGTACAATGTCTATGGTTGGCACTGCAATGCATTTTCTGGGCATTTTCACTGTGTGTAAGTTTGATTTTGTAATCTAGTGTTTTTGTGTGAATCTAGTGTTTTTTTATCATGAAATCTAGTACTTTTCCGTTACAACAGTGTGGCAACACTGGTGACAACTGGTCATAAAAAAGTCAAGCCGGAAATATTATGTTGCTAAAGTTCACAATTTGATATAATTGTTCAGCAAGTTCTTTTGCTCTTAAAATAGTTAGTGAAGGTGGAAGGGCAGTTTGCTCGATGCATGTTATCAATCCAAATAAATACCTTACTATCCAGCTCTGTTAATCTGCGGACAGACGCACCAACTTTTTTTGTGTGTGTCTTCAGACATTAGGGCAAATAACGTTTGCACATAACTTCCCGCTTCGCACAGACTTTCCTACAGCAGCCTCACTCCGTACTGTCGTGTGATATTTCGTTAACTTGGATCAGTTGGATGATTTGACTCAAAATGACTCAATTAAACGCTTGTCTTTGCCTAATATTGTTTGTGAAGTGAATATAGCATAATGTAAGTGAATACTATATGCCTTGTTGAAAATAATAGTTAGCTTCAGTAAAAGCATCAATCAGTCTCCAAACATTAGACCTAATGATCAGCATCTGTTTGCTAAGGCAGTTAAAAGCACAGCTACTAAGTTCGCACCTACCACATAAGTTCGCACAAACAGCTCAGATTCAAGTTGCGAACATATCCAGGAGATCACTGTGCTTTCAAACTGTTACCATTTTAGTAGACAGCAGCCAGGTAAAGTCAGCCTCCGATAAAATCGGTAAGCTGCACGATGACTTGGCCTTCTATGAAGAACGCCATGGATGCCAGTTATGCTTTATCTCGTTCTCTCGCGCTGCTGATACCGCATGTTCATTCAGACTTATAGTGCAACTTCACCGTTTAATCCACATTAGGAAATGGACAAAATATTTCACCAAGTTACTCTTCAAGTCAAATAACCTATGTGGAAGTGGAAGCGGTAGAATTTTCGCGCTTCCACTTCCACAGAAAAAAGACCGCTTCCGCTTCCAGCTTCCGCTTCCACATCCCTGCTAAAGACGCATACCTAGCACTGAGTTCAGTTTTTCCAGAACTTCTCAGCTCTTTTCCAGTCTTGTTTACTGCTTGCCCAAAGTGCACGCTTACTCCCATGTTAAGAAAATTACTAAACTCTGTTACATAGCTTTGACGCTACTGTGTCTTTTCTGTTTATGCTTTGCAATACAGTACAACATAAAATTTGGTCTGAAGTATCACCTAAACCCTCCGAAAAAAATGTACCAAATGCATACCAACTTTTTCATATATAAATTTGGTATGTACATACCAGCAGTTGGCAACACTGGTTGCGACTGTAATCAGTTTGATCGATACTTTGGTGGAGCAGTGCATTAATTGTTGACCAAAAGAAACAGTATCCCGTTATGGAAAACGTGTGATGTTATTGACTCGTTCAACAGCGAATATGGTACAAAAGTGGCAAAACCTGCAACAAAATTCGATATTCCAACACCGACGTTGACTACAGTTTCGAAAGATAAAGACAAAACATTTTCTTGCTTTATCTTAGCAGAAGATATGCCAAAACAGTAAGTGGCAATCTCAGTCAAAGAACACATGCTGGCAGGCTTTGCATTTTAGTAAAAAACATTTAGCAACGATTTACTGTCTTTCGCTATAACGACAGTTCGCCTATAAAACGTTTTCTCCGGTCCCTTGAAGTGACGTTGCGGAGCAATTCTACTGTACTATAATTAACTGTGATATCGGCCATGCATTAACAACAGGGTGAACGGGAAAGCAGCAGTCGATTGCAGGAGTGAACGAAACCAAAAAAGGTTACGAACCACTGCAGTAAGCCACGTTGTTTTATACGGTATGGAAAGAAGCATTGCTGCTAACGAAGTGCATTTTTGCGACTGTTGCCAAAACATGGGGCATTTTTTGTGGTGTAGAAAGGATAAAGTGTTTCATGAACGTCAATTTGCATTGCATCGACAACAACCTGAAAGGATAAGCAAAAGGTTCGACAACAACCTGAAAGGATAAGCAAGCAAAAAGTCGACTTTGCCCCCCTTGAAAACTTTTCTGCAGACGCTCATGCTTACTTATGATCTCCTTTGTAGCACGTTGCATGAGTGGATAATAAGTTTTTCACCAAAAAATAAGGAAAATTTATGCACGTAACACCACAAGGGGGACCCGAGGCAAGTGCCTCGCTTGCCTCCCCTTAAACACACCACTGACTACACCCCTGACATTTCTTCTTGGCTATATGCATGCCTGGAAAACTGGTTTGTTACATGTGTTACATCTTAAATGAATAATGCCGTTTACATGTCAAAATTTTTCAGTTTCGAGTTACACTTGTTGCAAGTTAGATAAAGATTTTCTTTACACCTAAAAATACTTTTGAAAACTTGTTGAAATCAAAGTAAAACTTGTTTATGAAAAACAATTTCAAAAAAGCATTTAAACCATTTCCAGTTGTCATGTTGCAATACGGAGGATAGAATTTTTCGAATCGCGAAGCTTTAATGGAATCTTGTGTGAAAAAATAGAGAAAAGAAATGGCGTTAGCATCTGCAAAGCGGACATGGCAATTGCAGAGCTGTCACGACATCGTTGACACTGAAGAGATAGAGATTTCACTTTTCAAAACTGAGTTCCGAAACAACCTAAACAACTTCATGCCCTACGAGTGTTGATGGCGGTTATAACCCGAGAGCAAGATGGTTTCAGTTTGCTTGGTTCTATAGTGGATGAAACCATTCGTATTGCGAGTTGCCGTTTCCAAACTCGCGATTGGTTTGTGTACGTGAAGCCTGGTTTGTAGCAACACGTCATTTGCGTCAAGGGAGATTCACCGTTTGTGTTCTCATGCACGGATCAGGTGCGCTGACCTAATTCGCTGTAACTTGTCGATTACGCCCTGTCTCGCATTCGGTACACGTTTTCAGTTCTGCTGTTGCGCCATCGGCGAAGTACTTTCTGCTGCTGTTAATCAGAAGCCTTTTGCAAATAAATATTTGTGCACCAGGAAATCTGGTAAAATGAACTTATTAAGGGTGAGAGCTAAACGCCTTGCTTCGTCTGGGTAACTTAAAATATGAGGCAGATTTAGTCGTGAATTAGAACAGTAGTCATACAACTAGGCTGGCTAGTTAGCAGCGTTTGGGGAAACCAGGATTTCTACATGCAACGACAACCTTCCTCACAAGCAACCTCTGCGCTGGGCAACTTTCCAAACTGGAATGTTTACATTGGAGACGCGGTTTTTGTTTTACTTGCCATCATTTTGCACCATGAATGTAGGGGCAAGCAAATTTTTGGGTGTGCGAAGGATTTTTGCCCGAAGTCGTGTGTTTTCTACAAATGTTGGGTGCCATTTTTTCAAATCAAACAATGTCGGGTGCCATTTTTGCCCGTAATGTGTTTATTCTTGCTTTCGGTTTGTCCAACACCTTTCAAGGCGCTCTATGATACTTGCCCAAACAAACCAGAACCACCAGAATTTTAATTTGCTCCACTTTTCAGGGATTTTCGACAAATCAAAACTTTTGGGGTGCGCTTGCACTCTCTCCTACGCCACTGAATATGTGAATATGGGGTTGATATACATTTTATATGCCTTGAACATCAACTTTGGCTACGATGCAATCCATTTTCAAAGTCTTCTTCATTGCGTCATAATCACTGTTCAGCACCAAGAGCATTCATTCCATCCAGATATTTATTTGCAGAGGTGGGAAGCCTCTACTTTATTAATAGCATTGCTGCCGCTATTTATTTATTTATTATTAAGAAACAGCCAATGATGGCAGGCCAAAGCCTGAAGAGATCATTGGCAACGCAAAGATTAGCATAAAAGAAAAATGACGCACATACACACAAATAAAACAGCACAAACAGAAAACGTGTTAAACGGTGAGGTTATATCAAAAGAGTGGATTTTGGATAGGAACAGACACGTTTGTTTAAACAAGCGTAAGGAAGGACTTTTAGACAGCTTAGGATGTCCAAAGAGAACTATTTCGACCAGTTCAGCTCGATTCAGTACAGCAAACTCAGAGTGGGTAAACACATTTTCCTCAAAAATCTTAGAGACATTTGTGGTTAACATTTGGCGTGACGCGCAGGTGGAAGGACACTCAAGAAACATATGAATTTCAGTCTTAATAGCACCATATTGACAGATCTGATTGTAATGGCCCTCTATGTTCAATTTACTATGTCCTAAACGAAACATACACAAGATAGCAGTTGCGTTAGTATTGCAACCATGTAAATGCCAAGCATTAGTTTTTTTTGGTAAGGAATAAATCAGATACTTTGGAGCAGAATTGGCGTGAACTTAAATTATCAAGGTAAGTGGGTGGAAAATTCCAGAGTCTTGACCCTTTATGGAAAAAAGAATTACGTAGGGAATGTGTGTTACATGAGTAGCTGAACGTTCGTGTGGAAACGTGAAGAGTAGTCGGAAAGATTTTAAAAAAACTTTGGAGCAAGGGCGAACGATGGACAAGGTCCAAAAAGGATTGCACGGAAGTGTTGCAGTTGACTGCATCGCCTTGAACTACTGAAGCAAGCACAAGAGAAAGATGGCAATTCTGGGCATTAAACTAGCAGGAAAGCCATCTAGCGGTGACCATTTATTTACATGTGGCGCCGTCTACCGGCCGCCACATCACTTCCCTCTCCATTAGCTTGGAAGTTATATCACTTTTAATCATGCTTTAACTCTCAATTTGCAAGTTCGACCCTTACCCTTTGATTCAAGACGATCTTCAGTGGAAGGTATTACTGAGAGGGGCTTATGGCCTTTCTCTCAGGTCCCGTATCGGGCGCCATTTGTTGCAGTTGACTGCAATGCCTTGAACTGCTGAGGCAAGCACAAGAGAAAGATGGCAATTCGGGGCATTAAACTAGCGAGAAAGCAACCAGCAGCAATAGAGATCCATCACTGACTTCACTCTACTACTACTAGGTTGTTTTATTATTACTACTACTAGGTTATTTATAGCACTATTATTATATAGAGAACATGAATTACGATCTTTCGTGTGTAGTGCCTACTATCACAGTGACTTGTTACGCATGGGCACCATCTAGCGGTGACCATTTATTTACATGTGGCGCCCTCTACCGGCCGCCACAGAAGGCTTTAAGAATGTGAAACTGACGACGGACAAACAATGGGGTAAGACCAGAAAAATCTCGTGGGATGTGGTCCTGTGGCAACCAAGGATAAGTTTAGCTGCAGCAGTTTGAACGCTTTCAAAGATATTCGAGTCAGTAGTCGTACAGTTATCAAAAATAATATCACCATAATCAAGGATGGGCAAAACATATACACTATAGAGTACAAGAAGTGAATACCTGGGAAGAAAGTTCTTAATCTTTTTCAACGCATTAATTATTAACATTGCTCTGTGATGCAGGGTTGAGATGTGCAAATGCCAAGTCAGAGACCGATGAAAAATAAGTCCTAAATGCTTGTGAGAAGCAGTTTCAGTTAGTGCTTGGTTGCAGAATCGTAGTGGAGGATGAAGAGATGAATTATTTGTAATGGTAAGAACGTCGGTTTTTGCAGCATTAAAAATAACACTCTACAAATCGGAACACATCTCCAACTGACGTAGGTCATTAGAAAATGTAGTATGTAATAGCTACCGTTTTGCTGCACTTTGAAAAACTTTTTGGTGTTGTTCTACTGACGAAGGATCCATTTTGAAAAACCTAACCTTGAATTTCTTTTTGAAAAATGTTGTTAAAGAAAAAATGCAACCTGAAAAAATAGTCGTAGAACAGTTATGAAATAGGAAAAGTTATTTTACAGTGTATACACATATAAATGAAACACAGACAGTACTCAAGACTGAAGAGAATGGTCAAGCAATAAAAGATCAAAATTGTTTTTCACAGAGTTTATTGTGCGCGTAAATTGAATTAGGCCCGTAACTGTAGGTGGAGGTCAAACCGAGCAATCAAAGCCTCCTACGAAATTTTTATGCATTTTTTTATATAGTCATAAAATGTTACAGTATAACCTACAATACTGACCTTACTAATCAAAACCATTGTGAAGAACTAAATATACATTTTTCCAATATTGACAAAAATATATCCTCCAGAATTGACCCTCCCCCTGCAACTTTTAATGACTTTCTTATTGAGTCTTTCCCCAATTTGTGTACATTCCCACCAACCAGTACTGATGAAATCAGACAAATAATTGCATCACTAAAATGCAAAACAACATCTAACTACTATGACATCCCAGCAAAGTTTTAAAAAATTCTGCCAGTAGTTTATCCTCATGGTTATCTGAATTTTTTAATAAATGTATGGAAAAGAGTGAATTTCCCAATCTTCTAAAAATTGCACAAATTATACCCATTTCTAAAATAACTTCTCCCAAATCCCCTAACGATTATAGGCCAATATCCATACTTCCAACTCTCTCCAAAGTTTTTGAAAAAGTAATTTACAGCAGATTGTACTCTTTGGTCACCAGTAATTGTATACTGAGCCCACAACAATAGGGCTTCCGTACCAATCACTCTACTGAATTAGCAATTGCTGCCATCTATGATGACATGATTTGTAATAAAGATAACATATTAATAACCTGTACTCTGTTTCTAGACCTAAGCAAAGCCTTTGACTGTGTTGATTATAAAATATTACTTGAAAAATTGTTTTACTATGGAGTAAAATGAACACCCCTAAAACTACTTGCTTCTTACTTGGACAACAGGTTTCAGTGTACTAAAATAGGAGAAACTAAATCTTCTTTTTTGAATGTAACATGTGGCGTGCCCCAGGGATCTGTTGTTGGGCCTTTACTATTCCTTATATATATTAATGACATTGTGAAAGCCTCCAACTTTAATACTGTTTTATATGCTGATGATATCAATCTGCATATTTCGGGGGAAAACCACGAAATCTTAGAAAAAACAGTTAACCATGAGCTCAAAAAAATCGATCACTGGGTTCGGGGTAACAAATTATGTATCAATTACTCCAAAAGCAATTTCATGCTCATGAACAACCATAAAAATATCAATTTCTCAGTGTCAATTAATCATCACCAAATATCAAAACAAAGCAGCTTAAAATATCTTGGCGTTATACTGGATGATAAACTTAATTGGAAGCCTCAAATTGAAAAGTTGGCAACACAGTTCTCCAAATCATGTGGAATGTTGTTCAAATTAAAACACTATACCAATATTTGAGTGCTCAAATCTGTTTATTTCGCTCTTTTCCATTCCTATTTAACTTACTCAATACTTAACTAGGGAAGGGCCAACAAGACGACTTTACTCCCTTCAATTAGATTGCAAAATAAAGCTGTGAGAACACTTGAATATAACAAAACTAAAACAAATGTACTCCATTCCAAACACAAAATTTTAGAAATATTTGATTTATTTCGATTGTCAGTTGCCAAATTCATGTACTCCTTTTATAATGGTGGATTACCTAATCACTTTGATAACTACTTTGCTGAGATTGCATCAGTCCACAAATATCAAACAAGACTTGCTTCTCTGCAAAAATATTATTTACCCGGAATAAAAACATCTCTGGGTCAGCTTTCTCTAAAGTATATTGGTCCGAAAATTTAGTCTAACATTCCGGAAAAATTGAAATCATCTTCGCCTTATTCATTTTGAAAAAAATATATAAAAGTCCTGCTATCTTGCCACACTTCCTGTTGATCTTCGTTTCATATGCTCGTCACATTCTGTTTGATCTTCGTTTTATATTCTTGACACATTCTGTAATATTGCGCTGATGTCACTATTTTTCCTCCTATCTACCTCTATAGCTGCTCACCCCACCCCCTGTACATAGGCATGCTTTTCCCACAGTTCTTTTGTTGTTTTTATGCTTATTTCACCTGACGTTGATTTGACGCTTTTTATTACTACTTGTAAAACGTCTTCAATTAAAATTTGGTTTGTGTTAGCAGCAGGGCTGGCTGAGAACTTGACCCAGGTGGTCTTTCGTCAACCCTTTGTGATTCAACATGTTAGAACACGATTGCTAAGCTGCGAAACGTGAAATTTCTAAATTTTTCTATTTTTTTATCACTATATAATCAACTAGTGATCTTTGATTGTTGTATTTCCTCTTGCTGCTTCGTGTAATTTCTTGATTTGAGTCACAAAAATGCATGATTAAACCATACCATATGTTGATCTACGCTTCATGTGAAACCCCTGAACTAACTACTGACTACTTGTATTTTAAACTGAGATCCTTGTTTCTGCATGGTTCAATTTATTCGCGATAGTAGTTTTGTGTAGAGCGTAGTTTCTATAGCCTGTGTGCAAAGATTTGTTATTTAGATATTTGAGAGGGAATTGACCAACCACCCTTTCCTTAACAGTCCAGCTTTTGTAAGTACAGCCTTAGTGTTGAATGCTTTAGTTTCAAAGGTGTGCAATGCTCATAAAGAAGCCGGCATCTGCTTTAAAAAAACCTCCGAACATCAACAATCGAAACCTCTCAATTTACTGCAAAAGCTTTCGAGAAATCTGCCGACGGGTCTGCTTTTGTCTTTTTGCGATGATTTAAACTTGCACATATCTGTAGGCTTATTCAAGTTACGGGTCCCCAGACCCCACGAAGGTGACAAGCAAGCGAATCAGTCAAGCTAATTATTTTTATAGGACATCGATTTCACGTGCCTCTACGCATCCGCAGTACTGAAATGTTATTCATGTATAATCTATCATAAATTTATTTTATTCCTTTATGAAATTAAGTTTCCTTACCAGTGCATTCAATGCCCATAAGTGATTTTTCGCAATATTTGAAAAACTTTTGCATGAAAATAAGCAAAAAACACTAGGAACCACGAAGAATTTATTTAACAACTGAGAAAATCAAAGCCAAGCGGTCAGAAAACAGTTATTTTTCTAATGCGAAATTGTAGCATCCAAAGTTTGGTGTTACATTCGGACAACAATCACAAGCAAATATCGACCTCATGTGATTTGCGGATTAGCACATGAAGATTATCAAAATTTTAGCAAGATCGTGATGATAAAAGAAATCAATCACTTGACTGTGGCTGTGTCAGGTAAGAATGCTAACCATGGGTGGCGGAACCTTTTTCAAAGTGGGGGGGGGGGTACAAGCGCACGTTAAAAAACGTCAAAAAATATATAGAAAATTTTTGTGGTTTGAATCGGCAACTGTGACGTCACAAGCATTGAAATATGACGTCATTACCTATACACCATATGAAGGTCTAAATTACTCTATTTTAAACAAAATTACACCTCTGTGAAAACGTATCAGTGAACCACCTGAAAGTCAAATAGGCTGTTACAGGGGCGACCCGGTCAACAGCGTCACTCGGGCTCATCATACGATTTATTCAGACTGAATAAAACTGTTCGACGCTTGCGTCACTGAAATTTCCATTTGCTCTCATTCTACTGGCACTATCGTTGCTCTGTGACGTTGGTTACCTAACAATAATGAGAAGTTCGCATGACAACTTCTCCATCGTTGAGTAACGTAAGTCACAGAGCAATGATAACTCCAGTAAGTCTTCCTTACTAGGCTCATTCGTATTAGCCCGAGTTGCTGGACAATTTATTGTTTGTTTGAAATGGACTTTACATGGACATTGAGATAGGACTTTACATCCAATGTTCTATACAAATCCGTCGCTTCAAGCAACATTCAGTCCGGTATAAATTATGTTTTCAAAAATACTTTATTGCATAGGGCTGCTAGAGCTCTAATGGATGAGCCCGAGTAAAGTGCGAGCAAACAAAGTCGTGAGAACGCTTACTACGAACGATATTTTTTATTCAGGTCACCTGCAACATGAACGCGAAAGGCCAGACATAGAACGAAAATATATGAACGGTGACAAGGTCAAAGAAAAGAGCCCGAGTTAACAACTTAGTGAAGTGGGACCTTGGGTGGTAGCACAAATACACAAAGCAAGCTGGCATTCTCCGATATAAATCGTAATCGAAGACTCGAGCTAAGTCCTTGTGCCGGAGTAGCCACTGGGCTCTTAAAAACACCAAGAACACAGCTTGAAAAAGCATTGATATCTGTCTTAAATACATTCAAAATCACAACTTTTCCCCATCTTGAGCACAGAAGCAACATGAATGAATACTCATTCTACAACTGCATTGAATACTGGAATGCAAAGACCAGACAAAGCATATGTATCAACTAGCAAGTTGTCTGTAGTGTAAGAATTCCAATTGTGTTGCCAATGCAGAATGAAAATATTGACATTTAATCAGGGCCGTCGCCAACGGGGGAGCCAGTGATGCCCGGCCCCCATTGAAAATCTGTGCCCCCCATTTCATGTTTTCCCTTCGGTTCCTACATACATCCAATATTGCATTTAAAAAATGTGGCCCCGCTTCTGGTTTTTGGCGCCACCTGCTGCAAAATCCTGGCGATGGGCCTGCATTTAATGTTGTCAATGCAAAAACACAATTGAAATTGATCTGTCAAATATTTCATTAAGCGTATAAAATTCAGAAAAGTTCCACTATTTAGAATGGTGTTAAAACGCTTGAAATTACACGAAATTTTAATGTGGTGGCACGAATTTTGCTTGCACACACGCATGAGTGTCGGAATGGGGTAGGAATTATCAGTAAAAACGGTTGTTGTCTTAGTTTCAAGTGGTAAAAAACAAATTTTCCACTTATGCTCTCCCAGAAAAACCTTTGGAAAATCCACCAGCGCCCTTGGAAAAAATCCTTACGACCCCCATGCACAGAAATACGTAAGATTACACCACTTTTGAGAAAAATTGTGTTGTAGGACACCATCTGACAACACTGTTTAACAACACCAATATAGTAAGCAAGCCACAGCAGGGTGACAAAGACAAACTGTGCACGGTGTATTCTGCTAAACAATTACGGAATCTTGCCAAATTACAAATAATATATTACAAATAATATTGACAAAATACAGCCAAAATTCTGGAACATTTGTTTCATTAAACGACTTTCTTAAACAATGGACCCAATACTAATTGTCTTACTTATACTTATTTAGGGCAAAATTCGAAACTTAAAAGTAGGGGGCCAGGCCTCCACAGAAATAAAATTGGGGAGCCTAGGCCCGTGCGGCCCCCCTGCTTCCGCCACCTATGGTTCTGACGATATTCACAAACCTATGTTGGGTTTGATAGGTTTAATCATAGCAAATCAATCTTCATTACAGTTTTAAATCACCATGCATGAGAGACATTTATGTTAGCTCCCCTACTTTTTTCTTTGGCCCCGCAGTGCCCCCCCTTTTTTTCATTCTAGAATCGCCACTGTAACGCCAGCAAGTGATCCGCTTAAAAGACTCATTCGTATTTGTCCGAGTTGTTGGACAATTTATCTTTCTTTTGAAATTACTCTCGAAATGGGAACTGTCCATTGGGTTGAACTTCAAATCCAATATTCCATACAATTCCATTGCTTCAAAAAACATCCACTCCGATATGAATTATGTTTCAAACAATACTTAACTGCATAGGACAGCTCGGACTCTAATTAATGAGCCCGAATAAAGCGTGAGCGAACGAAGTCGTGAGAACGCCTACTACGAACGATATTGTTTTATTCAGGTCATCTGTAACAGGAACGCGAAAGCCCAGACATGGAACGAAAATATATGAACAGTGACAAGGCCCAAAGAAAGAGCCCGAGTTCACAACTTAGTGAAGTGGGACCGTGGGTGGTGGCATAAACATACAAAGCAAGCAAGCTTGCGTTCTCCGATATAAATCGTAATCGAAAACATGGGCTAAGCCCGAGGAGCCCGTATGCCGGAGTAGCCACCGGGCTGTTAAAAACACCATAAATACAGCTTGAAAAACAGGCAAAAACAACAGAGCATTGATACCTGTCTTAAACACATTCAAAATCACAACTTTTCTTCATCTTGAACACAAAAGTATCATGACTGAATACTCATTCTACAACTGCATTAGATACCAGAATGCAAAGACACGACAAAAAATATGTAGCAACTAGCAAGTTGTCCGTAAGGATGCCAATTGTGTTGCCAATACAGAAATAAAACATAGCTATTTAGCGTTGCCAATACAAAAACAAAAACACAATTGAAATTGGTCTGCCAAATATTTCATTTTGCATATAAGATTCAGTAAAATTTCACTATTTGGAATAGTGTTAAAACGCTTGGACTTACTCAAATTTTTTAATGGTGTGGCACGAACTTTTTCTACACACAAGCGTATGGGTGTCGGAAGAGGGGCAGGAATTAAAAAATTTCAGCAAATAAATGCTGTTTTCCTTATTTCGAGTGGTAAAAAACAAATTTCACCACTTTTGGTCCCCCGTAGAAAAACTTTTGGAAAAATCCACTAGGCCCCCTCTGGAAAAATTCCTTCCGACGCCCATGCACACAAGCATATAAAATGACACTATTTTTTGTGAAAAATTGTGTTGTATTACACCATCTGGCAACACTGTTCAACAACACCAATGCGGTAATCAATCCATAGCAGGGTGACAGACTTTGCACGGTGTATTCTGCCAAGCCATTACGAAATCCTTCCAAATTACAAATAATATGTTAGAAATAATATCGAGAAAATACTGCCAAAATTCTGCAGCGTTTTTTCAATAAACGATTTACTTTTACCACTGGACCCAATACTAATTGTGTTTCTTAAACTTACGATATCTAGGCAAAATGTGAGGGCCCACGCCCCCCCGGAAATAAAAGTGGGGAGGCCTAGGCCCATGCGGCCCTCCCGGTTCCGTCACCTATGGCGTTAATGCTAAGCCGTAAAAAATTTGCATTTTCAACTTCGTCGGTTTTGAAGAGCGTTTTCCAAGGTGTTTAGGTATATAACAGCTTAGTCGCAAGTATGAGGGTAGCCCAGCAAGACCGTTGAGTTATAACATTGTACCAAAAGCATTTCGATTTGGGAAAAACACGCAGCGCAACAGCTGAATGTGTTACTTGAAAAGCAACAGTGGATGCCTGTAATCGCATAGATTATCTTGCTCACGATTGATATCACTTAGTGGCAGTGCCGGATTAAGGTAGCGCGGGACCTGTAGCATATTAACAGCGTGGGGCCCTCATTTAAAAATGCACTTGAACAAAGCGAACAACCATTAAGCCATAAATTCTCTCGACATCCATGTGTCTACCACTAGTACATTGAATTTCGTGATTTCGCATGTTCTGTTAGTGAATAAATGCCAAATCCAGGCTGCCAATAATATTTGTTGAAAATACCCTTGTATAGACTCACCAAAAAAAGATTTGAACAAAAAATCTCAGGTAGACACAAAAATAGATGAATCTTTCTGCTTTCTACCATACCTTGGCATCTGTAAGCCGAAACGTTACACAACACAATGCAAAAGGTACGAGTGAATATATACTGTAACTTTTCTAATGAACTTTTGCGTCTGTCGGAATATTACATCCCAGTGGCATGGACTTGTTTGCGTTTGTGACAGTGATCTGGCCGTATTTACAGTTATCAAATCTTCATTCCCACTGCACGTCTGTAGCTAACCTTTGAGATCTGAATCTTCCAACGAATCTACCTTATAATTGCTGTGTGTACCACTTCATCTTTTTCTTTGGATTTGCTTCAGTAGTAGGCTACCTCTGTCACTTGAACTCACCGCACCAACTCATTGCAATATTAGCTATACCTAATCTTTACAACTTATAGGGTGTTAGTTGCTTGTTTATCAGTTATGTTTAAGACCAAGGTACCTTGATAAAACAAGATAAAGGAAGATAGATTAGAAACAAAAAGTATTATAAATAATACCCTGTCTTAAATCACAGCTACGCAGTTAAATTCTAAACCCGAGATCTTCAGAATAAAAACCCAGAAAGGCATTGAAAAATCCAAATGTGGGGGCAATACCCCAGTTTTGGCGCAACTGGCCAAATCATTTTGGAAGTTCCGAAAGGTAACGAAACTAACAGAATATGTCAATGTGATGTAATAGTATTTTTAAATGCCGTTCATAATAACACAATTAAGCAATACTTGGAAATTACTGCTATTTCGCCTCATAGCCTGAGTGGTCCCATAATGCTGATAATAATTGTAAAATACTTTAATTTTCAAATCACAGCAGTCCATTGTGAAAGCAGTTATTTGAAAACATTCGCTTAATTGCTTATGGCTTGAACAGAAAAATTTTATACATATAATCAGTGTTGGATGCTAGCTCTTTGGTGACCGGCTGCTTTCGGGGATTTTCGGAAAAAAAAACGCGTAGCTTTGCGCGGGAAACGCACGTAGCTTTGCGCGGGAATTTCTCCGGTCCGGATGCTCTACAGACCCGGTAAAAGTCTCAAAAGACGCGGCAAGTCTTCTAGCCTGCACTCGAAAAAAAATTTTGCTTGGGGAGTGCGGGTTTTTTGTGAGTGACGTCAAAAGTGGAGGACTTTTAGGCCACCTTGGCCCACTTCGCCTGGCCCTGGGCGCCAACCGTTAGGTGGTAGTGTAGCAGAACAATCACATTGTTCTCTACATGTAAAAGAACTTAAAGTTACAAAGGTGGAACTTAAAAGACAAGTTGGAGACTAAATTGAAAGACTACTGGATAACTGCTAGGTTGTGCAGTTACTGGAAGGCTGCTGGATAGCTACTGAAAGGCTGAAAGTGCAGCGGTCTTAACCAAAGAGATTCGAAAACAATGAACTGTGGAGGGCGCCAGAGACAAGTAAAGACTGCTGAAGCGACTGAACTGAAAAACTGGTAAACAAGCATGTCAGTGATGCGTGGGCGAACCAGGAAGTGCAAACACCTTTAGGTGAAACACGGGGACTTTCCCTGTGAAAGTATGTACCAATCATGTTCTGATCATGCACGTTACCTAAGAAACGATTGTTAAATTATCTAAGTAAAGGCATACGCCCAAGGCGTGACTTTTTCCTATAAAAAGGGCTAGATTTGCACGTCCAAGTCAGAGTGGTTCTACAGAACCTGAAAGGCTTGTCCTGTATCAACCCGCTTTGGTTTGTGCAGTAGAAGTAAAACGAAGCTCTGCCTCAACGCCACCTTAGCTCGACGGGTGGATGGTGAGTGCTACTTTGCCGATTGATCTAAAGGGTCAGTCCCCTTAGT
>Ga0210059_1003927_pt1 | contig 23936 bp, 18 predicted proteins | sample Ectturendosymbi2_FD_188042 | JGI IMG/M metagenome (GOLD analysis project Ga0210059, IMG submission 188042) | Ecteinascidia turbinata endosymbiont from Florida, USA - Sample 2 (SPAdes) (version 2) | ecosystem: Host-associated > Tunicates > Ascidians > Unclassified | place: Key West, Florida...
ATATTGGCTGCACATCTTTGGGGGTGTTGGCTGCATATGAATCATCTTCCTTGCAGTTTATTTCAGTGGTTTGTGGTTTCACCCAAACTTATTTTTGGTTCGCAACAGTTTCTTCAAGTTGTTTCACTGTTCTATCACTAACGATTGCCACGGAGAACCTTTAGAAAGAGTTGAAGGACTTATACCATGGGTGGAGAACCTGTTTTTTATCACTGGCTACTTGAAACTTGAAATACCGCTGGCAGGTCGCAAAAACTTATTAATTTTTTTGAATTGTACCTTTGTCTATCTGAGGAAAATAAGAAGAGAAAACCACGAGAGGCATGAAGAGAGCCTCCTTTCGACTTATTAAGTATCTGCTTAACATGGAGTTTCGCTTTGACGCGATGTTCTTTTGTAACTTGGGTGACGCAAATTCTGATGCGGGCCATATTTGAAGGTTCACTGGGGCTGCATTTTCCCACCATGTCCATCCGTATATGCCTTTCACTCAACCTTCGTTATATATGGATTGGAAATTTTTTTCCTCACTTCTTTCGAATTCTGGAAGTATTAAGGTGTCGTCACGTAAACTTTGAAATGCTGAAGGTAGAAGTACGTGCAAAAACATATTTGTACTTAAAAAAAATCCAGGAAATAAACTGTTTTCTCTGGCATTTGTCACAAAATTGTGTCACCTGGAAAAAATTCCTGGCTAAAGGAATTTTGCATCTAAACTTTCCATTAAAATTTATGAAACACTTTTTCATTCAAATTTTAGGTTAGTCAGTCTCATGTGCACCCTCCCTCATTAGTGCCGACAAACGATACTTTGTGTCAACTCCGTTGTTTGCGAAAACGCACAAATGGCGTACAAACCAAACATCCCTATCAAATTTTCAGGCTGCAAGCTTTCAACAATCCACATCCGTTTACAATTACCCTGCGTCGAAACACGCAGGAAGCGAAACCTGCAGTGGTTGCTTTCTAATTTGCCACAGACCAGGTATCATCGTAGAGTTTTATACATACCTTGAGGGTGCCAAACCAACCCCAAAGCACTTTCTACAACTTCATTTAATCATTTAACTATGCAGTAGAGCCTGATAACGATCGTTCGTAGCATTTTAGAACTCGACGATGAAAAGCAGAACAGAGTTAAACATAAAGACGCAACTGAACACTGCAGAATGCATACGTTGAGCCTAACAGATTTGTTGCAGCATTGGACAATATGAAAAGTGACACCAGCAAGTGATGTGGGAGGCTGATCATGTCAGTTAAAAAGAATATTGTTTGAAGATTGGTCACTGAAATTTTGATGAAAATCATGAAAATCAATATTATCAAATCAAAAATATTTTTGAGAAAGTAACACCCACTCCGTCAAGAGCAAGATGAAGGACAGTTTAAAAGTAGATTTGGTTCACGATTTTCTGTTATTCGATCAACTGATTTAACAATTTAGCATAAATGTCCTGTAACACAAATGTCCTGCCCTAAACGAAACTGAGGTTTTTATTTTGTCATTGATTTCGTATTGCAAAAAGTTTTGAAATTTATCCTCACCAGCGTTACCATTAATATTTTCATATGGCCAACTTGGTTAACCGTGATAAGAAAATTTACTTTACTAAGTGGTCAATACCTTGGACCGTTGGGTAGCATACGAAATGTTTGTTCCCGGGTTGTTGCATTTTTTAATGTGTTACTGTAAGTGTAAACACACATTTCACATTTATTGAACAAAAGCAGCACGTGCGTGTGTTTGGGCGTGACACTGAGCACGCGAAGCAGTGCTCGTGCATGTTCTAAACGCAATATTTTCTTTTAACTGCGGTTTTGGTCGCCTTCTGCTTGTCTCAAACGCACACGATCTTTATGACCTCACAGCAGCTGAAACAAATGCTTGGAAGCATATTTTCGCCGAGACTTCAGGCCTAGCTCCAATTATGCGAAAGTATACTTGTAATTATTTTTGTTGAGACTGATGGACAAAAACTTCCAATCTTGCTGACATGAAACCTATGCTTTAAACTCGTTTCTGGACAGATGTAAACAGATTGAAAAGATGGAAGTGGCGTGTAACATTTGCATATTGTTTCTTCGCTTTCAAAGTAATTTTTGAATGGAAAGGGTTTGTGTTTTTCAGATGTGGACGGTTTGCAGTTTGAAGCTGAGATTCCCGAACTAGACCTTGCCGATCTCATTTCAAAGGCGGGCGAAGTGGACCTGTAAGCATTCTGCAAAATATGAATGGAACAGTCAGTAAAACCCTCCTCTTCACCATCTATGTTTTCAGACCTCTCGACATCGCCAACATTCAAGCGCCAGCGAGTTTGGACAAAACACAACGCGTCTGTGACGTCATACACCACTTACACGGCGATCAGCAACAAGAACAACAAAACAACGAAAAGATTTTGGTTCAGAAAGAGTCTCAAGGTGTTGCTAGAAGCACAGTGAATGTCATTTGTGTGAATTTGACAAAACTTGCTTTGAAACATCTCGCAAGCTCTAAAGCATAATGCATCTTTGCTCCTTCGCGTGACTTCTTTTTCAGTCAATAACATAATAAAATTTCTCAGACACGAACTGTCTTGGAATGTAAAAGGATGTATTGCAATATATCACAATTACACTTCTAAATGGTAGTAAATTTAAAATTTCGTTTCAAAAGATTAGCTTTCCAGTTATCTAGCTCATCAATTATGCCATGACTCAATCTATCGTGACAATTGGTTTCCGTGAGTTGTCGTACCACTTCGCAAATAAAGCAGTTGCTCACAAATATCTCTGACTCCCACTAGCGCCTGATAAAAGCATGATTTTCCAGACGAATGATAGCTGAAAATGAAAATAAATGTCAGTGGTATGTTTTTAATAATAATCACCGTCTTTAAACTACTGTAACTGATCTGAACATGTTGCTTTAGTTTCTACGCATTATTTTGGTAGAATGATTTGATTAACAAGCAGATCATTAGTACAAATCTTGTGAAAGTCTTTGGATCGACAATTAAAGGAAGTCAAAAATTTCCAATTAACCTGAAAACCTTTTCTGCTTGAGACTGTATGAAAAACACTTTTTATGGTGGGATTTTGACATTTACCAATTTATCGGTTTCAAATTTTGTGATGGCAATTTGTACAGAAAAATACACATTTCCCTTTTCCTCAACATTCTTTAAAAGCAACTTGTCCAAATTACATTTTCAACAAAATTTGGAGTTGCGTCACTACATGTGAGTTTCACGTTTCGTTCGCAAAACAATCGGAACATGATGTGCAATTCTCAGATTCTACTTTCATAACGAAAATTTCAAAGCACTAAAATATTTACTGGACAACTTTAAAATATTGGAAGAATGAAATGACAGAAAACTAAAGAAACAAATGATACAAGCAACGAGGTAAGGTTTTCAATCAGCGTGCATTTTTATTTCAATGCACAGCTGATATTTACCTGAACCTCTTCAAGAAAAGACTACTTTTCTCATGTGCAACACGGTTTTCAACCGTTAAAAGAAACTGTTTTTCAACTTTTTAAACAATGCACTATGGAATTCATTCACTTACCAAGATTTGACCCTTTTTGTTTCAGTAGTGTTTGTTTGCCTTCTGTGCTCACGGAGTTATCATGTTGATGGAGTTATGATGTTTTCATGTGTCTGCAGTTTCTAGAACAATGAATGTCGAAGTTTGCCCACCACAATGTATTTTGCACGTTGTTGATTTGACACTTTGTTTCTATTTTTGTGTAAATGAATTGCATGAATTACATATTGATGAACTATTTTACTCTCTTAGGCAATTTTTCGCAAAACAACGACATCAGGAGATCACATAACAAACAACCATTATTGCATCACGATCGAAAATATATTGACCAAACTCCTTATCATCAAACGTAAGTGATTTTCTTTAGACTAGTGGCTTCTTTTGAACTTTATTCGTCAGTCATGCAAATGTCCATCGAACCGATACACCAGGATCCAAACGTATGATGCCATACACCCATTAAAATCCCAAGCCATTTTTAGATCAATGAGGTTCATGTGTGAGTCTGCAGCATTTCATAAGAATAAAACTTTTTTATTTTCAGAAAAAGGGATTTTCAGTTGAAAGAACTGATCATGGAATAAAATTAGGCTCGCCTTATTTCAGTTTCTACATTGTTTAGTTATCCCCATGACGTTGTTGTTTTCCAAATTTTCCCACATGCGGATGAAAAAATTTTGTGTGAGAAGGATACAGACAAATTCGCAGAAAAGAATTTGATTCAAAGCTTTCATTTAATATTATTTATAATGAAATAATTTGGTTCTGTTAGTTGGTTTTGTGGAGTGTTTAGTTTTTATTGTGTTATCTGCAAGTTTGTTGTTTTTCATACGTAAAAATGTTGATGTTTGCATTAAAAACTTCTCAGTGTTGGGCAGAACCACTTGAAAACTTGTAATTTTTTTAAAAATTCCATCTACGCTTGGCCTATATTTTTCATTTTATCACGCCTTCAGCAAAAACGCTGATGTTTTCCAGAAAATTAATTCGTTTTCTAGAAAAAGCTTCTTGCCTTGTGGTTTAACCGTACGTGGGTAGGGCGCAGAAATAATAATACTTAAATCCCAAATCGTAACTGAGTTGTCTGTATTCAAGCTTCTGCTGCACTTTTCTGTTGCCTCATGCAGCAGTAGCTCCGCGGTTCGCATTCGGCCCAGTTGAAGCTTTTATTTGTTGTGTATGTACTGTACAATACAATGAGAATCTATCTGTATTTTGATATTCTTAAAATTGACATTTTCGATGCAATGGTCTTGAGTGCCTGTTTATCATGTACCGCTTACTGGCAGATTTCCACGTGTCTACTGACAAATACTTCATTTCAAAACTGGTTTCTAGATTTCTGATTTCTACTCATGTGTTCCTCTGCAATAAATTTCTAACCATTCCCTTGTTGTTACACTGGCACTAAACTTGCCTATGACATCACAGTTTAGGAGTGATAAAGCTGCATCATAAAGTCGTTACCACTGCGATGAGGATTCGAACACTTTCAGTAGCTTTAAACTAAACTTTGGTTTGCTAAAATAAAAGTACTGAATGTGTGTCCTTCATAGTGACATAATTTTCAGCGCAGTAAGGCATTTTCGACAGGACATACCTGTAGGAGCTCTAATTTCTTGTGTGACTGGATTTACAGTAAATTACAAACAGCAGTGACAATCCTTCTACAATCAGTCTGTGACAATCACAATCTTTCTCGAACTACGAGTAGTTTTAAATTGCCATTGTATTACTACTTGATACATAAGTGGCGAAAGTCTGTACAAAGTCACCTAATTTTAGGTTAGTCGTTAGTTAAAATAAATGATGGTGAAAACAAAACTTTACTGGTTTATTGGTGTCAAGTAATAAGCACGAACAGAATCGCAACCAGCAAATGAAATTGTTCCTGTTCAAATCCTTGAAACTCAAGGAAAGCAGCAACTTTTATCATTTGCAGTTTGCATTGCCGTACCTCCACAATGTATTCCTGTGAGTAAGCTTACTTCCAAAACTGTGTGGGCTACAAAATTTAATGCAAAAAACATTTACCAAGCCCTTGTAAGCACACAAATGTACGAAACACATTCACAAAATATTTTGATGAAGTTGTTTGCTTGTGAGTTAACCACGAAAATTCAATGTTGTCATTGTGTGAAAGTGAAAAACGATTTTTTAGCTGTCTCCCAGATTCTCCGCCTGATTCAGGATCAGAACCTTACTCACCGCAACAGGAAGGTAAGCAAAATATTTACTGTACTATTTTTATTATTCATAAGTTTGAACGCGCTGCTGTTTTTTTCAGTCCACAGGTTCAATCTCCTGCAGAGAAATCAAGTCTATTCGAGTGGGCACCAAGCAGTATCACCATCACGTGATTTCACTGTTGGCCAATACAATATCCAGAGTGCTCTAAGCTCGCCTGGTGGGAACAGCAGTAGTTGCAGTTCTTCACCTCGTCACTTTGATGCAAGAATGAACATGGAAGGAGTTCAACAGCCCAGCGCAATGATTGATTATACCGGTAATTTGGAACAACAATTAGCTGTGGGGAATGCTGCAAGCTTTAAACTATTTTTAATCTTGTCCAAGAGATGAGTTAACATCAAATGTATATTCGCAACATGGACAAAGTGTTTGTAATTGAAGTCGCTCTAGTATGAGTTCTTTGTATGGGAGGTATACTCAGTACACTAACGATAATATCAGTTGAGTTTATTGCTTACAAAACTTGGACATGAAGCATGCGCAAAACAATATTTAGCTTTTGCTCAATCACAACAGCTGCAAGTAGCTGTTTGTCAATTGGGAGGGTAACACTGCTAAATGGTACCTGGAATAATAGCCTTGACCGCCATCCCACCAGATTTCATATCCTAACACTGAAGTGAAAATACAGCTTCGCTTATACACGGTTTCTGCATTCCCTTCGGAGTGCTATGAGTGGTTTGCGGTGCTCACCTTGCTTTGGCGCCAATCTTGCAGTGCTTGCTTGCGCTGCTGCCGAGGTGAATGCTGTACTTTCATTATTTAAAATAGAATACGTTCTTTGGAGCATAAAAGTGGGATAGACGTAACAGTTTCATCAACACTAAAAAAGCTACCGATATAGTTAAATATTTATACACATATCCAGGCCATTTCATGGACTTTAAAAATCCTGAAATCTTGGCATCTGCTTTGAACAACCGCGAATTATTAATTAAAGAGACACTTCTAGTACAAGAACAGCAACCCGAGCTTAATGTAGACAATTTTTCCAGCCCTTTGTACCTCTTCAATACGTAGATTTTATGTCAAATAATTGGTTGATGCTCAGTTCTTATGCTGATACGTGTTTCGTGCATTGTTGTTGGTGCTGAGGTAGACATATCGTGCTGATTGTTGAACTGGTAATTGTTAAAAAAAATTTTTGCATCTTTCGCTTGCAGTGCTCTGTGAATAGTCTTTTGCTGCTGGTCTTGGCTTGTTTTCGTAGATTACGATCGTATGTAGGTTTTGTTTTAGCACTTTCTGCATAGCTGTTGGTCATGCTTTCACTGTTAGCGAATTTGACAGGGTTGGCGGTCTTGGCTTTGCTTTTGACGTCTTTTGCGTCACACTGTTATTTCTTGCGTCACAGAGTCTTTTGGTTTTGAATTGCTAGCATTGCCAAGTGTTGCTTTATTTTTTGACTGAAGATAGATTAAGAATAATCCGAAACGTCTCAAAATAAAACATGTATAGTGTTTTGAAGACTTTTTGAGTGTTGATAAAAATACTTTCTAAAGAAAGCTTTCGTAACTGGTGCAAACCAAGCTGTACTAAAGCAGGACGACAATAACCTTTATTACATCACAATGCCCCAAAAATAGCCATAATGCATGACTAAGTCCAAACCTCACAATTAGGCCATTGCTTTTGGCCATAATGCGTGACTGCGTCCAAAAAAAAATTTTGGACTACGTTAAAAAATAGCGATAATGCATGACTACGTCCAAACGTCATAATTAGGCCAAACGTCACAATCAGGCCAACGTAACAATTAGGCCATTTTTGAATTTTGTAAACTCAGGTATGAGCTATGAGATAATTTTTGTTGATATTATTTCTTATCAGGCCAAAATGACTGTGGGGCTCAGTTTGCCGGATGTCAAGAGGATTATATTGTCAAAAACGGGCAAAGCAGTTTAAGCCCTGTATCCACAACATCAGAGGGCTCTGTTCACAGTGCAGGGCAAGCTATGATGTTTAACGAAGGGTGAGTAGAGTTTGTATCAGCTGGTTGTTCATCTTTGAGTTCCAACAGCATTTCAAGTTGTTTACCAATGAGATCACATGGAGGTGCACAAAGTAGCGAATTCGTTCAACCTTGATGCTCCGTTTGTTTTGCTGATATGGCAACATTTGCATTTTTGCAGGTTCTTCAGTATATGTTTACGTCTGACTTTTACTTCAAAACTTGACATGTTTACCAAAAAGACAACTTACAGTAATTTGTACCTCTGAAGTACAAGACACTTGATTGCAGAATTGTTTCAACATGTTCGATAATTTTCTTTTATTAGGGGTCCTGTGTGCAAAAAAAGAAAATACCCTGATTCTTCACGTACGGTGGAAGCGATAAATCAGGCAATGTACAACGGACAGTACGGACAGGTGATCCAGCCAATCAAGCAAGAACCAGGTAATCTGAGTGTGATGTCTATCGCTAATGAATCAAATAACTATGCCAGTGAAGATTGTCAAAGTATTCTTCCAATTATCCGGGAGAGATGTTCCTCCAATTGAAGAACAAACACGTTAAGCCTCATAAAATGAGTTTGAAAATTGTAAAAGATGTGTTGAGAACGTCACATTCATAATTGCTTTTCATCTGGGGAGGGTCACTGAGTGAGCATGCCTACCGAGACTCGAAATATCCCGCGGTCAATAGCAATCTCAGATGGTTCCGCTGTCTCCACACCAAGACGGGTAGCAGAGTTTGATCTCGATACGACACGTCCGGCAAGCATTTCAAGAAACGCCGCAATGGGGAGGGCCACGTGAAGGCACCTGTCATCTTCCTCTAGCACGCCGTGCCATGGAGCTTGGACACCTGCTCCACTCAGCGCTCACCCGTCCATCGAGTTCAAATGCACGGCGCCTCAAATCGAGACACCCATTTGTACCCGCCGCACAACAACTCATCAGTTTATCTGACAACAACAACATACGTACGGCACAGTGGGTGGATTACCAATAGGGTGCTCAGTGGTCGAATAACCCTACAAGACTCATCACTTTCATGCCCGACATCGGCACCCACCCCGTCGGAATGACCAGAAAACCTAATGGTTTTGATTGTGGGTATCCTCCAGCTTTATTTCAATTATTTAGCGGCATCTTTTTCAAAACATGTGACATATACGTTTCCCAACGGACTAAAGAGAGAGATGCTCCAGTATTTATCGCATTCTCTCCCGTCTCCCTTTCGGTGTACGGGGTGATCGCTCAGTTTGCCAATCTTTCGGTACTCTTCCAAAACACCAGGTCACGTGACACACACGAGTCAGCTGAAGAACTCTTCTGTTCAAGGCTTTGAGTATATCAGGTCAAATTCCATCGCAGCCTTCCTAGCCTTCCGGTTTGACAGCAAGAAAAAATTCAGCTGCAATGATAGTATTTTCCTCCCCCGAATGTACCTCGTGTGTGTCCGATGGTGTGGTAGTGACTAGATTTGAATGATCATTGAAGAACTCTTTCCATCTGCCGAAGATGTCTTCCTTATTGTTGAGTAAGTCACCGTTTTGGTTCCTGATGGATCTAGCAATATTATTTTTTCTGCGAAGATGCCTGGTGGCTTACTACAACACCTTGTTGGCTTGTCAGTAACTAAAGTCCTGTTTGTACCTGAAGTTCTCTCGAGGTTTCATTTTGGATTTTTTTCACCTTCAGGGCTACAGACTTTCGCGCCTCAACGTACCGCAAATGCAAAGAAGATTTCTTCCGATACCTTTTTGTCCTCATCAGTTTTATCTGGAATATCTTTCACCTACAGGTTCCACCACGAGGTAACGTTTTTGCTATCTATTGCCACACCAATTCTTTTCCGTCAGCAATCCACATACCGGAGCAGCAGATGAAGCTACAGCTGCTGTGAACAGCCATCACTCCACCTCCGCGTCCACTATGGATTCCCGGAGCATTCAGAACAAGGATGTTATGTTGTCTGCCATGTCCTGCTTTCTTGATTGTCTGCCACGGCCTCCCACTTTATTTGGTTGGACCTACTAGACTTGCAGGTTTGTGCAGACGCCGTTGGTTTTTCTAGACGTGAGTTGCAACCCACGAGGTGGTGATCGCTTGACAGTTCTTCACCCGTTTTGACATTAAGGTCAAACGCTGATTGGAACAAGTCTTTTGAAAATATCGACAAGTCAGTGATTGACCGTTGATCCAAGGAATCTCTGCACCAGGTGTGCTTGTGCAAATGTCTGTGCTGGAAGAATGTGTTCATGATGCATAGCGTGTTGTTACAACACAGTTGCAGAAGGAACCTTCCGTTATCATTTGTGTCAGCATCACCATATTGGTCAATCACACCCTTCTGTACACTGGCATCGTTCCCAACTTGTGCATTGAAGTCTCCCAAGAGGATCACGGATTCGTCAGTTTTATCCCTTCGCAGGGAATCACTGGTTTCTTTGACTAATCACAGGCACAGTGCACTTGTGTTTGGGGCGTATACCTGCATCAAACACAAGGAACGGCCTAACGACTTCAAACCTAACACGCACACGGTTTCTCATGCAGTGAACCATTCATCGCCACAACTTGCTTACAAGTATACCAACTACTACAGCCTGGCCAAACATATTTGGCGCAGCGTTTGCACCCATCGTCCAGGTATACAGTGTTAGAGTCTCGACGCTTCGTCGAGGAGATGCCAACAACATGCTAAGCATATCGTTTGGCTTTCTCGACCAGTTCGTGTACTTTACTGTGGGTAGAGTGTGTTCCAGTTTCCAATTCCTAACTCATGGCAATAGTGCCGTTTGCGTCTGGCTTTCAGATCTCCCAGAGCAGAAGTCTGCCTTGTTCCCATTCGCGTCCCAGTTGTGTAGTGGGCGCAATGTGGTGACTCTCGTTGTGGATAGCTGATTGGGGAGACTGCCGCGCATTTTTCGAGCAGGCCCCTCTGCCTAAAGCCCGAGCGCGGTCCTTGTTAATGCGCGCGACCACCGATGTGGCGATGGTTTGATTGTTTTGCGCATTTCATGGTAGAAGCTGAACAAATTATAAGGTTGGGCAAATTGGTCGCCCCATTTACACAACAATTTTTCGATGTCAGGTGGTATTTCGGGACGGCGTTGCCTTACACGTTTGTATAGGAGAGGCCTTGCATCGAGTCCACTGCAGGCGCAGCTATGCAGCAATCACTACTCCTGAAACGGAGACGTTATCTATTGCACTATTACTTTTCTTAACTTGACAGGGTGGAAGATGTTTTTGGTCTCTTTTCTGTCACAACCTCAGGGTCACATTAATGTGACACATTAATATAACTAAAGTGTACAGAATAAATTTATCAGATGGACAAGTAGTTGAACAAAATAATTTTCTAAAAATCTATTCAACCTCGTTTGTTGGCACCATGCATTAGGTTTCGTTTTCACCACTGTGCATTTCAGTTTATTAAATGAAGTGTTAAATTCTTTAAATTCTTAAAAAGGTTTTATTAGAACCATGGTTTGTTTTTTTAATGGTAATGTTTAAAAGCATGCACAAACAAGAATAAGTTTGAAATTGCAACACTAAACGTTTTTCACTACAACAATATTGGTTTAGGTATTCTAACCTCACCCAGCAATACCAGCAGGCGAGGTTACTTTAATGATGCCTACGAGATGACGGAAGGCCCAAATCCCGTTCCGGGAAGACTGCCTCAGAACCATATGAACATGCCTGGGCCCAGCCACGACATGGAGCGAAGCATTCCGTCATCTTCTCAATACGGCGAAAATGCGTACCAGGTCATAAAATGGTCACCTTTTATGAGAGACAGCTGGTGCCCCGTCTACGACCAAACAGGGAAAGAACTGTAAGTTCAACAAAGAGTTCTAAGGGTTCCAATTGCAATTTTATTTTCTAAGTACGTTTACTGCTATTTGGAAAAGCAGCAACAGCATTTTAATTATTCACAAATGAATTGGTGGTTTTGGAGTTTGCTCAAAGATATATAATTAACAATGCGTTTACGCAGTTGAGTGTGACCAGTTTTTTACTGAGAGATGTTTGTTTAGACAAACTGTTTCATACCGCGTGGACGCGGACAAAGGATTCAATTTCGCTGTTTCTGATGATACGTTCGTTTGTCAAAAAAAAAATCATTTTCAAGTAAGTAAACGTTGGTTCAGAAACATTATAAAGAACCATTATTTTTGAAGAGTAGTCCAGCTTAGTTGGAGTTCAGTGTGTTGGTATGAAAATCTTTGCTTGAAGGATTGATCTTTATACTTCATTGTAAGAATGAGTTTTCAAACAGGTGACTGTGCACATTGGTGTTGTTGGTCATCCTCACTTTATCAAAACGGACGAGGGAATAAAACAAATAGAAGCGTTTTTCATCAATCTTTATGGTGTCAAGGTAAGCACTGGTTGTGTTCCCAGCTTGTGTTGATGCGTCAACTGTGTTTGTGTTGAAGTCATTTTAGTTTGCAAACCACCGTGAAAAATATCTTGTTTAGATTCGTTAACATTTTTGATTTTTTTGCATTTTCTGGTTTCATGTTCCAACGGATATGCGACATAAAATATTTACCAATTTTTCATAAGCGTATTAGCATCTTGCGTAAGATATTTACAAATAATTTGGAAATTGATCCCAGCACTTCAATAGGCTATCCATATAAATCTGTTAATTCTTACCACTTCATACATGTTTTCATGAAGGTTTAACACATTGATTGAACTAACTTTTAATTTAATTTTTGCCACTTCCATGAAACGTTTTAGAACATTTATGAAGTTTTGCAAACTTCAAAGCGTTTGAAGTTTTGCAAGCGAATTTTGCAAAGCGTTTGATTACAAATCATTAAATTTTTAATATTACACACTTGCAAACGCAGGCATATACGAAAATTACTTCACTACCTAATTACGCAAATCTCACAAATGTATGAAATCTTAGCACTTCGTGTTTGTTTTCATGCATCTAGGAATCTTTGCTAAAGTTTTAAATAGCAAACAACGGGGATGCAAAATCTTGGAGGTAAAAAAGTAAAGTTCGCAACCAGAGCTAGATCGTTTTGAAACGCATAACGTATGCTAAAGTAAAATCATTGTGCTTCAGATGCTGCCAACATTGTACAGTATTTCAAGAAACTGCATGGTCACTAGTCATATATTTAGCGACATGAGCTTTATCTATTACATCGTTTACAGTATGAGAGCCAGAATCAAACGATCGCGATTGAGCAGTCCCAGTCTGACAGAAGCAAGAAAGCATTCCATCCTGTCAAGTGAGTCAAACATAAATTATCTATAGCTTTCTGATAAAAAATCTTAATCTCTTGTAAAAGCTTTGCCGCAACATTTTGTTGGTTTGGAGGGAATGGAATCCAGTTTATGTCCGAACTTCTCCCAACGTTTTCACCGCGAGTGTTGCGGTCTTCCACGCCTCAGCATACAGCGAATGCAAACAGCAATCGGTTTTGTTCCGAAGCCATGTCTTGTACAGAAGGGAACTTCCTTTGCTTGAATATCAACTTTCACTTCCTGGTTCCACCAAGTGGTTGCTTTCCAATTACTGTCAAGCCAACAAACAGTCTCGGCAAACCACCCGGTGTCTTCGCAGGAAAATATTTCATATTTCTAGATCCCTTCAAGACCAAAATGTTGTCTTACACATCAATGAAGAAGACGTAGCACAAACCATATTATACCAATTTTTCTAGAAATCTTGGGAGGATGTTAAAGACGTCCACACGTGTTTTGTCGATCTCGAGAAAGCATACGACAGGTTTCCTCGTGAAAAGCTTTGGAGAATGTTGCGAGAGTACGGTGTTGCTAATGGCCGTCACGTCACTGTATTCCTGCTCAGAAGTTTGTGTTTGTGTCCGTGGAGTTAAATCACAACCGTCCACAGTGGGTGTTGGACTCCGATGATGGTGTGTGCTGTCACCACCCCTATTCATAGTCTACATCAGGGTCTCCAAACTTTTTTGTCGTAGGACCACATAAGCTATTACTCAACAGTTAGAGCGTCGGATATCTCACGTGATGTGATTGTTTCGGGATATGTTATATTCACCACATCAATAACATTTTCGCAGATACAGTTTAATATTTTTTCATGTTATTAACAAAATGGCTTCGTGGGCCCGACTTAGGAGATCCCTGGTTTACATAAAGTGGATAGTCTGTCACAGCCGAGTCGACAAGAGTGTCGCAGTTTGAAGCTGCAACATCAACCTTTTGCTTTTTGCAGAGGTTTTGGTGCTTGCATTTGCGCGAAAGGGTCTACAACATGCATTTGATCGGTTTTCTGCTGCGTGCGGCCGAGCTTGAATGAAAATCAGCACAAAAAGACCGAGGTATTATATTTCCCCATAAGCTAAGCCAGTGTACGCTGCAAGTGAGCGGCAATACACTGCAGCAGGTGGATAAGTTCAAGTGCCTTGGGTTGGTGTCCACGAGTGACGGAAAGCTGAACAAGGAGATTGATGCACGGGTTAGTGAAGCAAGCGCAGTTTTGCGTGAACTTCATCGTTCTGTGCTCAAGAAACGGGAGCTTTCGAACACCGCAAAGCTTTATTTGAAATTGTTCTTTATTTCCATTCTCAACTATGGTCCTGAATCATACATAACGACCGAAAAGTGATTTTTTCCTACGAGTACACGGCGTGACACGTTGGGACAAAGTGCACAGCTGTGAAATTCGAAAATCCCTGATGTCGAGCCACTTATTCTTCAAATCGAGAGATCCCAATTATGTTGGTTCGGCCATGTGACCAAAATGTCCCAGAAAAAGTTGTCGAGGCACGTCCTGCTGGCTACATCCACAGGAAAGCGACCGAGGTCGTCCAAGGACCAGGTGGAGTGACCAAAATTTCCGACCTTGCTTGGTCCCGTCATGGCGTGGGGTCAGCAGAACTATCACAGATTTCTGTCGACCGTGAGGTATTTCGAGTCCTCCTAGGGCTGCCACCCTCCCCAAAGGAAAACCGTGTGTGAAAATTAATGAATGAATTTCTTCTCAATCACGTTGCAGAGTCGATCTTCCTGGAGATCAAGTTACAAAGGTCACCATCGGTCGCTTGCACTTCAGCGAGACTACAACCAATAACATGCGGAAAAAAGGAAGACCTAATCCTGATCAAAGGTATGTACTGTAGTTTCGTAGAAAGGTGATGAATGCTCCTTGAAAAATATTGCAAAATTGCCATTTTGTTTGGCTATCCTCATTCAAATATATTTGAATAAACTTTTTGGACTGAGGTTGCGTAGTGAAATCGATTTGCTATATAAAAATTTGACTATCGATACCTGTGGAGACGACTTGATTCTTCAGTCTGGTGTTGCAAGCTCTCCGGTGGTGTTGCGTTGATTGTGTGATTCACCACGAACGGGATGTGCGCGAAGAACAAAAATATATATGCGTGGCGCGAGCAAGCAATAATAGGAGATATTGCGACGCATGAACTTTATTGTTGCTTGCTGCCACAGTGCGAAGCTTTGCGCATATGCCGCTCGGGCTTTTCCGATCGCAACACTGGTAAAACTTTTTGCCGATAATGGCCTCAACCTATTGGCCACGACTTTCCTTGTACGCTCTTGGCATAGGGAATGCGAAGTGTGTTCTGTTGGTAACTGGGCAACCCGAAACCTCAGGCCTTACCAGAGTTTGCTTTGGAAGCTTCTCAAAGCAATCATCGTCTCTCGTAATGTTCTGTCCCACACACATGAAAGACTTTAAACAATCATGAATGCACGATGAACGGGAAGTGTTCTAGCCTAAGGGATAGAGTTCGCCTCACAAATGCTGGTAGACTGGGTTCGAATCCATGTCCGATCGTAACGAAGACTTGAAAAACGTTACCCAGCCTTGTCGTCGGCGTTGATGGGAGGATGCAATGAAAAGCTTCACGCGCAGTGCTGCCATTGACTCGCCACCAGTGCAGCATTCACTGCGACAGCAGCCGCGTGGCCCACGGCGCAAGTAAGCGCAGATGGCGCTGTTTACTACTCGTGACATTACATAAGCAGTACAAAGCGAGTATAACGAAACTTTCGTTTTCTGAATGCAAGATCAACTGGTCAGCTTTTTCAGAGCAAACGGAAAACCAATAATAAATCCGACTTGTTTTGACTAATTCCCCCGCAAAAAGGTTGCGAACTAAACACTGCGTGGTGGAGATTGTGTTAGGGAGTACGAGATTGTCGTCATCCTCTTGCAACTTCCCTAGAACAAGGATCTTAACACTGAAGTTACAATCATTTTCGGGCAGCCACTTCATTGGTTACAAGTTGGTAAAGTAGAACCAGTCGTACCTTTGTGAAAAATATCAACAGTTGTAAATTTTTGTCACAAGAAACGGATGTAATTTACTGTATGTGTTGCAAAATTGTTCGTCAACTCACAGTGAAAATCACTTGTCTGCAAATTAATGCAGAATCTGTATTTTATCCCCAATTTAATTTTTTTGAAATATAAACAATTGACGAATGATGAAATTAGTTTGAAAGTGCTAACTCCTGATAAATATTTTAATATTTTTTAGGCTGATAAATAAACCTATTTCAAGCCCAGCATAAGAAATTAACTCTGGGTTTCAACACAACAACCTCTTGATTTTTCTCATCATACGCGCAGTGCAAAAAATCTGCTTGTTTTGGATGCTACAGGTATTTCATGTGCATTGTTGCCTTGTACGCTCAAAGTGGAGGAAAAAGTTACACAATAGCAGCTGCCGGTACGGAGAAGATAATTGTCCGTGCTTCAAATCCTGGTCAATTTGATCAGGATGATTTAAGTTTGTGGCAGAGAGGACATCTACCTGATGCTATCTACCACCACGTAAGCGAAGTTGACGAAAGTGCTTTTGCGTTGGTTAAACATCGTTAACATACAGCAAGAAGAAGCCCTTGTGATACTTTAGTTGAAGTTAGAGAGATAGTACCACACATGTGTACAAAATAATCCATTAAATCGCGATTTTACGCTTTTCTTAGATTTATCAGTTTCCTTTCTATATTGTTAAATGAAACCTGATATTCAGTAAAAAAATAAATTATTTTTAAAACGTATCACGTACATGACTGAACCATGCTGGCAATCGTTTAGCGCGATCATGGTTTGAAACAACAGCACGATTATCAGACAATAACATCGCTGTGAATGCATCAATGCATGAGGAACATGGACTGAACACATCAGTGAATGATGAGACTAGATCAGCTATGTTCAACCCGAACGGCCTACTAAGCCAAAACGTAGGTCACTGTCTTGACAACGGCCGCACTTGAACCACTTATTATTGAGGGCCGCACACTAAACGGCTTACTTTGATCTTAGCAAACTAAACTTAACATAAGCTAATGTACTGAAAGTGTTCGAATCGTAACTGCAATGGTAACAGACGTGATAAAGCGACACTGAGGGTCACCTGCATCAAAAATGTTAAGTCCAAGATTATCAAAACAAGGACACGTTGTCAGTACGTAGGATACTTTTGCTACAGCGAAAACCTACACTGGGTCGCACAAAACATTCGACTAGGTAGCATGAGGCCCGCGGGCCTCGGGTTGGACATAACTGGACTAGATGGACAAACTGATTGCATCAGTACAAGGAGAGCATGATACTGCACAAAATTTGGTGCAGCGGTTGACAATGAAGTAACTTTTTGACAGACATCCAAAATCTTAGTTAATGAAAATGTTGAGTTTAACCTTTTTACAGATTGGCTAGTTTAAACTCATGACCAAAGCAATGTGCACAGGAACATCGTGATTGCAAACAAATTAACTTTCAGGGCCGCGTGGGAATAAACTATGACCATCCGGATGAAGCCCTGGTGGTTCACGGAAACTTGAAGCTCACTGGACATTTGGTCCAACCATCGGATGAAAGAGCAAAGCAAGACATAGAGGAGGTGAGAAGATCTGAAATACCAAAATATGAACTTTATTAAAACCGTTGGCTCTTCGAAATTATGACTTTGAAGTACGCATTCATCTTTCTAGTTTGATTGCAACAGTAGTTATGGAGCTACTGGCGGTCAAGGAAAATAATTCTTGACATTTTGCGGTCTCGTGGAAAAGGCAACTTTCCAAACTGCTATTCACGAATGCTCGGTCTTCACAAATTTACACCAATCTCTTACGTCAATGATACCCAAGAAAAAACTTTGTTAAAATCTTTTGAAATTGCGTTTTCAGGTCGACACCAGAAAACAGTTAGAAAATGTTTCGAACATAAGGATTTGCAGCTACCGTTATTCTCCTGAATATGCTATGTACGCGGGAATAGACAGCAACAGACAAGAAACAGGTAAAATAGTTCTTTTTTGATTAATGTTTTCTTCATCATGAACTTCGCGATGACGAAACTATCTGCACTAAATGTTACAATTGTTGACGTTTAAATGCATAACTTGCCAGATAATTGCAGAACGAACAAGAACTCTAAAATATAAAAGAAATGTTTGTTGAACTACATCCTACATCACACCACTTTTTTGAGCAACTCAGGCCACTACCTAATGTTGCATTTGTATTCCCCTGTTGATTTCACTTTCTTGGAGCTTGGGAAATCGAATCAATCTTTCTTCATTCACTTCGCTTCAATCTTATTATTGTTGTGGAGTATTTTAATGCTCACCACACCTTGGTGGCAATACTTTGCGTTTCGTCTTTAGTGCGAGATTGAAGAAACATCCTCCCACGCTGATTAGCAAACGTTTTTTTCTTCTCAAAACTTTAAAAAAACCATTCTAGAATTTTCCCAAAATAGTTTAGAAGCACAAAGTGTCACCACTGCATATCCGTTAACTGAAACTGAAAAACAGTTTATTAAATTTCAGGAGTGATCGCTCAAGAATTTGCAAAAGTTATGCCAGATGCTGTTCGTGAAACCGGGGAAGTCTGCCTTCCGAACGGAGAAACAATTGCGAATTTCCTTGTGGTAGACAAAGTGAGAAAATTTCTTGTCTACAAAAGTATAAATGGTTAACAGTTTTTTATTTATTAAAAATTTAGAGATACTTACTTTTTCCACGGGATTATTACAGTATTTATGAAATGGTTTCTTGTTGCAAAAATGTAGAACTAATTTTCAAAAAAGTCACAGTAGATGTTGAAGGATTGCATTGTGAAATGCTTTGGCAAATGCTTTTCTGGCTTTTTTGCATGCAAATGTTTGGTTATTTATTGTGTTTCTCACTCAGCAATAAATTAGACGGGTAATATCAAATCTAAAACACTGCAAACATGGATGTCAGCAAGTTTCGTTTACAAATAATATTGTTCACTTAGAACAATTCAATTTTTAAGTGTTATATGAAAATCAATCAAAATAAGTTCTACTGGTCAACGCATTAGTAACACCGGTATGTTTAAAGGGTACTGCAAACGTAACTGCATGAGCGTTGTTTGCTCTCTTCTTTTGAAGGACCGCCTTTACATGGAAAACGTTGGGGCAGTGAAGGAGCTATGCAAGTTGACAGGAGGCTTTGAAGAGAGAATTGACGAATTGGAACGAGTGAACAAAAAACTTACTCGCATCACGAGATACGACAGCTTCAGGTCAAGTATCAGGTTCGTATTGGACTATATGTCTATCACCAGGTTGAAAATACTAATCCAACACCGATAATGAGGTTGATAGATAATGGCATTTAAGATTCTTTGACTTGAAGTTAATTCTCGTTTGGCCATTGCCATTAGTTTGCTTTAACTCTAACCTTAAACCCACTTTGGACATCTGTGGAATATTTTATAAAATTAACATTGCTTGATGGACATTTCTATAGAACTGGTAACAAGCCCATCGTTACCTAGCCAGAAGGAATGAAATAAACCTAAATTCCACGTTGACAGCAGAATCGACAGTAAACATTAAACTCCTCTTCTCCATGTGGTTGGCTAGTTGCCTGAAACTGTGGAAAATCGATTTCAGTGGTTTTACGACACCGAGTGTCAGCAGAGAGGGAAGTGTGCGCTTCCCAAAAAAACATTCCACCTCAAGATACAACAGGAGAACCAGAGGACACAGCGGGAATGAGCGTGGTCGTAAGGTAGCCTACATATTAAGATGTTTTGAGTCTGCCAAATATGTAAAGACGCTCAGTGTTTTTTTTAAATAAACGTTTTATTGTTTATGTTCTTTAACCTTTCAAATAATTATCAAAGATTTCTTAACTTAAGAAGCACCAATGCTTTGAACCAAATCTTATATGACGTTTTGAAAAACAACTGTTTCTATGATCAGTTTAGTTGCGGCTTCTCATGAGAGATGCGAACGCACAAGGAACACCAAGTCCACTGATACAACGGGCAAGAAACAATAGAGATTCCCTGTTCAACCAGGTTCTCTCTATTGGTGTTTGTGCGTTGCTGCATTTTTTGAAACACTTCCTGACTGCGCGCGTTAAGCATTGTGACGCGGTGCGTCGTAACAACAGCAAAAATTCACTGAATGAAAAGCAAAGCGTCAGACCAACACCAGAAGATGGAGAGTGTATGTACATAAAGAAAACAATCATAGGTGGCGGAACCGGACGGGGCGCATGGGACTAGGCCCCCCACATTTAAATTTTGATATTTGCCTAAATAAGCGTGTGTAACGCAATTAGTATTGGGAACATTGTAAGTAAATCTTGTAATGAAAAAAAGTTTGCAGAATTTTGGCAATATTATATTTACAATATGTTATATAATTTGCAATTTGGCAGTGAATTTCGTAAATGTTAGGCAGAACACACCGTGCACAGTATGGTCACCCTTCTCGGGATTGCTTACCGCATTGGTGTTGTTGAGCAGTGTTGCCAGATGGTGTAAATTTGCATGCTTGTTTGTATGAAAATTTTCGTGCCGCACCATCGAAAAATTGGTGTACTTTGGTGTATTTTCAAGCGTTTCAACACCATTCTGAATGGTGAAATTTTGCTGAATCTTATGCGCAAAATGAAATATTTGAAAGATCAATTTCATATGTGTTTTTGTTTTTGCATTGGCAACACTGAACAGCAGTGATGAAGTTGAGAACATAATGTTCGAGACCGAGACTTCATCAAAAAAACCGAGACTTCAAAATTTGTGGATTTTGCCACAATTTTTCAATAAAATGTCTTCATCACTTCCCAAATTTAATTTCGTTCGAATTTCGGGCATTTTTCCTGGCTGTTTTCATTGTTTATTAACTGTAAATACAACAGAGAAACAACTCGTTGAAATACAGACGTTTTACTAAGCCATATCCTTGCAATATTCAAAGTCTCAAGACAATTGGCTTGTAACCGACTGACAGAGATCTGGAGCTTCGAGACGGAGACTCGCAAAATGGGTCTCCAGACGATTCTCGAGACCAAGCCTTGAGACTACATCACTGCTAAACAGCTATATTTTATTTTTGCATTGGCAACATAGTTGGCTTCCCTACAGACAACTTGCTACATAGGCCTATTCTTTGTCTTGTCTTACATCCCGGTATCTAATGTAGTTGTAGAAAGAGTATTCAGTCATGTTACTTCTGTGTTCTAGATGTGCAAAAGGTGTGATTTCAAATGTGTTTAAGACAGATATCTATACTGTGTCATTTTTGTCTGTTTTAAAACTGTGTTTTTCGTATTTTTAACAGCCCAGTGGCGGCTCTGGCACACGGGCTCATCCTTGGGCTTAGCCCGAGTCTTCGATTACGATTTATATCTGAGAACACGAGCTTGCTTGCTTTGTTTATTTGTCCCACCACCCAAGGGCCGGTCCCACTTCACTAAGTTGTTAACTCGGGATCTTTTCATTAGGCCTTGTCACTGTTCATATATTTTCGTTACTCCATCATCATTTTGAAAGCCCCTCTCACCCATGGACGCTCCCTTAGCTTTGTGCATGTTGTATTTGTGTACTTATTGTGAATGAATTTTGTGTAAGATTAAAAACAACTAGTTACATTGATGTGATCAAGTCAGTGTAGCGTAGACCGATAGGGTGTAGTGTAGATAGGGGTCGTTGAGGGCTTATAAAACATTGCTTAAAATTGCTTAAACATCCTGATAAAAGTTGATGACGTCATATTTCAATGCTTGTGACATCAGAGTTGCCAATTCAAACAATATAAATTTTCTATACATTTTTAACGATTACTTGTGCCGCCCGACTTTGAAAATGGTTCCTCCACCCATGGCAGACGTGTTTTCAACTTAGTAGCGCCCTCAGGATAAAATAACTGTTATCAGCCAAAGCTTATTTCGGTTTCCTTGAGACAAATGTTCCAATGACAATTATTTTTTTATCAGCCAATACCAAAGTCAGCTTCTTAATTACGGAGTAGGAAAATAGTAGCCACAGTTCTAAATTTTATTCACTGGGCCAAAACATCTTTTCTCTTTGCACAGTCTTTGGTAATTGCGAAACTGCTTTCACATAAATATTTGCAGCATTGTTTTCAAAAATTTTTTTCAAATTTTCTCTTTTCGATCTTGCAGGCGTCAAACCCTGAATACCAAGGATGTATGAGCAACAAGTTTGTGCAGATCATGATTGTAGCTCTGGTTGTGATAATGGCTTTCAGGTAAACTATCGCTTTCTTACTAAATACAAAAATTGCTTGTCAATTGTTTTGACTTCGCCAAATGGACACTTACCAAAATCACTCTATATTTCCTTTTTGTTCATGAACGATACTATCCGTTCTAACAAAAAACATGCAACAAGTAAAGAGTAAAATTCATTTTAACCGTTGGTGGTTGCGTTGTTGTTTCTTGAGCGGCTTCGCAGGAGTTCCATGTTTCAACTTTTTTGAACCTAGAAACCGTTCTTTGGTAATTAAACAAAATTTTTTTCTTTCTTGGAATTTTCAACGAATCATCAACTGCTGCGAATTCATTTCACCAAATTTCTATGTTTTTGGAACAATCAGCGTGATGACAATGGCTGCTTTGTATATCCTTGAACTAAAGTCAAATGAGAAAGGGAGCAGGTAAGAAAAAACGAATCCTTCAACCTATTTTGCATGTTTCTGGTCTAAGAGTATTTACAAATGAAATTCACATTTAAAATTTACTATCGGCTGCATGAACTCTTTAGAGGTTCAGTACAAAGGGTCAGCGCACGTTTTTCATTTAGTTGAGTGATTTCGGTACCCAGTCCAATCACACCTTACCTTTGCAAAACAATACTTTCTGCTTCTTTAGCATTGTGCTGAGCCATGATGAATGGTTGCAATTATAAAGCTTCAAGGGTGTTGCTGCCTTGACTAACAATGCAGCCTCCGTTGCAAAAAAGCAGAGTGTCTCGTGAGTAAACAGCCACTATAGCCTCCTGCACAAGGGGGTGTCCAGCCAGAAACGTTAGGGGGGGGGGCGATTTTAGTAATACAAGGTAGTCAAGTCTTGTTGCGGGTTCACTACTGTAAGAGAGCTAAAGTATACTTCACAACGCTGCTGTGACAAAACAATGGACGGAAAATGGCCTTTTGTCGCGCATGCTGTTTTCCGAATTGTACAAAATCATGGCGAATAAAGCTACTTTCGTCGGTTTAGGGGGCGATCGTCCCAATTGCCCTCCCTTCTGGATCCGTCCCTGCTGCTGCAGACCACTCGTGATACTCTGAAGGAAGTGAAAAGCGAGTGTAATGAAAGTTTATATCATTTTAAGTGTACTTGTTCAAATTATTTTATTCATCTTTATGGTTTCAGCGACAACCAGCTCAGCCAAGGAAATTCCAACAAAAACGGAACAGTGACAACTTTATATGTTGGAACAAGTTTCACTCAGTCACATGTGACCACAACAGAAAAGCCTAGTCGAGGGAGTGGAGACGGTAAATAACATGATCAAAAATTTCGATACACCGTTTCAATCATTTCTTCTTTCATGGTTTCCTCCTGTATGTATCTGCGTGTTCCACATGCAATTTTCACCTAAGTGTCGGCAGAACTGAATCGACTGTGTTCTACGTATCAGTATCACAACCAAGTGTAAGTTTGGATTCCAAGTAAAGCTGACTTATTTATTTATTTCGAATCAATTACCTGTCACATCCCTATACTTAACAGAAAAGCAAAAGTTTAATTGTAACTTCGCTCTAGCTCAGGGTTTCCCAAACTCTCTCTGTCCATGAACCCCTTCAGCATTTCGATAGATGAGCACGAACCCCTTCAGCATTTCGATAGATGAGCATGCACCCCTTCAGCATTTCGATAGATAAGCATGTACCCCTTCAGCATTTCGAT
>Ga0210059_1003928_pt1 | contig 23935 bp, 11 predicted proteins | sample Ectturendosymbi2_FD_188042 | JGI IMG/M metagenome (GOLD analysis project Ga0210059, IMG submission 188042) | Ecteinascidia turbinata endosymbiont from Florida, USA - Sample 2 (SPAdes) (version 2) | ecosystem: Host-associated > Tunicates > Ascidians > Unclassified | place: Key West, Florida...
CTTGCCGGAAACAAGCGTAGAGTCTTCAAGTCACGAAGCGTTTGCAGTGGCTCGTAAACAACATCTCTAAGTATCAAACTCCAATAGATTCATCCACATTGTGACGCTACGTCACAATAGTACTATTAGTTTGAGTCACTTTTTCTGATAACGATGTCACAACCTCATGATGAAATGAAACTGGTCCAAGCAATGCAAGTGTTGCAGACCCCGCGGCTAGGCCCTGAACATATTATGAGAAAAAACTGTTCCCTTCAAAATTCGATTGTTTTCCAGCAGTGGTTCCCAAAGTGGGCGGTGAGAAACTCTAGGGGCCGGTGAAGCAGAAATGGGCGATTGGGGGGCGGTGAAGCAGAAATGGGCGGTTGGGGCGATAGGAGACCCAGTTAATAATTACATTTCTGTTGTCTTACTAACTTTGAGTGACCAAATGGCATAAAAACAGTATGATCAACAAACATGTATGCATGTAATTTGTAAACAAAAACTTCGTGTTTTGGAAACAAAACAGAGGTGAAATGCTTGGAGATAAATTAATGAACTGCAGTTTCCATCACTAAAGGATTATGATTGGAAGTTTCGTCAGCTGTACTTCTTGGCACGGGTAAACTGCTACTTAACAATGCCCATTTCGTTACAGTGACTATCACCGGTCAGGTTTGAGAATGCACACTTGCACTTCGACTCAACCTGTAACCAAAAGCGTGAGCTAATTTTGGATGGAGTGGCTTAATGATCACAAATATAATAATAACCTTGTACGAATGCAATTCGAAAGTAGAAAGGCAATTTGTATGTTTTTTACAGATAGTGTTAGGTGCCAACAAGAATAAGTTACCGAAAGGGAATCGAAAAGATTCTGGAAAACAGAAGTGTGTTTCAGAACGCACTTTAGCTTAAGCAGCGCCAAGGAAATCCAGGGAGAGAGAGATAATAGAGCCAGTGGACGACTGCAAGTGTCACAGCTAAGTTCAAAAACTTTTAAAATATGCAGATTGAATTCAATCCTGCCCTGTTCCGAACTCAAAATTTACTAAAAATTTGGCAGAGTATTAATGGATTGATTGAGCAAAGGACACCAAAGGGTTTAGAAGTGTGGTGCACTCGGATAATGATGAAGAGAGTTTGTACGCCTATTGCTGCACACAGAAGGTGACTGTCAAAGGGTGTCATAGATACAGTGTCTTGGCTGTCACAGTCCACAGATAGCTTCACGAAGTTCAATGAAGCTAATTTGCAATTGCGGGGGAATGGTGTTAACCTCATTAAAGCCAAATCAGCAATCTTCACCGTCTTGTCCAAGTTTAATGCTCTTCAAAGGAAATCGAGCCCTTCATGAACTCTAACAGTTTCCAAACCATTAACTCTAAAAGTTTCCGTCTGCTAAATGAGTTAATTTACTAAATTAAGTTTTATAGTGAAATGCATCTTTGCGCTCATTCTTGTTTTAATCATTTTCAAACATCCCAAATATAAAATACGAAAAAATTGTGTTGATATGTGTGCTAGGCATGGTAGGGGGCCGGGCGATAGAAATTCGTTTGTCAGAAAAGGGGGCGTTAGCCAAAAAAAGATTGGGAAACACAGTTTTCCAGTTTTGTCGTCGACTTCATTCTAAGGAGCTTCCTATTCACACATATTGAAATTGTCATCTTGACGACTAAGAAATGTTTCTTGCATCGTGCTTTATTGTTCTTATTATGAGTCATAAAACTGTATTTTCGTTGCAACAAATTAGCCAATGAACTTCACGAAGTCAATAGCGCAAAGCCAAGCGGCCTCGCGAAATATTACCACCGGTCAGAACTTTATGTTTTGATCACTTTACAGTTGAAAATCAAATTGATACCAGAATAAAAAATACGGCGACTCGAAGGCAGACTATCCGCAGAGTCCCCTATTCGAAACGTGCGTTATTAGAAGAGAACATTATTTACGTAGCAAGTGTTTTCAAGGTTCTGCAAAGCTGCGATGCAGGTATGGCTTGCCGGAAAGTTTTACGTCACCGATCATTCGTCAAGCGCAATGTCTTCACGTCACAAAGCTTTCGCTGTGGTTCGCACAAGTTCGTAGCGTTCAAAACAACATCTCAAAGTCCGCGCTGCACAGATCGGTTTGCATGATTGCATCACTTTTAGGAATAAAACTTTGATAAACTCCAATATATTAATCCATATTGTGACATTATGTCACAATACAAGCTCGTAATGCGTGGGTAAGCTATGTATCAAAATGACGTGCACTGCAGTTTCTTATCACATTAATTGTCTTATTAAAATGCGGGGCTTAACAGTGTAGGCGAACATACTTTTGAATACTCTTTACATTCCGTAGAACAATCATCTTGGCGGGTAGCTTCATCGCATGCAAACGTGATATTGTTCTCTCCTTTTGAATATTGAGACTTCCATTGCTTTGGACGTTTTCTAAAATTGCAGACGATTTTTTATATAGGCCACAGTGCTCAATATCACCTCTACAGCTGATTCACAATACGTAAGCTACGCTCCAAATTTACGTTTGAACAATTTTATACAACACTGTAGTATTCGAATACATTTAGTTTCAGATACATGTTTAATGTATTTTGTAAGGTACCAAGAGATTTCGTATTTTACAATTTTTCCCAATCTTCAAATTAAGCCAATTATTTTTCCTAGGTGAGTTACTGTCGTTTAAAATTTTTCGACATTTTGTACCTTCTCCAGTGCTTCTGCTACAAAACTAATACAGAGTATTATTAGACTTTAAATAATGCCTGAAGTTCCCTACTGATCGAAGTTGCATGAAAGTTCTGCTTACTTGCGAAAAGATCGTTTTCCAATTCTTTTTGGCAAACTTTTTCTGTACGCAGATATTTTCAGAGGGTTGTGTAGGGAAGGATGTCTGCATAAAAACCTCATCATAACATGAAGTCCTCACACTGGCATGTTTATCGCAAAAGAGAGATATTTATTGTTTCATATATGACTCAGCTAATCAGCAGAAACAACGCAAAAAGCCATCATGCTAAACAGCAAACATTTGGCAGTGGAAATTATGATTCATTGATTCATTTTCATGCTCACTTTTCCTCTTGGTCGAGTTTCCCTCTGGGGGAAGTCGTAGAATATTGTAATTGAAAAAAGCACAGTTAGAAAACAAAAAACAAGAACACAGTGAGGAAAATTTACAAATGCAAAGGCCATGTGCCTATGTATTGAGCTGGCCAGACGTCCTTGAGCGCCAAGAACTGTCCTTGAATATGCTAGTAAAACTCGCTATGTCCTTGATTCTTGAAAAACATGTTGTTGTCCTTGAATATTTTCCGGCGTCCTTGAAAATTCTTGAATAGTTTTTAAGTTGTTCATTTTTGAACTGTTGATTACATTGAACATTCAAGAATCAAGAATGAACAATGTAAATGAACAGAACAATGTGTAGATTTGTTTCATCTTCAGCATCTTCAGTTGTGTAGTAAACTATTCAAGAGCGCTTGTGTCGTCATAATACGTTTTGTTTAGTTTCCAATTTCGTACATGGTTAGTTTAACCCAGGGGCCACCAACATGGTGCCCGCGGGATGGTTCTGAAAATAGAATAAACATGATCAGTGTCTTCACATTGATGAATATCTTTAATTTTTATTAACGATGGCATAATTGAAGACAAATTGACCAAATTTTTATTTCAGAAGTGTGTATGTCAAACCGGTAGCACTTCACATGAGTCTGTACCAAGAAGTAGCTCTCAGCATCGAAAAGGTTGGTGACCCCTGGTTTAACCTGACTTGTCCATACGTCAAAGTTTGCTGAAAGTAGCCATGGGAATCCGTATAAATTTTTCTAGGGTGGTGCAACGTCGACATTTTGCTTAACTTTTTCAGGTTGCTGACGTTACAATGCAAATGGAGGTTCACAAACGCTTTACTGTTTCTACACCACAAAGAAACTGCCCCATGAAAGCACGCGCTCCATTCGCAACTATTTTGAAATCTTTTTCAAGTGGAGCTGTATACGAATTCGCCATAAGGGTGTACTTTTTGTCATTTATTACAAATTTTGCAGAATTGGCGAATATTCACACAACTGAGTCGGAAATGGACCTGAAATATCAATAAATACGTTTGCGGTTCTCTCATTAGTCTTTTCTGGTTGAATAGAACTCAGTTCTGAAATATTTTATCTGAATTGTTTTCTACACTTCGCCTATCAGAAATGCTTTTTCTTTTCATAAATTTCCTAATATCCATTTTTGAGAGCACTTTCTACAAAGAAGACATAATTTAAGAACAATCAACGACCAGATCAACATTAGCGGTGAAAAACCATGAAAGTTAGACACTCTCGCAAAACTGTTTCAAACGCAAAACTGTTTGGATCTGTATCTTGACACGACTATCGGACAATTAGGCGTAAAAAGTGAGCAGATGAATTATTAAAACTCGCCACACCCACAGCCAATATAGCTTTGCACTCAGTAGCCTACTCGCTCAGAAGTCAGAACTAAGCCTTAACGATTAAGACTTATTCCCACAAGCCTTTCATAGTGGCATTTGTAGCAAGCCACGTAATTTTATACTGTGTGAAAGAAAGCCTGCATTATCGTAGCTTGATTAAGCTATTCACTCAGGAACATTGGTCGCACTCACAATCTCACACTATAATGGATTTTTCAAACTTGTGGAAGCACTGCTACAGATTCTCGAATGCTTATTTTCACATAGTATCAAACAACGTGTCTTAGGGGGCTCTTCCCTCCAATTTTAGAATAAGTAGTCATTTTGCGCTTTGAGAGGCAGAATGGCGGTATCCCAATGAAAATACTGTTGCTCGCCTAAAATCAAACATTTTGACCCCCCAAAGAATTTCGGGCTGGCTACGCCACTGAGTCACTGTATCGCTGCATCACCTGTCAAAGATGTCTGAGGTCAACAGACACATGCGGTAAAGGGCATTTAACTGTCGTAACTTGAAGTGAAGCTTTGAAGATTCGTTGCCATGTTATTGTTACGCAAAAAAACAGCAACGGTCGAACAATGCGCTCGCAAGTTTCGTGACGTTTGAGTCTGCAGACCAAGGAGTTGACATGAGTGAAGGAAGCTCATCACTGTATCAGGACAGTGAAGCTGACTTTTGTGCAGTGTGAGTGCCATTACCGGTAAATAAAATGTTATTGCAAGAATTAAACAACTTAATTGGAATCAAGGTGCTGACTTCAGATTTTCTAGAAATTTTTGGTTCTTAGTCCAATTTCCGGGGGGATACCCATTTCGCCCCTCCTGCGGATGCCCATGAAAGTAGCCCTCTTTGAAAAACAAAATGTCCTTGAAAATATTTCAAGTGATCTGGCAACCCTACTATGTATGCAAGAGAGCAGTGTCGTAACTGACGGGGAGGAAGGGGTGTGAACTGCCTCCCTTGGCAAGCTAAATGTAAAAACCGGGCCACCGCTTAGCTTCTATTTCGGTATTTAATTTTTTGGTTTTTAGTAAGTTATTTTTTGCGTTTTTGGGTAGTTTTTCAGAGTGTTTTTTCGATGATTTCGGGTTTTAGCATAGCCGTCTACATCCGGATTCACTATTATTTCTCAACATTTTTCAGAGTGTTGGCCAGTGGGCCCCCTTCAGCTAATTTTCCTCCCCGGCTCAAACCTTTGGTTACGCCGCTGCAAGGGATGGATCTAGTCTCACTGAGGAAATTCGATGCGGTCAAAAATACTAAACACAGTAAGAACCAGGGCTGCTGAGCTCTTGTAAAAATGAAATGGCTCCGACCCCGGAGCTCTCTGTTTTCGTAAGCAAGGCTCCGGCTCCGGAGCTGCGTTTTTTTATAACATGGCTCCGACTGCGCTTTGTTAATACACTTTAACAATTTCGGTATTCCTAGTGTCCTTCTTGTAGCAAGTGAGCGTGTTATTCCAACATATTTTGAACTAATACTGCTACTACTACCAGGCCTGGTAGTCGGAAGAAGTTCGGTCTAGAGCAGTCGGGGTCGGTAAAAATTCTTTTTAAAAAATTCGACCCAGGGCTGAGCTTCTGCTCGCCGATTGTGACTGTGCTACAAAAAAATCCGTGAGCGTCACACTTTGCATTTTTGCACAAGGACTTAGTCTCACAAAATGCGCAAATATGCGCTGCGCTGGTTTTGACTGAGTTGTCCACACCACACTCGGCAGTAATTCCATAGTCTGATGTGACTAGAACAAGTCCCAACATGAAATAAAAACGCATTGTGACCTTAATTCCTGGTGGAACAGACACTCGGATTCGCCGTGGCGACCTATTTGGATCAAAGTAATTGGTCGCGCAGCATGAGCGAACCATGACAACTGTCAGTGCGCGAATGATGAATCTGATTTTTGGTCCTCCGTTATGTTCCTGCTTCTATAGCGTTGCAGGTTTTGATCTTCGTCCTCTATACCAGGGATCTCCAACTCTTCTGTCCGAGGGCCACATAAGCTATTACTCAACAGTCCGAGAGCCAGATATCTTACACAATGCGATTGTTTAGGGATATGTTAGATTCTGCCAAATCAACAAATTTTCCGTAGTTGTACTATTTTTCCTTATTGGAAAAATGCCTTTGCGGGCCGGATGAAATGGCTTCGTGAGCCGGATTTGGCCCGCGGGCCGTAGTTTGGAATTTGGATACTCCTGCTTTACACAATAGCAGCGCGGCAGAAATCAGTGAATAACAAAGTTCGCGCTACGAAAGGAGTTGGACTAGACTCGTAATTGCTTGACGCAGGCGCAGATATTCCATTGCGCTAAAAAGGCTTAATTAAGCCTAGGGCCCCCGATTTTGGTGGGCCCCATAATTTCGGGAGTAAGGACAATTTCCAGCATTTTTGTAAGCAATTGTACAGTATTTGTACTTTGTTTTGGTTCCACGCATTGTTTTACTATGCCGCTAACAAAAGATCTCTATAGATAGAAGAATGAGCGCTAAGGATTAAAGTGAATGACGATGAGCATTCTCTTTTTATGGTGTATGCGTGGAACAAAACGCCTGAATCCATTTTTCAGACTACACGAGAGCAGTGAAGTACTTTCGTTCTGCCCGGGTCCATCTCTTATTGCTTTTTATGGGTAAGATACAGTGTAAATAAAGGCAAGATTAATGTAGCCTACTGTATGTAGGCACAATTTTTACGAAAGTATAAAAACCATTAAGAAAAGAAATGTTTTGAAACGGAAAATATTTGTGTTTATTTTCGTTTTGAAATTTTCAGCAAACAATATATAAATAATCCATAGGGAACATAACATACTTCTAGACTCATCTATTTTTATTATGAAGAATATCAAAGCATTCAAATAATAACGTTCTCACAACTTATAGGCCTGCATAGTGTTGCCTGATGAAATTGTATATCTTTAAAAAAATCAAACAACATATTACAACTGCAAACGACAATTTCTTTTAAAAAGAAACACATTTAATTTTAATTGTACAATAAATTATTTAATGCAAGTCGTGTATCAATTGGGTTCGAAAAATACGATTCCATCGAAACATTAATACATCCAGCCGTTTCCGGTTAAATTACACAGAAATGCCCCTTTCCTCATCAAAGCTAGATCACACAATCTGCCCTGATTTACTCTTAGTCATTGAGGCACAGAGGTATGAAAGGACCAGTTTCAGTTTACCTGTACCTGTAGCGCAGCCAAGAATTTTGTGCGGGAGGAGCTAGTCAATGACGCCGTCAGTCACTGACGTCGTTTTGAGTCAGACTGTTCATTTCTTTTATTTTCTAACAGTTGTAAATTGATATAAAGCACCAGCAAAATTCTCAGCAACTTTGTTTTGGAGGGGCATGCTGCGAAGTCTGGCTATTCTGTTTGTTGAACATGTTTCAGCTAGAAAGCTAAAGTACGACAAAATTACCAGCGATTTTGCAGAAAAAAGGTTCCGTCAATCGCCGACTATGCACAGTAACAGGCTGTTAGGTGTCGTAAGAAGTACAGGTGCTTTACTCAGAGCCAGCTCTTAACATTTGCAAACCGTGCAATTGCACAGGGAACTCAATGAATATGTAATGGGAGTGTTGCCAGGTAACTTCACCGCTGGCTTTTTCGTTAGGTTCATTATGACTGTTTTTGTTCCTGATATCGAGGGAATTCAGAATAAAGCAATATGTTTTTGAACTGGAACAACTTGTTCAGTGAATATAGCGAGCACCTGTAGTGCTAATTTGTATGACATCAGTCGTCGCGAACCTTCCAGAAGAGCCCCCAATTTAAAATAGCCTAGTGCCCCGAAAATGAAAATTCGCCTCTGGCTTGACGTAACAGCGGTAAACAACGGAAGAGTTAAGTTTGGAGTTGGTTGGTAAGCTCAGTTGCTTGAGCTTTTGTTACGGTGGTTACAGTATATTCAAATAACTTCACTTGAAAAGGCATTCGAGACGGTGTCATCATGAAAGCCTAGTGCGTGTTGGGAGACTGCAGACCGTGAGAATGCACTATTCCATTTTTCTTGTTTATTCAAAATCCTGGACACACACCGCTATCAATAATATCGGTTACAAATCTCAAAGGGGATCTGCTTTAACCAATTATATTATCGATGTTCTGCAATGACTTTAATTGTGGCTATTTTAGACTAACAACTAGTCACCTACTACTGACCTGTGTATGCAATCTCGGTGTAATTCCCAAGTGCGATCGGCATATGAGGGTAAGCGTGTCGACTAGCCAGTTGTATGCATCACTGTGCGCTATTGTTTAGTCATAATTCATAATTGATCATAGTAAGGTAATATGAGGCGTGAGCCAGTTCAGAGAGACTTGTTTTTCAGCGCGCTTAGCAAATAGTGTTGGATGGTGCATCTCAGAAAGGGTCCGGAGCCGGAGATGCTAAATTAACTACCAACTCCGGTTCCAGCTAAATTTAAAAACAGCTCCGGCTCCGACTCCAACGAAAATGACCGGCTCCGGTCCGCAGCAGGTCCGTCGCCAGGATTTAGCAGCAGGAGGGCCAAAAACCAGAAGGGGGGACCACATTTTTAAAATACAGTATTGGATGTTTGTAGCAAATTGGGACCAAACGTGAAATGGGGGGGCACCGATTTCACATGAGGGGGCCGGGCACCACTGCCCCCCCCGCTGGCGACGGCCCTGGTCCGCAGCCCTGATAAGAACTAAAAAAATTTATGAAGTAAAAAAACTATGGAGTGCGATTCTTTCCATAGAAGTGGGATGTGCACGAGAAAGAATACAAAAAATACATGAAAAACAACAACTTAGATTTATCAAATTAGTATAGCCGGTAAGAGCGTTATTGTTTTACGTGGTTGTTGCACTTTCGCTTGCACTTCGTTGATTCACTGCAAGGTCCGTTCCAGACTTCTCACGCGATGAGCAAGTGAATGAATCTCGCTGTTTACCATTTTCAGTTTTTTCCACTGCATTATCAAGTTCACTCTTGAACAGCAGCTGATCGAAAATGGCTGACATTGCGTCACGTCGATCTGTTGTCCTACGTAGAACACATGTGAACAACAGATGTTAACTAATGTCTTTTTCATGAAAATTCCCATGTTGTTTTCTTGTCTGGATAAGATTTTGCTTAATGCTTGAAATATACATTCAGCAATTTTTACGATCAATTCTATTAAAGCAAATTTTTATTTTAGATTTTAACCTGCTACTGATGAAAATTTTAACCTGCTACAGAAAATGAATTTTTTTAACTAGATACAGAAACTAAGTTAGGGACCGGCTCAATTTCATTGAAAAGCCATTAAAAAGCGTTGTCCTTTCTTGCATAAAAAGGCACTGTTGCGATTGAGAAAATTACTTTGAACCAAACAATTTTCGAAATATTTGGTAGAAGCATATGACCTCTCTGTTATTTCACCATAACGATACTCCTATATAATCCGATAAAAAACCTGTCCAATTTAAATAAAAAAAATTTAAATTATTTTAGCCACTTGTATGAAGTAGACAATTTTGGCTAGTATGAAGTCGGAGTGAAAGAGGCATGTTCCTCTGCTTGTCAAGCAACTGCTTTACATTTTATTACTTCATAGGAAAGATGTTGCCACTGTAACTTACTTTTCATCTCTGTGAACGAATCCAAGGAAGCGTTCTTTCCTCAGCACTGTGACGTCAATGGAGGTTTTTGCTCGCTTTACCAAACTTATTGCTTCATTTTTACCGAGCTCTACAATAAATATAATTAAAAAAATTATTCTACGTGAATTTTCAATGGAATTTTGCTTATGTTGGAAAGCGTTTTTATCTTCTACGTGGCTATTGCTGCTGAATGGAGAGTAAAAGCATATGTATAACTCGCTGATGAGAAAGCACTCTTTTGAAAGTTTATTTTCAAAATGTTCTTCGCTTTTTCTCACTTAAGAAATATGCTACCACCGACTAAAGTAGCCTACTATAGTCCAAGACCTTTGACACACACTAGTAGAACTTTGAAAACAATGACGTTGTTTTGAGATCTATGCCAACTGATTGCTTATTTACATGGTGTAGATACATTGAACCAAGCCAAGTGGTTGAATCACACTATAGCATAGTTTGTTGCAAACCACAGTTCTCCGTCAAATAGGTGAAAATAAGTTTCGTTTTAAAGATTTGTGGAAAGGATTTCGAATTTCTGGCGTCTTATCAGAATCTAGACTAACCCGCTGTTAACTGTCCATTGATGTCAATCAGTCGGTCACCAGCATGGAGGCCAGCGACTGCTGCAGCGCTATCTGGCTGGACAAACTCGACATACAGACCTTGTTCATCTTGTTGAATGCAGAAACCAAATGACCCGAGCCGTTTGGTGATCTGCAAAGCATCCGATACTTCTTGCTCAACCTCATACAGGTCTTATTTAAGACTGCAAATACTGCAACCTACTGCAGCACATGATCAAAATGTTTTTGTGGCCATATCGGTACAGCACACATCGTTGCCTTTTGTTTCTTGTCAGAGTGACGATTGAAACTGGAAATTTATGAGAATAACTTTTCGTTCATACAAATTCCGAACCTTCGAAAACAGGCAACGGTGTTGTGCGTCAAAGATGTATTAGCTAAAGTCAAGTTTGACCGCAAGTGAAGCACACTTTAGGCGACAGACTGCACACGTAGACAGACACCCTGCAGGTATTAGACAACAGACAGTTTCAAGCAACCGCTTCAGTACCTAATCTAAATTTACTTACATGACACGACCACGGAATGAAAGTCTCATCAGTCGTTTCCCTTACGCTGTTGATAACTTGCAGTGAAAGCGTATCACCAGACTGACGCACAAGAGTCACCGCACCTTCATGACTTTCGCTTTCCACATTGGTTCCGTTAACCTGGCAAAGTAGAGTCATTCTATGCTGCATGTAACTAGTAACAGCAAACACACCGCTTTTGTTCCGCATTCGGAACGTGAAGCCTGGAGAGAACAATCGGACTTTCGATCGCTTTGATTAGTTACCGCTTAATGCAACGGCCGTCAACCAAAGCAATCGTGTAAGAAAATTTTGAAATAAAGGAATTCCACGAAAATAGGAACAGACGGATCTTTGCAGTGGCGTTGTCAAATATTGGAAACAGCAAAGCGCGTCCAGCAAAATTAGAAATGCTCTCCTTTTTAAACAAATGCATTAATTATTTTAGGTACTGTAGCTGCGAATGTGTTATCGAACATCAAACCATATGTATGAATTAACGTTACTGGTAAGCATAATATAACAGAGATCGAAAAGGCACAAAATCACTGGTCCTTTCGAAACACTACTTTAAAATCAACATTTTTAATGACTTTCAGTTATATGGCTAACTCTGTTTTTAGGAGAAGGAACAACATATACTTTTATGTCGCTTGGTATGTTTTTCACTTATTTTTCGTCCTCAAGATGTTACAGATTTTTTCCTGTTTCAGGACAAACTTTATGCTATAAGAAGTTGCATTGGTTAGCAGACTGGTGTTGCAATCCCGGACTAGTTTTGTAAGATCAAAATATCTGTAAAAATGTTCTGGAAAGGTCTCATTGTGTTGTACATTGCATCAGCCTAATAACAATTGAAAACGTCCTGCAATATTAATAAGTTTGATTAATAAACTGCTGTACACAAGGAATTGTATTGGTACTAAAATTTGCAACATGTACGGTGCGTTTCTGCAATATAAAGTTTGCAAGGCAGTCATCATAGCCACTGGCGTAATTGACGGGGGGGCAAGGGGGCGATCCTCCCTGGCAAGCTAAACCTTTAGTTGACATTTTGATATTTAGTATTCTTTAATTTGTTGGTTTTTGCGTTTTTCGGGGTGGTTACGTTTTTTTGATCTAGAATGGACATCTACGACATCCAGAGATTCACTATCATTTCTTAACCTTTTTCTGAGTTTTGGCTAGTGAGCCCCCCTACGGTGACCAGTGGGCCTTCTTCATCTAAGCTTTGCCCCCCTTGGCTTAAACCTCTAGTTACGCCACAGATCATAGCACCTCCCCAAATAGTTATGACATATTACGCGAAGGTGTACTGATGCAAAATATACTTTTGCAGAGCGCTTATGAATCAGTGTGTAGTTTGTGACTTGGGATAACGCCCATGAACCTTAGGATAATTAGGGCAAACATTACCAAATACAGATATAGGACATTGTTTTCATCCTGTTTTGCAACGCCATGTATGCAACTGTAGCTCATATGTTGTTATAAAACATCACAAAAGCGTTTATGTTTTTTTTCGAAATATATACCATAGTTTGGAACCTACTATCAAAGATGCCAAGAATGAAAACCTCAGATAGATGGGTTAAAGAATAGAGTGGACAAAAAGATGCGTAAAAGAAGCTTTTTTGACCTTTAACGCAGTAAACAAACTTCAAACGCGAAGTCTGAAACGCAGTTCAAACGTGTAGTTTTACTTATCTCTCATATTTTCTTATTTAGACTTTTTACAAAGCCTTAAAGCAATTTCCGTGGGCTGTTTTAAGAGCTTTGACATGATTAATGAATTACGGTTGCGGAGATGGCTGTGTATCAGCACAGTAGCGTAGCCAGCCCAAAAATTTGTGGGGGGCAAAGAATTTGGGGGATCCAAAATATTTGATTTTAGGCGAATAACACTATTTTGTTTGGGATACCGCCTCTCAAAGCACAAAATGACAATATGTTCTAAAATTTTTCTGGGTGGGCATGGCCCCCTAGGCAACCCAACTCTGCCTTTCTATCAGCAGCATAATGAATGTTTCCTTTCAGTTCAAGCGTCAACACGTCGACTAAGTGGTTTTGACTGATGCCGATCGAGCTGATAAGGAAAAAACATTTGAATTATGAGCACAGTTAAGAGATGTATATCGGTTCCCTATTGTCAGCTTTTGCCGTTAATCAATGCTTTCCAAGCAAAGGGCCATGGTGCAATCAATTTTGGAATGAAGTGCTGTTTGAACCCAGTTTTTGCTTGTTTGTAAAGCTGCCGTGAACCGTAACTGGTAGGTCTATTACTTCCAAAAGTTGCGATAAAGGCTGTACTTCCTGCCACTGGTATAAATCGTGTTGCTCACTCACTTTCTTCACTGTGAAATTTCTGCTTCTAATCGATGTGGTTGAGCAATGCTTATTAATTTCATTTTCAAATCACTTGACAGTTTTTGAATTAATTCTGATTTAACTTCTGTTATCATATTTGCCAGGCGACCCGATCCATTATATCTCGCTTCGCGGCAATATTTCCAATTTATAAATTTTTTTGGTCACATGGCCGTTGATAGATCTACGGCAAGTTTATTTATGAGTCATTTTCCAACTTGTGTACATTTCCACCAACCACTGCTTCTGAAGTATGGCGAATAATTTCCTCTCTAAAATGCAAAACTACATCAAACTCTTATTGACATTCTAGCAAAGTTTTTAAAGCTGTCTCCTGATATTTTATCTTCATGGTTATCTGAATTTTTAATAAACCTATGGCACAAAGTGAACTTTCCAACCTTTTAAAAATTTCTCAATTTACACTCACTTCAAAAAAAGACTCTTAAATTCCCTAATGACTATAGATAAGCCAATGCCCATTCTTCCAAACCTTTTCAGAGTATTAAAAAAATTGATTTACAAGATATGATTTTTTTCTAGTAATCGCATACTGAGTCCCCTGAAACATGGTTTTCGCTCTGATCATTCTAATGAATTATCAATTGCTGGGACATGATTTGTAACAAAGAAAACAAACTAATAAAATGTACATTGCTCCTAGACTTGAGCAAAGCTTGTGATTGGGTTGATCAATATCATAATATTCTACTTCAAAATTGTTTTACTATGGAGGAAGAACGCCCGAAAACGCCTTGCTTCCTACTTGAACAACAGGGTTCAATGTACCGGTAGTAAAATAGCAGATATTCACTCGTCTTTCCTACCTGTAACATGCACTGTTACGGAGGAATCTGTCATTGGAACTTCACAATTTTTATATACATTAATGATATTGTAAAAGCCTCCAACTTCCATACTGTTTTTAATGCTGGGGATATCTATCTTCATATTTCAGGATAAAGCTATAAAAGTCTAAAAAAATTTTTTAAATGATGAACAAAAAAGATTGAATGCTGCGTTCGTGCTAGCAAATTATGTGTCAGTTATTCCAAAAGTAATTTCATGCTCATAAATAACCTTAACAAAAATTTTTTTCTGTTTATATTAACAATTTTTATCAACCAATATCAAAACAAAGCAACTTAAAACATTTTGGCAGGATACTTTACGATAAACTTAATGGAAGGTTCATATGGAAATGCTAGTAACACAAGTTCCTAAATCATGTGGAATTTTGTTCAAATTAAAACACTAAGCCAATATTTCAGTGCTCAGATCCGTTTATTTTGCCATTTTTCATTTCTTATCTCACTTACACAGCACTTGATTGGGGAAAAGCCAGTAACACTACTTCACCTCCTCCAATTAGATTGCAGAATAAAGCCGATAACGTTCTTTATTATAAAAAACGTAAAACGCATGTTCTGTATCCTAAGCACCAAATTGTTTAAATTTCTGATTTATTTAAATTATCAATTGCCAAATTTATGTATTCGTATGATAACTGTGGATTGCTTGAACGCTTTGACAATCACTTTTGTAAGATTACATGAATCCACAATTATCAACTAAGGCTTGCTTCTTTGCAAACAAAAATACCATTTGCCCATCAGGAAAACATCTCTATAGAGCATCTTTGTTCATTTCATATGGTCGCAAAGTTTGGTGTGAAATTCTTAAAAGATTGAAGTCTCTTTCATCTTATTCATTTAGAAAACAATACAGAAATGTCTTGCTCTCTTGCCAATATTCCAGTTGAATCTTCATTCGTACGTTTGTTCCATTTTTTCTGTATGTTTGTATATAGTGCCTCTTCTTTATTTTGAACTATTCACGCTTCCAAGTGCTCACCCCACCCTCCCTCTACACATAGCCATGCTTTCCATCCTCTGTGTTTTTGTTTATGTTGTGCTTTTGCTACTAACTTCTGTCTGATGTTCAAATTATTGCATCTTGGCATTTCATGTTTTCTCTTCATTTGAAACGTCTTCAACTAAGTGTTAACTTATGCCAAAGGTAGGGCTGGCTTGGTAATTGATTCAAAAGGTCATTCGTCAGCCACTTGTGTCCTAAATATGTAGTTCACACCAATTTGCTGAATTCCTAAGTTCTCAATTGTATTATTCATTTTATTTTTTGTTTAAACACGCAATCACTTTTCTGCCCTTTGTTGCTTTGTTCTTTTTATTGCATTTCTGTTACTTGGTGGTTTGCATAACAAAAATACTTTAATAAACATATCTACCTTCCTAGAGGATTAGATACTTTGCTTATAATAGGCCTCGACTTAAAGTTTGAAAAAGAGAATTGAAAATCGAGAGACAATATAAATGTGCTCATCATGCTGCAAACGAAATCATTTAACTTACTTCGATCACCCTGTCTCCGATTTTCAAGCCCGCTACATCTGCGGCACCCCCAATTGTCACATCCTCGATATAATGACCATTCTCGTCAAACCAGAGAAAAAATCCAAAAGATTCGTTTTCTTTCGTGATAGTAACGTCGTACGGTAGACGAGCATCTAGTCATATAAAAATAATCACGGCAAGATAGAGTAACATACAACCGGGGTCGTTTGCCATTAGTGTCTCTTGCTGGAAATGAATGATGACTTTTTGGTCTGCTGTTGACAATGACTCTTTCATTTTTTGTTGACCCCTCATCCACTAAAACATTGTGGCACTAAGCTTATGGATCACTGGTGGATCCCTAGAGGAATGTGGGTAGACCCCCAAACACAACTATTATACTTGTTTATAAAGAGGTCAAATGCTTTCTTTTTCCTGGTTTCTCGATCTCTGAAACATAGTACCTGTGAACGTTAGAATATGCCAAGTTTGGATCAACTAAACTTGGCAGTTATAAGACTTAGCAGCGTGTCAGAGTCAAATGCAACCAATTGTTTTGCGTTAAGCGATCACGTGCGTCACGTTGAGAGCGAAACCATTTTTATCTTGATATGGGACCCCGCCAACTAGGGTTTACGTAATTTTTATGCTTGAACCCCATTCAACAGTGTGTTCATCAGCATAAATGTAAAAGGCAAGTAAACACACCTTCTCACTTTGTATTGAGGTGCTACACCCAATTAAACACAATTTGGTAGAAAATTTTTAGTAGGTGCTAAACGCATCAAAATCTTACCCTCTTCGAATCGCACAGTAAGATGAACGGCGTTTTGTCCGTTGGCGTTTATCCGCAATGCCACCTGCTCGTGCTCCTCTTTTTCCACATTCACACCATTCACCTGAACAACGTTCGGTTTGAGTTTGATAAAGATTTGGCAGCATGCGGATTTCGCTACAATTGCATATTGCCAGCGTGGTAATTCAACGGCAAGGTAATTGTGCCACAAGGCAGTTGGTCAAGAGGTATTTAATTAAAGGGTGAACTGCTACGTTGGAAATGGAATCGCCCCTGAACTTATACAAAGTGGTCCAACTTTGTCTCGTTCAATTGTGACCTATTGGTCGACAATGAAGTGAACTTGTAAGTTCGGTTACTCGTTGAATGTCGGTTGCTAGTGTGGCCAACTTTCGGAAATTGATATAACCGAAAATAAAGTACTGTTTCCTTTATCCGGGGTTAGGTTAATTTAAAGTTAAAAAAACAGCAACAACAAAACTTTGAAAGGTTGACTATCAAGTGAACATGTTATTGAAACATAGGCTACAACATTTACATTCAAATGTTTCAGTAGCTTCGGGTAAGGAAGATGAAAGTAATCTAAATTTGTGCATTTTGATGTGCATGATTTGCTAGAAATCGCTAGAAGGACGTGCACTGAAATTTGGTATTGCAACTAAATTGGCTTCGAAGGGAGATTAGAGTCCGGATTGGGTTCTTCATTGAATACATATTCTAATCCTCTCCCATGTTGTGTTTGCATGAAACAATTCAAATACTAAATTTAAGTATCGACAACACAATTGTGGCATTGAAAGCAAAAACTGGAAAGTCTTGCAAAGTCATCCAAGCAACAGCAATGCAAAAGCCAATGGTTTAAAATGAGGTCATATAGGACGTTTCGAAAAGCAACGTTTAATTGTCAGGAAGTTACTGTCGCTTTTATGTTTGAAAGACTTAAGATAAAATCAAGAGAAAACGGGAATAGTACGCTCTGAGGGTTGATTTATTTCATAAATTATGAGATCTATTCTTAATAATTCAAAATGTGCAACATTCATCGACAAAACGTCAATTATGAACAATAGAAGCATTCGTTGCATGCTTTCAAAAGTTTAAACTTTTGTGTGAAAATAAATCAGTGCTGATATAACACGCATCTGAATACGTCGGTGTCCTAACTTTAATTTTCTTCTTTCATTTTACAAAGGAACGTTTTCCCGGAATATTGAAAACAACTGCCTTATACTCTTTGCACCTTATATTTTATATAAGCTTAAGATACCATTAAGCACCTTTAAATCTTAATAAACAATAAGTAGAAAGCCACTTACATTTATGATCTTGTCACCATCTCTCAGTCCAGCAATATCCGCTGGGCCGCCCTTTTCAATCCAATGAACCACGTGCTCACCGGCAAACTCATGTCTGTCCATGAACGAATTGGAATACGCCAGGTAAAAGCCGTATCCTTCTTCATTCGGGGATTTTTTTAAAACAACGTCGCATAGCCTGGTAGCTGTTCGCTGGACTGACGAAACGGCTGTGCTTCCGGCTGCAGTTGTTTGCAATCCGACATGTGAGGCAAAACAAGAAACGTCTTGTTTATATAAAAACAAGCCGTATGGGGGTGTAAAAGCAGATGCGTATGGCCAAGGGGATGAAATATTTGTTGTCCTAAACTTCTAAATAATATGTTTTTTGATAACGTGTGGCGAATCGCAAGCAAAACGATTCAAATATCAGCAAGAGGTTTCTGGAAAGCTTGTTTTTCGTTTGCCATATTAAATGGCACAGAAATTTGTCGTCACCGTAAGCTGCAAAAATGTGGTTGTATCTGTCATAATGTCACTGACGTCATGGGTGATAGTAAAAAAATACCCGTGCTAGATTTTGTTAGTGAGCACAACTGTGAACAAAAGCATATAAGTTCAATATTTATCACACGCTTCATCGCAATACCTAATTTGGAAACTATCACTTAACTGAAATCAAGTAATTTGTCAATAACCACAAACAAACCAGCAACTTTGTAATAAGTAATGAGTTGCAAGCATGCTATACGTCAATTGGGTACAGTGTTGTAAGAAGTCGCAAAAAGATGCATGGTGTATGATTTGAATGGAACCAAAGTTTCGGCTGCGTTTACAGCTGCATTTGATTACAAGCTTGCGCATTATAGCTTCTTTGCTCTGTTAGTAAATAATTGTGGTAACATTCCTATTCAGTTATGCTCGTTTTACCGAAACTGAGGTGAGACTATATTTAAAGTTTTCTTGTATGTAACTTTCTTGCCTTTGACTACCACAAGCCTAAAGTTTTCATGTCTTTTTGTCAAACTCGTGTTATGATCAAAAACTGAACTTATAACAAAGACACCTTGGATGGTAAAGAAATTGCAGGTTAAAGTATTTTAGGTCTATAACTATAACTACAAGTAAACTTATTTGATGATAATGAAAACAGAAAATATATGCACAGAAAGCGAGGGACAAGTCCATGAAGCATGATGTTGTACCACATGACCAGTTAAATTTTCTCTCTCCCAATCTAAGCTGGTTAGTTGCTACACAACATGTTTACCAAGATAATTTCTCACTTTCAATTGCTTGTTTTTTGGCTTGGGATTGACTGAAAGCCATTCCTTCTTGCTTATAACAAGCATATGTCTTCGTATCAACTGCCAAAAGTGCGACTAAGTTTCTGCAAGCTTTGATTCTATAAAATACATCTTCGTGTGTGTCATCTTCCACATTCACTCCATTAATTTCAATCAGCCTATCACCGGCTCGGAGCCCTGAAAACAACGTCCACAGTCTAATATAACAGAGAGCAACAGCCTGCTCGTTCGGCATACTAAACACTTGATTAGATCGTTCTTATTATATTATCTGATCAAAGTTTTGAAAACTGATCATGGACTTTGTAGTGGAATAGAATTAGTTTTTTGTACATTTGCTATAAACAATAACGTTCAGAAAGCTCCGCAATTTTGTTATATCTTTATGCAGAGACAAAAATTCGAAAGATATTTAGATCATTCGTGATTGAACGTGATTTATGCATCAAATAGCTGGAATTAAGAAAGGTTTACCAGCTTTGTCAGCAGGACTGTCGCAGGTAACTTCCTGGACAAAATGCCCGTCATCGTCCTGCCACAGGTAGAATCCGAAACCCCACTTTTCCTTCGATATTTTGTAAAGGCGAGCTTGGCCCATGCCAGCAAAGTAATCACTTCTTTCGTCGATCACTGTGAAAGCAACTTCACATCCACTGTGCAAGATCTTGGAAACCACCTAGAAAGAAAAACCTTAACTGAAGTCTTGCTAACATTTGAGGGAGGTAATAGCAAATCTCAGCACGGGAGTCAAGGTCTTCGAAGAAAGCAAAAACAAAAGCAAATACGCTAAAACATTGAAAATCGCCATATACAGCATATGTTTTTTGTTTCTTCGAAAGGATTCTTCTAGTAATATCTTTGCATTGCCTATCCAGTGGTTCTTAAACTTTTTTGAGCGCGACCCAAATCTGAGTTTTATGAACATTTCACGACCCAAACCTCAAACATCGAAAAAATGTATTTTTAATGTTAGCACTCTGCTATTTTTTCAGATATGTATGAAATAGACAAGGCACAGATAACCAGTCATAGTGCACAGTACTATTAAACAACGTTTACATTACGACAGTTCTTGATAAATTTGAAGTTTACGTGCTTAGGAAGTGAAAATGTTTCAAACTACTACTATGAAAAATTAGCTTAAATTCAATGATTTTGAATTCCAAAAGTTTAATTCAAAAAGTTAAAAAAAGTTAAGTTCAACGATTCTTCAATCTCCCATATTTATGAGCATAACAGTTGTGTTAAGAAAACTTGGGCAAGCCTCTCCTCGTCAACTGGAGTATGGAATGCAGATACAAGCACCGCTGAACTCGCCTCGCCGAGCCTACTGGGAGACTCAGGGTCTGCAGCCTGCAACACGCATTTTCTCTGCAAAGTTTTGATTGGTCAAGTCTATGACAACACAGAGCGTGGTTAAGATTGGATATGCTCAATCCAGAATGATTTTAATCACTCTATGATGTAACAGTCGCTTTCGATTTTAAAAAAGAAGACATAAAACACTGCTCGAAAACATTGTTTTGGCTAAATCCAATTTTAAACAAAGCCGTTCGCGACCCATTCATAAAGCCTTGGCGACCCACCTTTGGGTCGCGACCCATGGTTTCAGAAACGCTGGCCTATTCTGTATATAAACTCAATGGAGTAGGCAAAATATCAGATGGAACAAAACCAAGTTTATTTGAAGAAACATTCTCGTGGCGTGAGGACGTATGCCTTCCATGCCGGGTTTGACTGTACTTTTTTTCTCATTTACGAGATTAAAGATGCAACATTTAACAGCGTTTCACCTTAGTACTTTTAATGTTATCTAATGTGTGCCTTGACCCGCCTGTGCTCTTGAACTCTGTCTTTGCTTAGAAAAATATTTTGCCTGTTTTTTTCTTTGAAAAAGGCGTCATAAATTTTTAATATCTGTCAGGTTGGCAGAGGATCAACACTTCACCTCTTCGTGCTGCAGTCTTTCAACGTTCTCGTTGTTGATACACCGGATGCGGTCTCCGTCCCGTAAACCAGCTCTCTCTGCAGGGCTATCTTTAACGATTCTGCACGTGTTGAATATGGGCTAAGCAAATGTTTACAGAAAGTAATTGTAAAATATTTTGGTCGTTTGAAGAGATGAAACTTTTACAAGAAACAAACGGATGCACAGCCAGGCCCGTAACCAGCCTGGGACACCAGGTGGGGCGAAGAGTTTTCTGAGGGGCCGAAATTTTTAACTGCGTCCAACAGTCTTAAGCTATGTCCAACACATTTCTCCAGGGGGGCAAAAATTTTCTAGGGGAGTCTTCGCCCCCTTGCGCCCCCCCGGTTACGGGCCTGTGCACAGTCATGTTAAAAATGATACCTTCGAATGACTTGGCCATTACGGTCTCGGTCAATCGCGAGAAAGAAACCGTGATCCTCATTTTCAGTTTTCTTCAAAATGCAGAGTCGTGACGTAGGCGCTCCGTCACTAAGCTCTCTTTGATCTGATGAGCGCTTCATCACCACTTCACCAAAAAGATTCAGACCTTTCTCATTCTCGCACGAGAATGAACATTCGCTAGGAGTCGCACTTGCACCGGTGTCGTCATCCTTTCGCACAAACATTGGTTCTTCAGGTATGGACGTGACCGTGTGGTCAGCAGAAGGCTTTCTCTGAACAACGCAGAAATGGCAAAATGGTGAACACGAGCCGCACTAATGTGAATCCGTGGTGAATATTTAATGTCATGCGTATTTTGAGGAATAGATACTGGATATCACGAGATTTCATGCAAATATAATTAAAGCTGCATATTTACAGTAGCTATCATTTGACCGTTTGAAATAAATTATAAGCTGTCTTACACCTAGCTCGTGTCTAGTCGATGCAATGTAAAATAATTTCTATTATGAAGCTAGATGAGTGCTTCAGTTAAATATAACTCTAGCTCGTAAAAATATGACCCTTGAAACTTCAAAATCTGTGTAAAACTATTGTTTGTTTGTACATTCAAAAATGTGCTAAAGTCTGATATGGAGTTTTTTATTTACAGTTTCAACTTTTCTGAATTTGAAACAATCAAACATATGTACTACCTGCATTTGCATTAAGCAGAACGCTCACCTGGCTCCTGAACTTTGCTATTGTTTTATAATGTTTTGCCGATTTTCGATCGATAACTAGCAAAGAAACCTCCTTGTCGCATTTTCTTAAACGATAAATGACGTCATCATGTGTACTCCTCTCAATGCTGGTACCATCAATTTGGATCACACGATCTCCAACCTGCATATAAAATAGATCCAGAACCACTGCAACCGTTAGGCTGGAAGCTCTTTAATAAGTAAGCACTTTAAAAACACTTTGTAGAGTACATCGACGCTGATGTTATGCATCAAAGGAGTCATTGGCTCGTGCTAGGCTGGCACTTCTTGATGCTTAAAATCTGTCAGAAATTTTTTGGCAATTCTTAGGAGGTCGGAATAATGTTCGAATGGCGCAGCAAAATGTCTTACACCTTTTTGATTGAATTGTAAAAAAGTAGTGTATTCTTCTTCAAAAGCAATAGGGATACGACAAGTTTAGAAGCACGTTTAGTTTTTGTTTTCCAATCCAGCGTTAGGTGTACTAAGTACTTTGGACAGTCGGAAGCAGACCTTGAGTCCAGCTCGCTCAGCTGGGCTGTGTGGAACGACGTCCTCAATGTAATGACCTTGTTTTTGAGAATCGTACTCCACGCAACATCCAAACGAATCACTTTCCTTCATTATTCGGCATAATCTTGGCTTGTTTCTGCAAGAAAGGTGTATGCGTAAAAAAACAAGAATGTTGGAGACACTGAGTTGAGTATATCCGTCGTTTCACAAATGATGTTCGAATAACGATGGTTTTACTAATTTCACGCAATGTACCTGAACGCGTCATTTTACAAACAGCGAGTTGCACTTATGATTAGGTTTGTTAATCCAGATGGTAAAAACTATATATTCATCTGAATCTCCAAACGTAGGAGAATTTTGCTGTCTGATGCTTTTGCGATTTTTTGCGCCTTTCTGCTTGAGAAAATAGTTGCAATTGAGAAGCAAAATAGTGGCAATTGCTGTGGCACTGCTGTATCTGACTAAAATTTCAGCTATTTCTATATAATTCGTTTCTTAATACCACTGAGAACACAGACCATAACAGACAAGGCATTGTCTTCTTGCAAGACTGGCATCATGCACCAAACCATACGTTTCAGCAGCTAACAGAGTTGAACTGCAGGATGTGGAGGCCACCTGATATCCGATAATTTCTCAAGCAACGATGTGTTAACAAAGTTTTCAACTTTCCAGGACTGAAATTTCGAAAGAAACTATACTGCGTGGAATTGAAGTCATTGGAAACTTTTCAAACTGCTTATTTGAGTTTTTTATTTCGGCCTTTGATGTCAGCTACTGTGATAAATGCCCAAACGCCAAAACGAAAAATTCTCGATGCATAAATAATCCCCACAGGCATTTGACACTTGCTGCTAAACAGGCATTTCCAGCCTAATGTACACGCCCGTAGCCAGGTTTTAAGGCTTGGGGAGCAAAATACATTCGCACTTTGAGAGCCGGGTTAATTCAAGCGGTTCGCAAAAAGCAGCTGTTTCGAACGTGGCTTTGCGGATGAATATCTCCGCTCCTGTTCGCTCTAGCGA
>Ga0210059_1003929_pt1 | contig 23935 bp, 14 predicted proteins | sample Ectturendosymbi2_FD_188042 | JGI IMG/M metagenome (GOLD analysis project Ga0210059, IMG submission 188042) | Ecteinascidia turbinata endosymbiont from Florida, USA - Sample 2 (SPAdes) (version 2) | ecosystem: Host-associated > Tunicates > Ascidians > Unclassified | place: Key West, Florida...
TACAGGAACGTATGCATCCTTCGTTTCTTTGATTCTCGAAGCAGTAGGGCTTACTGTGATAATGCTACTAAAGTGATGTGTGTTGCCAACGTTATTTTCGGGTAAGAACGCCTAACCGAGCAATTCCTTTCGATGCACTTTTTCCATGACAGCGTTATTCTCTTTACAAAACGGTGCTCATCTCCAAGCGAGCACTTTGCTTTCACGCCCTCTTTCTGTGAGAGCATTCTCTTTGTGCTCCTGAAGGTGCTGAGAGGTAGTGAGTTGCCCCTAGTGAGGACAGTTGGAATGGTCAGACTTGACGAGATCCTCTTTGAAACTTTAAGCAAAAAATGGCACAAACACTGAAACCACCACCACAAGTTTACTGTAGCCCATCGTCTGCGCCAACCAATGTTATTATCAGACCAGTATAATTTATACCTGAAACCACCTAGCTTCATATGACTCAAGGGAATTCATACCTTGCAGTAGCCTAGCTTTTGTATGGATTACTGAAACAGAACACCAAGTTTTTCTTCAGACAGGATACCATGTTTTCCTCCGACACGCTTCAGTGCTATATATGCATGCAGATTTAGCTATATATATGCATGGATAGCTAAAAATGCGTGCAGAGATAGCTAAATGCTCGCAGAGATAGCTATCTCTGCGCAGAGATAGCTAAATCCGCACAGAGATAGCTAAATGCGCGCAGAGATAGCTAAATGCGCGCAGACATAGCTAAATGCGCATAGAGATAGCTATCTCTGCGCAGAGATAGCTAAATTCGCACAGAGATAGCTATCTCTGTGCAGAGATAGCTAAATGCACGCAGAGATAGCTAAATATGCGCAGAGATAGCAGTTTTTGTGCTAAATTTGCCAGATATAATATTTTTACAAACAGCGCCCCACAAATGCAGGTGCAGGCCCGTCGCCAGGATTTAGCAGCAGGGGGGCCAAAAACCAGAAGGGGGGGAACATTTTTAAAATACAGTGTTGGATGTATGTAGCAACCGGGGGCCAAACGTGAAATGGGGGGCACCGATCTCAAATGGGGGGGCCGGGCACCACTGGCCTCCCCGCTGGCGACGGCCCTGTGCAGATGTACGGCCACATTGCAGAAAGCTCGTCGAATTACAGAAAGCCAAAGATGCATTACATGCTGCGTGGAGCTGTGTCAAATGCGACAATGGCACATATGTTATTGTTAAAGGGACTTGGTATGCCGACTAAACAGTGCCCCTAGTTGTGCCCTTGAATGTTTGCATGCAGACTCGAATTCGGCCTGTAAATTTCAAGATACTTAACACCGACTTCCATCTCTGCTGGAACTAAACCAAATAACACATAGCGGCGTAAAATTAGCACTGGCGTAACTTTTAAAAGGGACACATTCCCGTTCAGAATTTTTCTATGTTGTAGAGCATGTAAGGGTTGGCGCCCCCCTAGTAATTCCTTGACGCCCCCCCCGGTTGAGAACCACTGGCCTAAATAAACCTGTGTCCACTGAATGGATTGTGCTTGTTTGGTCTCTGAAATATGTGGTAACTATAACAAAGGAGTTTACGTACAGTTAATCAGATCGACAACTAGACGATATTTTCGAGGGTGGCAATACGGTCTCATAACCGTCGCCAGAAAGTTTTCAATAGGGGGGATTTACGTTTATTCAGGGGGGGTCGAGATTCTGAAATTTGATAAAACTCCACTGATTTGTAGTGCTTCATAATTCAATTTGGGGAGCTTTGTTTGGGGGTTAAGCCCCCAAAGACCCCCACGTGGCGACGGGAATACACATAGGGGCATGCTTTTACGCTTTTCAGACAAATGGCCAAATATACAGAGCCGGCGGAAGGACCCCCGCACCCCCCGGCCGGGGGGGCCTCGGGAAAAGAGGGGTCCCCAAATCTGACTGAGTATCTTTGTTACTGCATACAGAGACACCAGAACTGAACTCACCAAGAACTAATTTCACACATGTCATGTTGCAATATTCATACTTATCTAATACGTCAAAGAAATTGATCTTCACCACACGCAACTTCCTAAAGCCAGTCATTGCGAAATGCATTGTGAATAGCTTCGTTGTCAGTATTTGCCTTGGTAAGCTGGCTGTTGTTCAGGTAACGTTGCTGAATCCACGATGATTATAAGCATTTTTAGTATAGCCTAGTAAAAATTATTCAGGAAAATTAGGTTGTAGACCAGTTGCATAGCTAGAGGTTTTGGCCTAGGGTGGGAAACGTATAGCTGAAAGAGGCCCACTGGTCACTGTAGGGGCCCCCTCGCCAACATTCAGAAAAAAAGTTTATAAATAAAAGTGTATCCGGATGTGGATTTCTATATACTGTACTTAAACCCGGAATCACCCGAAAACAACAGTCCAAAACTTCCGAAAAACGCATAAAACAACAACTTCCTGAAAACCAAAAAATATACTGCATACGGAAATATAAATAAAATGGGGGCTCAATTTTTTCATTTGGCTTGTTAGGGGAAAGTTCGCACCCTTGTAACCCTACCCTCGTCAGTCACACCACTGTTGTAGACCTGTGTGCTATCTAAGGTTGCCAACCGTCCCGGAATGGCCGGGATATTCCCTTAATTGACGTCTGGCGTCCCGTGTCCCGGGTTGGGTCACTTTTGTCCCAGAAGTTACTGACAGCTCTTTGTCTTAGCGAGAGTTCATTGATTACCATATTTCCGTAAATTTAGGTTGAGGAGAAATAAATCTACTCAGTACAAATTGTTCATTTTTCCTGTTTTAGTAGTTTTTTGCATTTATGAGATTCACCATTTCACAAGTTTCTTCTGTTATGATAAAATTAATTAGGGCCCTAGAGGTTATTAGGCCAATGCTGCACAATCATCATCTACGACGCGCAGCACGCGCTGTTGCTTTTGATGTCTATTCTTGTTTCGTAAGCTTCTGCTGCATCAATCTTGGAATTCTTGGTATTAAAGTGTACCGGAATGGCGAAACAGAAAGTTGGTAACCCTAGTTCTATCCTTTCGCAATACAAGTATAGAATAACCAGTATACCATCATATAAAATCGTATTTTTAGCCCGCGCTTGCAACATCCAGTGTATCTTGCATCAGAGTTGTCCAATGAAAACTCGAAACTTTACACCAATGAGAAATCCTGTTATGTAATTAATAACGCTGTGCCCAGTGGGATGTCTCGGCCCAATTGTGGGCCATTCATCACTTTTTATTGGGCTGCGCAACACTTGTGGGCCGTGTTTGCTCCGCCGTTTGCTTGGGCTCAAACATAGGCTACTGTAACAACTATACAGAACATTAATTGTTTGACTTTAATACGGCACTGATGTTGTCATTATAGGGTTTATTACATTAAGATGGGATTGCTATGTTACCTGAAGTCAGGAGCGTAATTCCGGTTAAATTCATTTAATTCTTACATTGACAGTTTATTTGCCGGTATGGCACCCACAGTGCGCAAGAACCAGGTTCACTATCCTGGGGTTGTGCAGTGATGATTTTGCAGTTCACTATGTCCGTTGCTTTGCCTGTCTGCAGAGGCAAGTTGCGAAACTTGCGTGCAGATTGTTCTGCTATTGGAGTTTATTGCGTAACAATAACATGGCAACGAATCTTCAGGTGTTCACTTAGTGTTTTGCCGCATGCAAGTGTTGAACGCAAGTAATGCAGGGAGACAGTGAGTTCTGATAGTGGAAAGCCACATACTTTCAAAGCCTACTGCGTAAAAAGAAGTATGATAAGTTTGAAAAATCCATTGTTAGTGTGAGACTGAACACTTGTCCGCATGAGCGTCCGCAGAAAATTTTCCAGGGGGGGCAAAGTCGACATTTTGCTTATCTTTCTCAGGTTGTTGGCGATGCAACGCAAACGGACGTATACAAAAAAGAAAATGTCCAATGTTATGGCAACAGTTGCATACAGTGTTTTCCTTATAAGAAAAGTTACAGTGAGCAAATGTTTGTTTCAGTAAGCGAGGATTTTTTTCGACTGCGTTAGCAGAGTTCTAAATGAATTATTGACTTTGTGAATTTTTAGAATAGGTGTAAAATCTTATGAAAATACGAACAAACTATACATTTATGCAAATAGCTTCTCGTTTCCGTGGTTTTTGCAATGATTTGGAATGTTGCAAGTGCGCGAGATGATAGTTTACTACGCAAATGGTCTGATGGTACTGCGGATTTGCGCACTTTAGTGGGAACATTGGTTACAAAAAATGCATTTTGTTGGCAGGAATTCTTCTTTTTCACCCATATTTATTTGCACATAGCATAAACCATGGGTGGCCAAAATTGTTCAATAGAGGAGTCATTTGCAGAAAACCAAAAACACCAGCAAGCTGCAAAACCAGTTTGTAGTGTCAATACAAATACGGCAAAGAATGCAAGTTTTACATTAACAGGTGTACAGTAGTTGTCAGTATTAAGCTTTTGTTTCATTTTCTAATCCCGGAAAATCTGGACAGAACGTTGTTAAAGCTGTGCAAATTAATTCTCCTAAGTGTTCATTTTTCAGGGTTCCACGATGGTTTGATTTTGCGAACTTCACTGCAGAGAAAAAAAATTCACAGCGTTATGTTGTGCTATACACAGAAATGAGTTGTACACTGGTATTTTAACTTCGGGGTATCTGCTTGCTTGAACCTGTCGCCCGAAATTAAGTGTAGAGTGGCATTGACTAAAGTTTTTTAGAGCCAGATTTTCTTCCATTTCGGTCAGTTTCATTTATACCGCAGACAAGTTTGTAGCAAACGGTTGGCCAACTGGACAGCCTTCACCGATACATTAACATTGAATGGCTTTGCAAGGAATGCAAAACATGGTTTTAACTTGTGGAAATGGTCGAATGTGACCTGGAACTTCTTTAGTCTTACAATTTATTTTAGTATTCTTCCACATTATGGTCTGTAATTGCCTCTTCGCGAAAACCATTCGTTCTCATTCTGACATTGGGGAAATGAACTTAAGTAGCCTATCTTGGGATTTAGGTTCACTGTGGTTGTTATCAAATCGCGGAGACTTCCTGGTGACCTCATAACTGTATGTTACCAAAACAGTGAACCTGACTCTTGTGCAGTGTGAGTGTCATATCGGCAAATAACCTATTATTGCAAGAATTAACCCAACTAATCAGAATTAAACTTCTGATTTCACGTTTTTAAGAAATTTTTCGTTCTTAGGCCCAATTTCCAGGGGGAAAATGCCCGTTTTGCCCCCCCCCCTGCGGACACCCATGCTTGTCCGGTTTATATGGATGAGCATTCATCGTGAAACAGTCAGCAAAGACAAGCAAGGATTTATTCAAAGGGTGTTTGATTGCTTTGGGCGAGATCTTTGTAACTTATCGCAATATACACCTGGCTATTGTTGCCAACGAAGTGCATTTTTGTGACTATTGCCGTAAAATCGAGCAATTCCTTTTTATGTAGAAAGGGTGAAGCGCTTTGTGAACGTCCTAGTGCATTGCATTGTCAGCAACCTGAAAAGTATAGGCAAAATGTCGAAGTTTCCCCCCCTGGAAAAATTACTGCGGGTACCCATAGAAAGGAGGCTTGGGGCCATTCTACTGAAAATTTGCCGATCAATGCTATACGCAATACTACTGAACGGAACTTCAGCTGAGGCTGATCAAAACGTTTCACTGATCAACTATGATTGATGAAAAAACTAACAAATCTGGCAATGATATCTATTCAAAGTGAAACCGCCAAATGACTGAGTTGACAAAAACATTTGCATTTTTCAAAACTTGGAAAAGTCATTTTCCTAGCTTGAAACATATCAAATGCTTATACGTCTGTCTGCTTTATACGTTGTGTTGATCCTGTAGAAAATGCTTTTATAAGCATTTCTTAAAATAAATGGATGTTTTTGTTTACGTAAATACTATGTGTTAAATGCAATGTATTGTATAATGGGGGCCCAAAGTCCAGGTTCGAGGGGAGCCCCAACCACCTAGCGCCGGCCCTGCAAATACGTCATACCTGCATGTGGCCCCAAAAACTAAGATGGTCTAGGGCCCCGCCTCCCATAAATCCGTCCCTGTGCGCACATCAGGTGAAAAAGTACGCATATCGGATGAAGCAGAACGTGTTCAGTCGGTTTCATATTCTCATATAAGATCACTGTCAGGGTTATATACAGTGGTGTGTTTAACGGAAGGCAAGCGAGGCACCTTCCCCGGGCCCCCCTCAAGGTATTTCGCTCGTAAATATTCCTCATTTTTGGTAAAAAAATTATTTTCCGCTCATATAATATTTTCCGAACCACATCATAATTCAGTAGGCTACTCTGCCTTCAAAGGGGCTCCCAAGAGCAACTGCAATGGGTAAGTAGGCTACTCTGCTTTCAAAGGGGCCCCCAACAACAACTGTTATGTGCAGGTACTCTGCTTTACAAGGGCGCCCAACAGCAACTGCATTGTGTAAGTAGCCTACTCTGCTTTCAAAGGGACCGCAAAAAAACAACTGTAATGTGAAGACCTACGCATTCAAAGAGGCCCACAATAGCAAATGTAATGTGTAAGTAGGCTCACTACGATTTCAAAGGGGCCTCCAATAGCAACTAGGCCTATAATGTGTAAAGTACCTTGCTTTCAAAGGGGCCCAACAACAACTGTAATGTATAACTTTCTTTCAAAGGAGCCCCCAACAGCAGTTCTAATGTGTGAATACCTTGCTTTCAAAGGGGCCCTATGTAACTGTAATGTATGAGCACTTTCCTTTGGGCCTCGCAACTTCACTGATTTCTAGTTTCATATTTCAATTTGGGATCGAAGCTTTCTTTGGGGAGCTAAGCGATGGCGGGACTGAATTTTGGGCCCCTGTGACAGCGTGCCCCCCAATTGGGGATTATGGAGTGCGGCTGATACGGCTCTGTATGCAGGCTTGTGTACACGTACATAAGGTTTAATTCTGACTTCTGAGTGAGCAAGTAAGTGAAAAGCTGTATTTACTCTGGCGAGTTTTCATATTTTATCTGCGCCAAGTTTTTAAGCTAAATTTAGTAAGTTGTCCGATAGTCGTTGTCAGCTTACTGTTCTGCTTCTCATTGCTTGAAAGGGTTTAGGGAGAGTGTCTGAACTTCCGCGTTTTTAACCGTTACTGTACCCTGGATTGTTCTGAAATTGACTTAGTTGCAGAAAGTGCTCGAAAAATGGATATTAAGTAGTTAGATAGCCAAAGTGTAGAAAACATTTGGTGGATAGATCAAGTCCAATTCAGACTCAATTGTCTGCAGTTCACAATAATAATGATATTGGATGATACCACAATTCACTAAAGCCGTAAGAGAAACTAGCCTACAACCTTTTCGCTAACTCGAATACAACTCCACCTGAATACGATTTCAAAAAAATGCGAACCGAGGGCGTGCTTTCACGGGGAATTTTCTTTGCGGTGTAGAAAGGGTATGGCGTTTTGTGGAGTTCTATTTGCATTGCGTCGTTCGCAACCCGAAAAAGGATAAGCGAAAAAATGACGTTGCCCTCCCCCTGGAAAAATCTCTGCGGACGCCCATGTCATAAATGCCGCGTCATGTTCGTAAGATACGGTACCTGAGAGACGTTCTTTAAATCCCAGCAAGGCTGGTGCGCCATACCAAAAAAAAACTTTCCATCTGCACTCATCTTCGTTTTACGTATTCGCACGAAGATCACGTGACAAGCATTGTTTCTTGCACACGATGCATTAACGTTGCGCATCACACAAACAACTTTGTGAAAATCTTTATCCTTTCGTCGTGTCTGCCAAAAAATATTTAAATCAGCGACGTTTCATAGTTGGGCCTGATTCTGATCTTCCGGTGGAGACGGCTTCACACTGTAGCAACAGCCAGGGGTGGTTAAAGGTTGTACGAGTCCCCCGGCTGTAGCCCAGTCAGCATCCCTCTTAATCCGCTAACAGCTGTGGTGACATGTCAAAACCTCGTTCCCATACTTTATTAAATCATTTTGGTGGTGGCTTTCAGCATTGAGGTTGGCGCAGGGGTCTCCAACTTTTTTGTCCGAGGGTCACATAAACTGTTATGCAACAGTTCGAGGGCCGGACATCTTACGTAATGTGATTGCTTCGGGACAATGGACATACGTTACATTCTGCAAAATCAACAAATTTTTATGTTTTTAATTATTGGCAAAATGTCTTTGCGACCAGTTGAAATAGCTTCGCGGGCCGGATGAAATGGCTTCGCGGGCCGTAGTTTGGAGACCCCTGGGCTAGCGCAATACCTATTTTGAGAAACCCAACGAATGCCCATAGTCCAGGGCCTTGCAAAACCTCAATCCCCTAATACTGCTTACAAATACGCATATCAATGAAGCAGCGATCGGTGTTAACTTCATTTCTGCAGATTCGAGATATCATTCTGCGTTTTCAAAACCTTGGCCATTTTATATGGCAAGCCCCCACTGTCGATTTGAAACGATTGCTTTCTATTTTGAAATAGATTTTATTTGCTGCAAGCCGACAAGCTGAAATCGTGCGCGCCCGAAACAAAACGAGCAAGGGATGACCCGACCGCACATCAACAAACAAACAGATTCAAGCAGAGATTTTGCACGAATGGGTGGTGATAGAAGCACGACGCTCTGTAAGGCAAATGACTCGAAAAGGCAGACCACGATGTCAAAGAGCTGTGAAAAACAACCAGCAAGCACTAATTTACCGGACGACGCGTTAATCCAAGACACATTTCAAGGAATGGCTTCCCTCACTGCCACAGTCACTCATTCACTGGGACGTCCGGGCTGGTTCGACAACTTCAGCACCGGGCACTTAACTGTCGCAATAAAAAAGGAAATGTGAAGTGTGTAAGTTGCACAATAAAACTAATCGTAAAACCGCGTTTTCTTTGAGATTGAAAAACCCGGTGCGTAAGAAAAACTCGAATGGTATTTGCACGTAGGGCTGTGCGGCATAGAAGGGAATTTAGCGCATAGACTGCAAACACATGAAAGCTACGGACAAAAGGAAAACAGTTCCAAGTCGATGATTTGAGGAAAGAATCTCAAGAGCGAGCAAAACGTGCTAGCGGTACCACAACTCCACATAGCATTTTAATCGAGACAGCACGAGACAATTATAGCCGTTGCATGTCCAGTAAATTCGCTGACGAGGATGGTTACAAACTTCCTGAATGGCAGGTTCCGCCAGTCGCACCGATATTGAGCGTAGTCGGCAACATTTCAAGTTTTTTTTTCTATCTTTTTTTGTTAAGCTCAAACACAAAGAGCCCACCACCTGTCAAACACAAATCTGTAACCAACCAAGACACTTGACACAAAAGGAAACGCTCGCTATAGTTCTGCATGTGCTGAGCACCCAAAGGCGTGAAACACCACTCCTGCCTAAGCTCTGAACGCAGTAAAGCATTAAGACGGCGGGCAAGCGAGACAAATAAATAAAGGACTAAAGCTCCTTGCAATAAATAGAAGCGAGTCAAGGGTTTACTGAAACGCATAAGGTACTTGTCAAACGACAGCACGACACGATTAGGTTAGTTTGAAATTACAAAGTATTCAAGAAGCGCTTCTCACGCCGCAATTTATACCTTCTGCATAAGTGAGACAAAGCAACAGATTGCTCCATTAACTGGTCTCGACACCACGTGCCATGTAGCGGGCAAAGACAAGGGTTCGTAAACACACTCGTATTACATCAATCAGGCGACAGATAACTCTGCAGATGCATAGATCTGCCACAATTTAATTGAGTTGAGCAACAGTTGCTTTCGTGGTCACTTTCTCCAATCATCTCAGGTTTACCCACGCCCAGGATTGTACGTCAGGAAACGGAACTTTACATATCCATAAGAAATAGGTCGACTGGCTATCAGTACTGCAACAATGCCAGAAAATAACATCAGCAATCACATAACCGAGGTTTGATGGTGTGCTGATGGAAGAAAAACAGCGAAATCTAAAACCTATAGTAGTAAGTACAGAATTATTGAGAAAATTCAACTCGGCAACAGACCGTAGACAAGGGGAAAAATAGTATATGAACAGCACAATACAAGCCCTTCTTTGGTCTCGCGCGACAGATTACTTAACGAGACAAAATCTCCACACGTGGTGACGAATACTGTCCGTGAACTGCATGTCACCTGCACTGCATTGACTGCAGCGGGTCCGAGCTGACCTTTGAGAAAAAGCAATACGTACAAAGACAGGGCTTGCCAATCTGAACGGAGTACCTCGATCAAAACGACCGGCTGAGCATTCCAGCTCGGTTTGTATCAATGAAGCGGACGCGCGAGCCGCAGGTGCCTTGTACCAGTCACACAATTCACAGCAAAACGCTAACATGTAAATGCGAACGTCCGATTCACAAGTGTGTGTCGAACTGACTGGTCGATGACAAACAAACAAACATTCCGGATCCGACGCAAACTTTCTGCGAATCAAACACATTCCCGAATGATCCACAGGTGCAACAAAAACAAACATTTCCGGATACATTTCCGCCACATGGCGCTGCAGTGTCTTTGTCGGGAAAGAACTTCCGCTTAAACGGAACTCCACAGGAAGCTTTACAAAAGAAAGGAGGAAAAACACAACGGAACAAACTGCCGGTGGCCATCGATGCCGACTCTCGGACACTTGAACTAGATCAATAAACGAGCGCCCGCTTTTCAGGCTCATACTCTGCAAATGCAGCAGCTAATTCTGCGGGTCGAGGTTGCTCGACGAAAACGTTTGAAACAAGCACGTAAACAAACTTCAGGAAAAGCTCTTTGTGCAGTTAAGCAACCGCCATCAAATACTATCCACAACGAAACAACAAACGCGTGTTTTGCTGCTGCTGCTGCTGAGTGGCAATACTGTTCTCGGTTTCACAGTGGGCACTGGCTTGGTGATGATGCAGAAGGACGAGGAAAAACATGGGTTCTTTTCAAACAAAAAACAAACAAAAAACAAGCAAGTCTTTATAAGGGACTTGGTGCTCAAAAACAAGGCTTGCATCATCTTCAACTGGCTGCTGATGTATGGCACTTGAAACAAACACAGGGAGAGGAACGACGGTCGGGTTGGCAGGTTACTCGCGGGGAGACTTCACGTAACGTTCGCGCAATTGATGCAGCACCACTTTGTTGTAAGTCGCCATTTCTCGCAACGAGCTGTGAAGCATTAAAGTGCGGCCGGAGAGGGTGTCAACATTGCGGAAGAAATCTGCACAAAACAGACGCGGGATTAAAACAACATCGACTCGCTTCAACTGCAAGATGCCAAAACACAACAGCAGTTTACATCACATCCAGTTACTGCCGTCGAGGCAGCAACATAGCAAACACGCATATCAATGAAAAAACATTTAATGAATCTGATCATTGAAAAAGACACTACTGAGTTTTTTTCAGGTCAGCACTGCCTTAGGAACAGCCGTGGTAGTCACGGTTTAATGTTTGAAAAAGTAAAGCACACATAAAAAGCAGCATACCGGTGTGGTCGGCTTGAAGGGTCTCGGCTTGATCCCACTTATCATGCGCCAGCGCCACGCTGGACATGATACCATGGTAGTGCTTAAAAATATCGTACATCTTCGACGGAAAAACACTGTTTTGAGTTGCCGGGGACGTGATCTTGCCAACCTGCCAACACAACATGATCAAACTATGATCCGGACTTGAACACGTTGGACGAAGCGCGTCACGAAGACAATACACATGGAGGACGAACTGCAGAATCGATTGGTTTGAACAAAAACAAAATGCGCGTTTTAATCAGTTTTTTTTCGCTGGTCGCTTCCAAACGGTTAATAAAATATTTGAGCCCAGCATCGCTCGCACAAGATGTGGAGTTTAACGTGACATTGTTATCGGGGTAAGATCAACTTCTGGGTTTTGCTTCGCAGAATAAGGCCGCGACAGTGTTCCCGCTGGTCGCATATCTACTTGTGGGTTTTATGAACAATTGACTTCCGTTACAAATACGACCATGTCATCAGATCGGGCATCTTGCCTCATTCAGAAATTAGGAAAAGCAGATCAACAGTTAATACAAAGGCTGCTCAGATATTATGTACAACACCCAGAAGCAAGTTTTACAGTGTTCTACAAAACTGATGTTGCTCGCTGACTGACAGCAACTTTTTAGTATAAACTCTGCAACAAGCCACTCGTTATAAACATGGAAGAGATGAAGTATTTAACAATCATGGTCAAGTTGTTACAAACTTCAATCGAAAAGTGGCAACATTCTAACGAAACCGTTTTCACAATTCACATAGAAAAATCGACGCAGCACGGAGGCGGTTTGATCGAGTAATGTGCCGAAAAGGAGAAGGTAGTTTCTGTGCCACTCTGCCTCGGATGAGACATCCAACGAAAACAATAACGGGCTTCTTGCGAGCAATTACATAAAAGCCTATTTGGAACAGACAAAATTATCAATGCAGTGACCTTTACAAGATGCACTGCGCATGAAACACGTGGTTGACACCGAAGCAAAGTAGAATAAACCGCTTGATCAAACACGAACAAAGACCGACATTTGCTGAGTCGATTCGAGCGCGGAACATCGCACGTCATCGAATTACACAAAACCAGCACTTCTCCCGCCACGGTCTACGTCACATGTCGCAACCGACAAAAGCGACATTCAGGGAAAATTTCCGGTTCGCCTTCAAAAAGATTCCGCCGCGCGCATGACGTCAGCGTGAGCTTTTACCTGCGTCGAGCTCGTCACTGGCTCGCAGTTGTTTCCAGCGATGGGGGACGGTCCCGGCACCGAAAGGCCATACGGGGAAGGCACTCCGCCAGGAACAGCAGGCGAAACAGGCGACACGACGTTTTGGCCATTGACCATTCCCGCCACATGCCACGGTGATGGAGTCCTGCTTGATTTGTTGCCAGACTGCGCGAAACATAAAATGCAGTGCGGGAAATTAAAAATATTATTCCGCGTTATAAAGTTTAGATAAAAATAATCCACAAATTACAAAAAAAAAAACAGATCATAAGCAGCAAAAAATGAAAAACATCGGCTAATGTTTTACATTAGGCTGCCAGATTTCATCATAACAAGCGAAGTGCTCTTTGTTTAGATGACGCCGTCAGTAATATTATGAAGCGTTAGAATGAAGGAAAAAGGCACACTGCAAAAGATAATTATTTGCTTCACATGCAGGAGTTGCCAATTTGTTACTAGCGTGCAATGCTCTCACAACAGGAACAAACGAAAGACATAATTGAAAATAAATGCACAAGTTATTCAACACTTAGCCTATTTTGGGAGTAGGAGCTTGTAGCAAAAGTAGTTTAACTTCTTTTCATACGCCATACAACGCCTGAAAACGTCGCAACGACGAATTGACACAAAAATCGATTGGTTTTAGAAGTTCGAAAAAAAAACAAAAAAAGAACCCACCATGTGATTTTCGTCAAGGAATGACGGATGAATTGTTAAAAGGGAAAAAGGATTAAATGCAAAAGTTCATAACAGAGAATTCACAAGTGAAACATTACTGCTGATAATAACGTCAGTGACACTAATAAACAAAAATTACGCTACAAGACTGCGAACCAGTGAAACACAAGCATAAAAGACTAAAGGGATATTTCAGCTGTGCTTCTAGGTATCTTGTGGAATGACCGGTAAGCGTGGCTTCCTCGGAAATCACCGCAGGACGGTAAATGACGCGAACCAAAGTATTTTCATTCATTGTATGTTGTTTCATCCACAATCGACTTCAGTGGGTGCCATGAAAACAATGCTGAGGACTGCACGTTTGTTGCCAAGCGTGCTGGTCGTAATATAGGCTAAAAAAATAAGTTACAAAAACATCCGCAACACCGCTTGATCACCACTAAGAACTGACCAGTTGCGCACACGCGCCAGACGAAACTCCTTTTGTGGAATTACCCGATTAAAGCTTTAATAGCAGTAAGGCACTAATGATATACACATGGGAGAACTCGACAACATGTGACGAAGGCCCGACGGGGCGGTAACATGGATTCTACAGAACGTCTTCACTGACAAGTTCGGAAGAGTAAAACTCACCTTAAATTGTTCTGATAGTAACTCCGAATATTTGGCCGCAGCATCTTTTTTCAGTTTGTACACACGTAAGTACAGTAGCGCTTGGCAGCGAATACTGCAAATGAAAAACGCAAAGTACGTAAGATCAATGGCAATCGTAAAAATCTTAAACTAGTGATCTGTATGAAGCTAACACAACAATCAGAACATATAGTGAAACACTGAAGTGCATTTAATGATTCTAAGGCAAGGAGGTGGAAAACTGAGAAACTTAACAAACACAATTAACAGGATATTCACAGGTCGAGATAACGGACAAACGCAAAACAAAAGCCTACCACGAAATGTTTAATCTTCGGAATGCAATTTCCTCTTGGTCGTCGTGAGGTCGCATTTTTCTGATGTAATCCAATAAATTGATGGTCTGATGATACATGCTCGAGGGAGAAGAGCCGCTATTACTGCTTTCGTTTCGGTCGACACCTACAAAGTTACCTCTTTTAACGCGAAGATGATGAACACGTTTGCACTCGAAGCAAAGCAAACAACGCTACTGGGGATTCGCAGAAAAAGGTGAATTTAAGCCAAGCCACATAACACGCCCTAAATATCGACGGTCAATGATATAAGCAAGAACATGGTTAAACACACTGTTCGCTGTCAGTTAAAATCAGAGGGTTTCAGCGCTTGATCAATTTTCTGAGCAGGTGTCTGGTGCAACAAGCAGTGAGGTTGCAACCGAAAACACTCCAGAGTTTCACTCAGTCGTATTCCCCGGTATGCAACAGCAGGCCACCTCATACCCGATAATTAATAAAGTAACTACCAAAGCCTCGGCTACAACCTTGTATATAAACAGAATTGATACCAGGTGGCAGCTCGGCTGGACAGCAATTAGAGTCAATTAAAAACACGTAAAAGGGGTTTCACGCAGGGAAAAACATTTAAAAGCTCTGACTGCCAGTTTAAGATGTTTTTGAGTTAAATTTTTCGTTTCAAGCAACACATTTCAAAAGATACCAACCGTTTCCATTTTCCTGTTCTAACATGTAGCCGTTCATGACAAAACAAAGAGCAGCTTCGAAGTACGTGAGAGCGCGACTCAGCGCTTCGCCGGGCTTCGTTCGACCTGTGAGCGCGTCGGTGCAAGCGTCACCCTCGTGTTTCAGTCTCTTGCCTTCGCGCATGTAATCGCTCGACTTCAGAAGCCTGCCGCAGATGAGAATCAAGATCACTGACCAGTTCAAACAACCTGGCAACAGTGCACACCAGTATTTAACATGCGACTGAGCTTTAAAACACAACACCGATGACGACATACTTCATACGCGAAGTGGGATTTGGCACAACAGAGGACATTTCAATGCCATTTCTACCAAAACAGCTTAACCCACACTTGCATTTGGTGCATACGCTGAGAAGGCAAAAACAAAAACCTCTACATCGAGGAAAGAAGAACTTGAAGAGTGTCATGGCGATATAAAAAATGTCTAGGCACACTAGCCAATGAAAATTCAGCTCTTTGCTTAAACGCTCACCTTTCTTGCTCGGGCCAACTCGAATCTGGCTCAGTGACAATGGAAGCGACGCCAGCGGTGGCTGAATTAGATGTTCTTTGACACAACTCCTGTAAAGTGTTGAGTTCAAAGTTTCGCATGCAGTAAACTTTTTCAGAGAAATATCAGCAAACATGAAACTTGAATGATTATTCGCAACTAAGAACACCAAAAACAACACGACCGCTTCGACACTTACACTTTTCCTTTTGAAAACAGCTTTGCTCGAGTTACATGTCGTCTGCTCCACGTCTTGAGTCCACTGTTGGCATGGCGCACCTGGTTGCCTGCGGGGAAGTTGTAAATGTAAGAACAACGACCGCCCGGACAATTTCACAAGCTTCGCAACAAAAGGAATAAAAAAACAATAAATGCACTCTAAATATTACACTAAGAAATACAAATCAAAACCTCAAATTGTTTTCGAATTTCAAGATATACCGTTGTTTTGAAGCACTGTTACAATAACATCGTAAAGAGCAGGTCAACTCTGCTTTAGCCTTCAGTCAATTATCAAACATTAACCGCTCACCCCCGGCTGTTACAACTCAAAAATGAGTGAAGCCAACCGGACGCAGGTAAGATGCAAGTGCTCCGCTTAGTCAGCAGCTACCAACACTTTAAAGAGAAAGGGCGGAAAACATTCCTCACAGCACCATTTCACAAGATCTAGCCACTCATATCCCGCCCAGCAAACAGATATCCATTGTTCAACTTCAAATCGACACAGATCGAGTCGATCGTCTAAGCATCTCACGTTTGTGTTTGCGAGTCCCAATGCCAAGCTTCATCGCGTGCTTGACTGGGACACCTGGCGGTGGTGGAGCTGCGTGCGGATGGAGATGATTCCTGCAAATCACGTGACTGTCAAGCAGAGCCGGTCATTGCCTAAATGAAGGTGACTGACGGCGTTCGGCGAAAAGGGATCAAAAGGCAAATTACGCAGAAACTCTTCATGCGCTGAGAAGCGGATTCATCAAAACTGGTTAAAACCAGGGTTGCGGAGTCTGAGGTTTTTGAGTGGAGTCGGATTCCTCACAACATTGGCAGCCGGAGTCGGATTTTTTTGTCCGACTCCGGCTGTCCAATTGGATCATTCTTCACATCACACTCCTAAATTGGGAATTCCTGTTGAAACGGGACAATTTCTTTTGAAACTTTTGTTGAAACAGATATTTTTTGCTGTACACCACGATTTCAATTGATTTTAACAGCCAAATTTTATTCCCTTTATGTTAAGGAGTTGGAGTCGGGAGTCGGAAATTTTGGAAAGGCCGGATTCGGATATTTTACCTCCGACTCCGCAACCTTGGTTAAAACACACTCACACAAAGTCGAAAAATGTTTCTAAACATAACAATAATAATAGTTTGTAATTTTCTTCAAAACCACGTATTGAAAAAACCAGTACACGGACGGCAACCGATACGCTTCTTATCATTAAAGAATCTCCATTGGTGTTTCACGATCCGTACCTTATCGCATTTAACGTTATCACTGATTGTTTGAGGAGTTACCGCGAAAACTGAGGCATGTTCTTACTTCTGTATCACTTTGCGACACAATTTCGCGCAATCGTTTGAATTTACAATCGCCTGGCGATGCTGGAGGCGCACGCGTGCTGCTTGCAGATTTCCTTTTAACACCTGAACCTTGGGGCAGACGGTCATTCGAGCTTCCCGCTTGAGCAACCTGAAACAATGAGCGTGAGTTTTGCGAAGTGACATTTGCCGCCATCCGGACGAAAAGTGAAAACCTGAAACTGAACAAGCCATCCATGACTAAAACTCTAAGAAGCGGTCAGCACTGCTTAGTACGTGTTGTTGCTGCCACCGATCGAAATGCTGTCACGCGACATAACAAAATGCATTTGACGGAATAAAACCTGGACAGTCTCGGCGCGTCGGAATGGCTTCTCCGTTTCGCTTCCGGTTGAGTTGGTTGCTGGACGACTGAAACCTGATTTTTTGCTGTTGCCTGTTGACGCGGAACGTTCGCCGTCGTGCGAATCGACAGCAGCGTTGCCGTTGACTTGCCACTCCTCAACGCGAGGTCCAGAGTTCGAATCCGGAGACTTAAGGTCCTTCAGTCTCACCCAGAGCGAAAAGAACAAGTTCTCAGAGGATCGATTGCCCAACGCTTTTTCAGTGGTCGGCTTGCTACTTGATGATTTTGTTTCGCTTGTCGTTTGGTGAAAAGGAACATCGCGAAGAGAAGAACTGGAAGGATTGCGAGGTTCTTTGCGGGGAGCGTTTGGCGCAGAATTAAAAGTTTTCGAAGAATCGCGGCCTTTCAATCGATCGGCATGTCCACGATCTGCAGACGACTGCATCGCGAAAGAAGCTGGCTCGCGATTCCTGTGCTTTTTTCTGTCCGGCGAAGCGATGCCGGTCTGAGGCTGATACTCCAGCTTGGCTGGCTGCGATTTCACGGACGACGAAGAGTGGAAGCGCTGGCGGGGCGAAGGCACACTGCTGACTTGCTCGGGAGACCTGGTGAACACTGGTGGGGGATCAACGTCCGACTCGGCCTCCGAACTCGTTGGAGCTGCTGACAGGGCCCGAGTGGAAGTGGAAAAATTATCCGACTCGTCGTCGGATGATTCCGAAGACGAATTAGATGAGGAGACCACGGGAGAGTTCTCAGGAGAGTTTTTTAATCGGATCCTTTTTACAGGTAGTCTACCGTGGCGATGGCGGTGTGGAGGGGAAGAGCTGGCAGGTTGCGAGACAGTTACACGTGTAGGCAATCTCGGGTTTTTGCTGTTTGGGGAATGGCGACGATAAGGCGATTCGCCTTTCGCTCGCTTTCGAGAAGTCGTGGTTTTGCTTGGGTGCGTCGTCGACTCCTTGTCAGCTTCTTTTCTCTTTGATTTGGGCGGTTCGGCTTGATGATGATGATGATAAGAGTCCACTGCTTTCGATGAGTCGCGACTAACGGGCGAAACCGATCTAAGATTCGATGATGAACTTTTACGAGTACGTTGCGACGATCTGGAATGGTTTGGCTGCGTCTGCTTTTCATGAACTTCCTTGTCTGAATAAATCAAGTACAGTGATTGTGAAGGTACCCACGTCAAACAATCCATTTATTTATTTTATTTATTTAATAGATTTTGCAAACAACAAATCTTGATTTGCAGACTTTCGAAAGAGAAAACGCAGTGATTTACAAAACTGTAAACAATTCCATTCTGTCCATAAAAGAGTTGAGCAAATACTGAAACTCACCTCGGACACCCGGTTTCGCGACTTCACCAGAATCGCTTGCTGCGCTTTGCACGGGATTCGTGTTTCTTGCGCTGTTTCGACTCCTTGAACTTTTTCTGGACGCAGTCGACTTTCCACTAAAAACGAAGAACTCACATCGCGATTTGTTCGCGAAAGTATAAAACAGGATGAACGCGATCGGTGACTGTCAAACCACGTGTCGCTGCGCAAGCGACGGCGTCGCCAGGTTTTACTGGTGAGGTCACTACCAACGAAAGGGCAAAAAAGTTTACGGTAAGAGGACATCAATTACAAATGGGGTGACAACCAGGTCCTTCTCTGGGGACAACTCAGTACACAAGTATAGGTTTGGACAATGGACATGCAACTGCAGGATAATAACGGGATCTTTGCGAAGTCTACGCAAAACTGCAATAATCTGATCTGCTCGCAGCCCCAACACCAATTGCTGCTTGCATTCAGCATCTTACCTTGCACCACTTAAAGCAGCGTGACTGTTCGTAGACTTGTCCGGCTTCTTGTTTTTCTGAGAACCCTGATCACCAGGGTCGACCCGTGAAACATTTCCGAGTATCCATGTGTTTCTGGAAGCTTCGGAATCGACGCTGTCCGCGTCTGAGTCATCGCTCTCTTCACTTTCTTCGCTGCTGCCGCTGTCACTTCAGACAAAAGCCGACAGTTAGTTAAACAAAAAAAACTGCCCTATGCCGAATGATATTGTGCGACAGGCATGCTTTGATAAATGGATTTACTCACTTTAATATGTTTTCACAGTAAGCGAAAGGTAATTACGAGCGAAGTCTGACCGAAAAGGGCAACGATTGAATTTGAAGCATTTAAGGGACAGTGGCTTCGCATTAAACGAATGCATGCAACGCATTAGAAGTGCCAAACAGCAATTCTTGCACTTTGCGAATCGCAGTGTTGTCGCGCTCGTTCCACGACTGCAGGAAGCACCGGATTGAAACTTCAACCCACACGAAACTGGATCGGATGGAGCCGCCAGTCGTTCGGGTTGAGCAAAGCCACGCCGATTGCCGACCGTCTGGTTGGCTCAGCTGGCAGCGCGCAGTGCAGGTTGTTTCATAACAGGGTTTGGCGCGCCGTCCAACACGTCAACTTGATGCTTCAACTACTACCCTTCCACCCCACTCAGTTTAAATGGCGTCAAAGCAGTTGCCGTGACAACTCCGTTCGAGCTTTTGCAAGCAGCCATTCTATGGCGACATCGCATCTCTTGCGAATGTGCGAACACCGAGGTGTAATGTTTCCTGTTGAGCCATCTCATTCGGCGTGATTGAATTGACAGATGCTCGAATTGAACGCATCATTTGTTTGCTTGATCGAACAATGAATGCTGAACTGCGATGCGCTTGGCCGTAACAAGCATTTGCAACGGGTTTGGCATCACTCGCAATCTGACTGGTGCATTGTTGAAAGCCTGATTATATTGCGTTCAATACTCTACACGAGACTGGTATTAATCATTACATGAGCTACTTATTGATCCACGCGTGACAGGCAGGTTCACTGTTAATGGACTCAACCGAACGAGGCCAGTAATGCTCGTTCTGACAAGTCGCTGGGATAGCGGATCCTTGCTGTTAACATACAGGCCATTAAGCGGTTCAGCCTCTATGCTGCGAACAACTGTGGTTTCTGAATCGCGAAGGTCGCCAAACGCAACTGATCCCGGATACCGCTTGTACACACATATTGATCGAGGCCCTCTGCCTGGATACACATGCGACGAGGTCAAGATGCTGGAGACACTTATTACAAACAGACCGTTATGTTAAGCACAAAGCAAACAGCAGGCAAACACTCATCCAACTAATTCTCTACCTGGCAGCATTGTCAGCATGGTCTGCGAGTCTGCTTTTCGCTTCTGCTGCAAAAACAAAACATACCGAACTAAATGAGTGGCACGACAATCACGGCAGGTGGAATTCACTGCTCAACAACAATAATAAATTCTTCATGCGATGTCGCTGCAAAACATCCAGTTTGTAACAGTTCATTGAAACATTTCGCGCGCATTAACTATTGGGTTTCGGCAAAAACCGCTTCACGGAACAAATTTCCTGCAGCTGTCGCAGAAAAACAATAAGCTGCGTCTTAAGTTTCACGTGTTATACCCAAGTGTGGCTTCGACAGCGCCGGATATGCAGCTGAGGTTATATGGGTTTTGAAGGACGTTGTAGCGGCGGCACGATTTAATAGTTACGTTGCGCGCGAAGCTACGGGGATCCTGGAAGTATATAACAGTTTCTCACGTTCAGCAAATCAAACACATCAGGCATATGTGATTACATTCAACTTACTGTGGGTAACGTTTCCATCGTTGGTGTCGCTCGTTTTCTAATAAGACAAACAAAGAATTGCAAATATCACAGATCTTTTACTTCAGAGCATTCAGTCATTCTGACAGGCACCTGTAACTGTTCTTACAATTATGGCAAGGCCCTTTAACAAGCAGCTGAAGTAGTTTCAGTGTTCTACATTACAACACATATCGAAAAATGTTTCATGTTTCTAAGCTGATTTGTCTCGAAAACAGACAACAAAATAAGCAAACCGTTAATAACTCTCTCGCGAACGCATGGACTCAAACAGCTTCCGCCGATTTAAGGAATACAGTATAACCTCAAGCATGTGTCAACAACCAGAGAACACAAGAGGCGCATGGGTTGGAGCGAAGAACTCGCGGGTTGCAACAAACAAGACCAGGTTCAATACCTCATTTGGTCGTGAAAAAGTGAACTCAGATCCAAGGTTGGGAGTTGGAATTTCTGTAAGGGGTTCATTAAGGATCGCCATTTCCTGAAGGAAAAAAAAACAAATTTCGCCTAAATAAACAAATCAACAGTTTTTTCAAGCGTGTCACCTTCGACAGTACACAAGCTTAAACGATCACTGAGCAAGCCTGCTAATCAACCCAATGCATTCAAACAGCGTGAGGATAACCGCTACGGCGTCAACACAAGGCATCACCAGCGTGTATAGAACTGCGCCACATCAGCTGCGCTTAAAACTTTTCCGATTTTGCTCGTATTTCAACGAATTTAACGACACCTCTGTTGAAGTCCAAAAACCAGCAGAGGCGTTGGCACAGCAACCGCCGTCATACAGACGCAATCAGCAAATCCCGCACAAAAACATCTACTTTTCCCACGGTTCGTGCAAGGCGGTCAGGGCGTGAGCATATCCTAAAGTCACACGCGCGGTCAGTGACACAAAATCGATCTCGCCACGCAGCAGTCGCCCAAGAGGGTAAGTATTTGCGATATGTCTTGTTGCCACAGCGTGAAAAGGGTACAACTACCAACGTTATGACCGCGGCATCACGTAACAACACAGCCCTGCCAGCTCGCAAGAAACGTAGTTCTTTCTTGCAGTGGGCAACGGCAGCATGCTGGTAAACAACAAACCAGTGCGAAAATCCCTGAAATTACACAGCTTGAGAAAAATGCTGGAGGGCGATACACACAGACTGCTCGAAGCAAGTAACAGCAGTCAAGGCTCGATGATAGGTCATCAGGCAGCACGCGTTAAAACGACATTTATAAACAGTGACGTCACTTATTCTCTGGGCTATACCTCTTGCAAGCCTAAGGCTATCTGAACAGCTAACGTACAGCGAACATGCGCTAATCACAGCTGTAATTTTCAATCGCAGCCATTCCACTGCTCCTGGATGGTATGACTTTAATTAAATGATTACCGTGTTAAAAGCTGACGCGATGCTTTATTACTATAAACAACATCTATTCTTCAAAAGGAATACGTGCTGATGCACCAAACTCTCACTCAAACAAAACTGCCACAAGAAAAGGCAATGGAAACTGAATTTACCCCACGGCATTGGGGAGCGGTTTGACCTTTCCCACTGAGCCCGCAAAAAGATAAGTGTTCTTGAGACAACAACACAGTCTGTGCAGCGCGAAACACAAATATGCGGCAATCAACAAGCGCTCTATTCGCTGCAAGTGAATACAACAATAAAATTATATTTTTTATTTACTCACAGGTAAGAGCGATTGGGCATAAATTAAGAATTTATTGTTCACATCAAACTGCTTCCGAAAGTGGAAATTTTAGATAAAGCGAATGTCCAGCAAGAGAACTTCATGCCCTACAAACAACTTAAACCTGCCCGAGGCACACAAGATTAACTGAACGGACAAAAGTTTTACGGCACGATCGCAAGCGCAGCAACGAATCCTCAAACTCATATCATTTGGTGCATGGGCTGTTTGGCGACAATAACACACAGCATAATGATCCACGCAGATTACTGCAAAAAATGCGCAATAAGGGGGTACAGTAATGAAAATCCCTTAGTACTGCTAAGCTGATTAATTAATTTTATTGAACAAGGTATCCGCTAAATACGTTCACTGGAGAAACAAAATGAAATAACATCTGGCTTTGATGTACTTGCGAAGCCTATCTTACAACGAACGCAGCTGGAATTGCTGCTTTTCATCATCAATCGATTTCATCCTGGAAATAGCCAGAGAGAAGCAATACAACTCACAAACAACCCAGGAAAGTGGATTGGCTTAAAGGACAGTTAACTTCATATCATGACTACTCAAAAACGTACAAAAGCGGAAGTAGCGAAGTGTTTTGAATCCTCAATTCATCTACTGCAGCGTTTTGAATAACTGCTTCTACTGTGCAACAGTTACCTTATTGGCATTGGTATAAAAGGTCTGACTGAAATCGGCAAAGGATTTGATAGGCAGAAAATGTCAAGATAGCTTTTCAAAAGTGCCAAGAAACAAAATAGACGTGAGTCTTCCGCGCGTGTGCGAACTACGTCCATCGGCATAACGGCAAACAAGTGACAGTATCTAACTCACGATCTCATTCAACAAGGAACACACAGGACGACATGAGAACATGACCAGCTGTTGGTTGCTTTCTCGAGAAAGCCCAGCCACGAATTTGCGCATGACTCAGCCCATTTACATCAGGTTATGAACGAGGCTGAACAAAGCGATTAGGTTCAACATGTAATCTGTGCAGAACTGTCGCCAGAAAGTCGTCAATAGGAAGGCTTTACGTTTGTGCGAGGGGGCTTTACGTTCGTGCAGGGGGGGGCTTGACATTCAAATGTGACAAAAATTCCACTAACTTATAGTGTTTCATATTTCAATTTGGGGGGGCTTGG
>Ga0210059_1003930_pt1 | contig 23933 bp, 17 predicted proteins | sample Ectturendosymbi2_FD_188042 | JGI IMG/M metagenome (GOLD analysis project Ga0210059, IMG submission 188042) | Ecteinascidia turbinata endosymbiont from Florida, USA - Sample 2 (SPAdes) (version 2) | ecosystem: Host-associated > Tunicates > Ascidians > Unclassified | place: Key West, Florida...
TTTTAGGCCACCTTGGCCCACTTTGCCTGGCCCTGGAGGCCAACCGTTAGGTGGTAGTATTTCGCTGAAGTTTTTACTGGAAACTAGGCTACAATCCGAGTCTTTTGATACTTTGGATGACCTGCTGAGGTTTCTGGTTCAAAAGTTGTGATGTTAGTTAGTAAAAATATTTGACTAATTAGCCAATTAAATAATTAATTAATTTGTTTATTTTAGATCATAACTTTTGAACCAGAAACGCTAGAAAGTCGATCAAAGGCTCAAAAGACTCGGACTCGAGCCTAGTTTCCAATGAAAACTTCAGCGAAACACTTTGGCCTTGTAGTTGGGCCCTAGGCCAGGCAATATGAGCCAAAATGACCTTAAAACTACTTCACTTATGACGTCACTCACAAAAAATCCGCACCCCCCAACCAAAAAATTTTTTTTCAAGTGTAATCTACTAGGCTGGCCGATCCGGTTGAGCCCTTGAACAGCTCTCTAGCGCAATCGACGGAGGAGCCAGGGCGTTGGTAAGGCAACCGAAAACTGCTGTTTTAGGCTGAAATCAAAGTACGAATATATCGTACCCCGGTTCTCAAAGTGTTAATCACATAACGTTTAATCGCATAAACTGAATATTTGCATAGAAATGTTCTCTTCATTTCTAAATTTGTATCGCTTAATCGCATATTTCACTGCAAAGAAGTATAAAGCGCACTGCGCAGACAAAAACCACAGTGCCGTTAATTCGATAGCAAGTGTCGTTGTGGGGATGGCCAGAAAACAGAGTTACCATCCTTTGACTAAGTTGCTTAATACAATAACGCAGTTTCAACCTAAGCGATGAATTTGCTCATTCAACTGATTTGGCAATGTTTGTAAAGTCACATCAGTGACCCACACCAAGCGAATCTATCGCAATTTATTGCGTAAGGAAACTAGTTTCAAAGGTTACACATCTTCAGTCCTGCGCAAAAGTCGACATATGAAACAAAAAGAAAAAATTACGCGCTGTTGCTAAGATCAAAACTCAAAATTACTAAAATTGAAGATTACAAAAATTTTTACAAAAATTTAAAGATTACTAAAATTGAAGATTACAAAAATTTAGCACAATTGCAACTCTTACACTAAACACAGCTACAACACTGTTCAACGAACCCAGATCGCAACAGCCATTAGGCACTATTTCTGACTGACAAAACAAACTCATCGCTTTTCGTGTGGCTTTTTGTCTCAGGCGATCACGTGGTTTGCAATAGACCGTAACGTGCAGCGGAGAAAGTCTGACACGCCAACTAAGCGAGTAAATTGGTTAATAAGGTTTACACTCCTGTTGTTGAAAAGGTTTACACTCAAGCGAGTAATTTGGTTAAAAAGGTTTACACAACAGTTGCGGTACAATAAACTAAGCAGTATTTCCATGCTAAAAATTTTCCAAGCAACAATTCGTTGCTTTTCTGATACGTTTCTGATACATTCTTACATGCTATCCTAGCATTTGGCAGCGTATAAAAGTACTTGCACTGCACAAAATCACATTCATTACTGCCAGACCTTGGTCCAGCCTGGGTGGACCAACACAAAAGGGCCATGCATTTACACAGCCTCTGAGCCACAAAAAAATAGGATTCTCATTGCAAAATATAAGATTTCATACACTCAGCCTCGGACCACGTTTTTAGACTCCTTACAACTGCAACATTTGGATAAAAACTTGCATGTACGTTTCTGTGAACTTTTAACTGGCAAAAACATATATCTACGTCGACCACAAACACGTTAACAAATTCAAACAATGTATATATACGTCAGCCAGTAGCAACAGTGTTAAACCTACTGCACACTAATCATTATAACATTTTACTAAAATCACTTTACTGAAAAGGCCAAATCTGGGTTTTCTGTGACCAACATATGCATAGGTGCTGAGTTAGAAATTGGGAAAAATCTGATATGCCACAAATTAATGTGTCTAATACTGTGATGTCAAAGCACTAAGATCAGTATACGATTGCAAACTGTTTGGAAGTCACAAAGCAGCTCTGGCAAAAACAGCTTCCAGCCTACCATCTCTTCTGCAAACTTGACTTCAATAGACATAAAATTAATTGATGTACATTATTTCACAATAACATTTGGCAACACATGTTCATCCTCACTGATTACCTGCCTACAGCACTAAACAACTTCTTGTAACAAAAACCTGCTTACAACAAAGAACAACCGTTCCCAGCAAAACAACATGCCCATTGCCCAGCACTATACCAAAATCAAACGGAACATTCCACAGTAACTTTGCCACAAGTTGAGATAAGAGAAAAAGACTTACTGAGATGCATACCACATTGCACAAAAATAGCAAGGCACTTGGACATTCTAAATGAAGAAAGGGCTTAGCATGGCACTTTGGGTGAGAAAAAAAAGTGAAGCACTTTCGAGAACATACCATCACACCTTGCTCAAAGAAGACCTCACTGCGTTCTACAACATAGCATGGCCATAACAAAGTTTTGTAAGTAACATTTAGCAAAAAGAACTTGTACCAAAATTAACAGCTGTGTGATGCTGATGTGACTTTTTGCACTTATTTCAATTAGCAAATTATTGAAATGTGTGATATCTGAAACAGCATCATGAAGCCCTAAATACTTCCACGTCCCTTCAAAGGCACATCTCGTAGACATAAAATAGACAAAAGGTCTAAATATGGGATATAGCACAACTCAAACCTGTTAGACAAAGAGCTAAAACAATGGCTGCCTACAATCATGCTTACCTGAAACTAAGACAGGAATTTGTTGTCAAACATGAGCATAATTTTACATTACAGAATGTGTACAGCAAAGAGAGATATGTAAAACAAGAGTGAAATAAGCACATGGTGCAAATTAGGAAAAGTGAAATGAAACATTTGAAAGAAATTTACTGCAAATCAAACAAGAATTATTAAGCAAAACAGAATGAAGGCAATGAAGGTGGTGCAAATGAATAGCAGTCAGATCCCAAAAATGTTTATGGTTTAGTAGATAGTCACAGGTAATTTCAAATAACGAGTAGTAGCAAAGAGTGACACAAAAGCCTGAGATGGCTCAACAACAGGATGCAGCCAAGGAAATTATGAAATGATCATCACAAGCAGGGCTGCTACACTGTCATAAAGATGACACTGTTCTGGCTTTGGAGTTCTTGTCATGAACATGGATCCAGCTCCAGTCCAGAGCTCTTGGTTTTCATGAGTGTAGCTCTAGCTCCAGAGCTCTCTTTTTTCATAGCATGGCTCCTGCTCCAGCTCTTGTGTCTGGATTCTGTTTTTGCACATTAATGTTTTCAATTGTGTTGGTGTATCTCAAGTTGAATGGAAAATTAAATATACCCAGTAAAATAAAAAAACAAAAAAGTAATTCATCCCATAATTAATCACTTTGTTTATTTCAGATCATAACTTCTGAACCAGGAATGCTAGAAAGTCAATCAAGGTCTCAAGAGATGCAGATTCTGGCCTAGTTTCCAATGAAAACTTCAATGAAATACTTCCGTCTAGCAGTTGGACCCAGGTCAGGTACCAGCAGCCAAAATGGCCAAGCACCTACCTTACTTATGACGTCACTCACAAAAAAAACAATACACAAAACCAAAAATATTTTTTTCATTGTAGACACAAAAACTTGCCGTGTTTTTTGAGTGTTTGAACAGCTCTCTAGCAAAATCAGCTGAGGAACTATGTGGTGGGATAGTCAATTGAATTATCCCTGTTTTTTTCCCCTATTTCCAAGTACAATATATTCATAGACCGGCTGCCAAGGTCTTAATGCCTGGTGACCTTTTATTATTTCTTATACAATCGGAATCAAGAAAATGGCTGTTGGGAAAACTACATTTGTACCTGAGAATTTATACATAGTCCAGTCCCAATTGACCAAGTGTTTTACACTGGTTGTGTTGCAAACTCTTGGTTGGCGTTGCGTTGAATGTGCAATTCACCACGAACAGGATATGCGCGAAGAATAACACTCATATATATGTGGCGTGAACAAGCAATAATAGGGTGATTGTGGCACATGATCTCTATTGTTGCTTGCTGTCAGAGTTTTGTGAAGATTTGCGCACATGCCACTCACGCTTTCCGATTGCAACAGTTGCGTGCTTTGCCTGTTGCCATCTTGGCAAAGAAGCAAGTACAGCCTATTAGCAACAACATATATACATAGCACTAGGGAGACAGTGGACTAACATTTGCCGACTAGGATAGATGGAGCCAGATGTTGCAATAAGAATAAAATTTACACTAGTTTGAATCAAATTACAGGTTTCAAGGTGTGGTTCATCATCAATGGATTTATTCAAACTAAAGTTGTAATAAAGTAGCACAAGCTGATAAAAACTTTTGACAATGCACCCTCTCACCTTTTGAACCAAGTGCTTGAAACGAATTTTTTGCAACTATTGGAATAAACAACATTTGTCCCTGTGTGCAACATGTGATTGGTTAAAAGTTGCTGTCATGTACACTTGAAGAAAACATTTGTTTGAAGGCACTGTAATTGCACATCCATATTTTCGGACCACAAGGCGCACTCAAAATCCATTAATTTTCTCAAAAATCAAAAATTCACCTTATAATGCAGTGAGCCTAATGTATGAATCTGGTTATGTTTTTCACATGTAGAACTAATTTTATGGGGCAAACGTTGCTATTTATTAAATTGCTAGTTACAGCTTAACTATGAGCACTGCACATTTTTTATTTTGAAGACTGCCGTTAGCCACATGATAGTTTTGTCCACTGTCTTAATGCAGGCTTTCACATGCATTCGAAAGAACATTTTTTTGTAAACAGACCATCATGTTACAAATAAACTAATTACAATTGCCATGAGCAGCGCATGTGGTTATGTAAGTAGCTGGTACATACCTTAATGTTGAAGCACAGATCCTATTACTCTACAAACTCCTACACAAAGAACTATATGTATTACTTTGCAAGGCTCCTGACTACATTGGCGCACACCGAATCAAACATGTGCTATTTTTATGTTTTACAACTGAACAATGTTGAGAGTTATTGTGAAAGAGTTGAATACAGCTTGACTTATGAATCTGCTTCATTTAATGTGCGTTATAATCTGGTGCGCCTTGTGTATGCAAATAGAACAGTTGGCATTCAATCATCGATATTGCGTCTTATAATCCAGTGCGTCTTCCCAAAAAATAAGGTAGTAACTTTTGAACCTTTGTTTGCTTTCTTTCAAATTTGCACGTGATTTTCTAAGCAAAGTGGATTGGCATGTTACAGCATTTTGATTTACCAGGAAAGAACAATCAAAAGAGCTGTGACAAAGATTGAAACCACGACTGTTGCACAATTCCAACAAGAATAAACTTGAAATCACTTTTAACAACTTGAAAGGTCCTCAGACAGTTTTATTTGCAGACCACCCAGCATCTTTAGCATCTAGTGCTTAACACCTTCCCTACAAACATGCATGAATCGTCATACTTTCACACCATCGTTTGCCTACAGGTATGTATGACTATGCAAATCACTGTACTTACAATCCGATGCCAACAGTTGTCTAACAGCCTACGCAAACTTTTGTTCTGACAGTCAGATGCCAATGGTTGCCTACCTGTGAATGTAAACTTACACATTTACTATCAGATGCCAAGGATGCTTTTGCTCAAAAATCCGAATATGTTTCTTGGTCACTTTGGCTGAGGTTAACAACAGTGAATGTTTGGTCATTTTGGCCAAGTTTACCTTCACAAGCCACTTGACCAAGATTACCAATCAGTGAAAGTTTTTCCACCATACCTGAGTAGGGTCTCACCATTGGTAGATTTAAAACTTTGCGAGCAATAAACATTGCACTAATGGTTTTATTTTTTCAATTTTGTGCTTGTTTGCACATAAAACATAGCATCATTGAGACTACTGCTAAGTCAGAAATTCTTAAGGAAAAAACGTATGAAAGGGTAGCTACACTGAGAGTATTGGTAGAGTTGATTTTCACAAGCATTACAAATTGGAATAAATACATCATTATTGCAAATGTTAATAGACGTTTGAAACTTTCCAAAAAATAAGCATTGCAGTAATATTTTTTCATTTTTCAATTTTGAAAAAAAAGTGCTTGATTGCACATGAAACACAGCATCATTAACACAATTGCTAGGCAAGAAATTCTCAAGAAAACAACGCATGAAAAGGCGAGTACATTGAGAGTATTGGTGGTTTGATTTTTGCAAGCATAAAAAATTGTAGTAAAAACAGCATCATTGAAAATGTTGGTAGGTTTGAAACTAGGCAGGGAATAATTGAAAAGATTAAAACTTTGCAAGTAATAAAAATTGTACTTAGAAATGAAGGGAATTCTCACATCACAGATGTCTGACTTATGCACTAACATGACGACTTTTGTGACAACTGCCAAAACATGCCAGTAGGGAACAGTTGGCAAACAACTCAACTGCCCAGTAGCCAAGGTGTTAACCCTTTGGGTACCGGCCCACGTATAGATACATGTGGGAGAAATTATGCACAGGTTACTAGGCCACATATATATATATCTATATATGTTCTGAATGAAAATCCTGGTTTTATGGCCCTGGGAGCCAAAACAATGTGCCATTTTTTTGGGCTCAAGTGTTTTTTGGAAACTATGCTATCATCTGAGTCTTTGGATCCCCTGATCAGCTTTCTAGTATATCTGGAGCCGAAATTATTGCTCACAAACCAAAAATTGGATATAAATTCAAATCCCACAAAAGGTAACCTTGGTCATTTTGGCTAAAAGCTACAACTCGCCAGCTGATTGAGCTAGAGAGCTGTTCAAACCCTCTAAAGACTCAGAAAATCTTGTAGTTTAGAAAACAATTTGTTTACGTTTGGGCTTGGGGATTTTGGTTGATGACATCAGGATGGGGTAGGTTGTGCGTTTTTTTGGATGACGTCATTGGTTGATCTAATGAGCCTATATTTTGGCTCAAAACTTTTTTTGATTTTAGGCTCTAATACAAGTCTTTAGAGCCCTTGATCAACTTTCTAGCATTTCTGGGTCCAAAGTTATGGCCAAAAAATTCCAAATATTTCAGGAATGCCATAAGGGATTACCAGGGATTTCCCTAATAAATTTGTAGCATTTTGGCCATTATTTTGGAACCAGAAATGCTAGAAAGTCCATCAAATGCCCTAAAGACTTGTATTGTAGCCTAGTTTGCAATAAAAACTTGAGTCAAAAAAATAGCTCTTGGTGTTGGCGTCCAGGGCCTGATGATGTCATCCTAATGTAAACAAAATATGCATAAACATACTACTATCATGTAAACATCAATAAAAAAACGACATCCAAATCTAAAATTTTTTTGCTTTGCGAACTACAAGACTTTGCCCATCTTTAGAAGGTTTGAACAACTCTCTAGCTCAAGTGGCTGGCAAGTTATGGCCTGGGATAGAATACACTCCAGGTTAGCACTTGTAGGATAGAATTTTTACCAATTTTTGGTTTTTCACCCATAACTTTAACTCCAGATATGCTAGCAAGCCAATCAATGGCTCTAAAGACTTGGATGACAGCCTAGATTCCAAAAAATGTTTGAGCCAAAAAATGGCCCTGGGTTGGTACCTAGGGCTGGGTAATCTCGGCCAGAAGGACGAAAACATGTCCCCATTATGATGTCACCCAAAACGAATCATTTTTTCCATTTGAACTAGAAGACTTGCTGAATCCATAGAGGGTTTGAACAGCTCCCTAGTTCAATCAGCTGGCGAGTAATGGTGTTGCAAAGCTTTGTCAAAACAGTGGCTCTTGCGGTCCTTAAAGGTAAAACACCCGGTACCCGTGGATATCACCGTAGGGAGTTCATTTTGATGAACAAGAAAATTTAGCATTAGTAGTTGATTGCGAAAGCTTTGTTCTTTTTTTGTGAGTTCTGCCTTAGCAGAACCATCTTTCCACAGTAAACAAACTTTCTGCAGTGCTTATTGTATCTTTAACATTTAACACTTTCGCTGCCGGGTTAATTCAAGCAGTTCGTGCAAAAACAGGCTGTTCGCACGTGGTTTGCGCAAGCATAACTCTGGCACTGAAAGTGATAGAGAGCTGTCCGATCCCTCACAAGACTCAGTAAGTCGTCTTGTTTACAATGAAAAAAAATTTTGGTTTGGATTTTTTTTGAGGGACGTCATAAGTGGAGGACTTTCAGGCCTCTTTGGCCTACTTCATCTGGCCCTAGGCCCAAACCACTAGATGATCATATTTTGCTCAAATTTTTTTTGGAAACTAGCATAAAATCTGAGATTTTGATACTTTAAAATCTGAGATGGTTTCGGGTTCGAAAGTTGTGATCTGAAATAAACAAAATAATTAATTATTCCAAAATGAAATGACCCTTTAACACCCAAATGCACAGATTTGTACAACTACGTTCCAGTTTAACGGTCGTTTTTATCGACAGGTCGATGGCGTTGCTATGAGGTCACCTATAGCACCGCTAATGGCTGACGTATGCATGAACTATGTTATACATCAGGCCTTGGCGGTGACACCACCGGAGTGTCAACCAGACCTGCTTTGCCGCTACGTAGATGACCTGTTTTTACTATTTCCTAACGAAGATTCTCTCAACAGGTTCTTTACCAATATTAATTCTGTTCACAGGAATATTGTCTTTACCAATGAGCTACTAATAATTGCTTCCAGTTTCTTGATGTTTTAATTGAGAAAACAACAGGTTTTATTACTTCTACCTTCAGGAAACCTACCCATATGGGTCTCTACTCGAAATGGTCGAGTTTCGTTCTGTTGCACAGGAAACGAAACCTTGTCAACTCTCTACTCCGCCGTGCTTATGACATTGCCAGTTCCTACCAACTGGTACACAGGGAATCTATGAATATTAAGTGAATGTTGTCTGGCAACGGATACACCCGACAAATTTTTGGACCGTTGCATTCAGCAATTCTCAAACAGAAAATACGTTGTCACGCAACAACGTGGTGCACCGGCTGAACCCTCTCCTTCACCCAAATATATTTCATTACAACTACCGTATTTGGGTTCTATATCTAATAACATATGACAGGAACTCAGCAGCTTTATAAGACACAAGGCTGTAGTGAACGTGAAGCTACATTGTTTTCAAAGTACTCGAAAGCTTCAAAGCTGGTTCTCTGTTAAAGACCGGCAATCTTTACTGAACCGGTTTAATGTTGTGTACAAGCTTACTTGCTCATGCGGTACCTCCTACATCAGGTAAACGCAACGCAATTTAATAAATTGTATAGAAGAGCATCGAACGTCACTAAGCTCTTCAGTATGCAGACACTTGCAAGCCAACCCAGATCATCGGGTTGACTTTCACAACCCTGAGGTCATTGGCGGTGACAACAATTGGCGACGGCTGCAGATTCTTGAATCTTTGTTGATTCAAGAACACAAACCAGAGCTTAATGCAAACGTCCCGTCGATGCCTCTGTGCATTTTTAACTTGTAACAGAGCTTCATGCTTCACTTGTGACGTCACATGCCATCACCATTGGCACGTATCCAGCTGAGTCATGTGACTACGTATGCTTCGCGCCACTACGTCACTACTGAAACAGCCTTTAGCATTTTTCATTTTTTCAGCGCTTTTCTCCTGAATGACCAATAAGAACCTACAGCAAGATCACTGCAGTTCTATTGCTATGCACTGATGTTGATAACTGGAGTTATCGAAACGTTTGCAATATGTCACTTGTATCATTTGCTTTGGCCGTGATATTCATTATAACATCTAATTAGCATTCTAATAGGTTTTCACTTAAATCAGTATAGAACACAAAAAGTGTTTATGATGACACTAGTTAAAAGCAATTAAAGTTTCACTAATCATAGCGGCTATGAGATCACAGGTTCTATGTCAGTGGTTCTTAACCTTTTATATATTACACTTCCCTTAAGTAATTGTCCTTTGTTTCAAGGCCCCATGATATCAATACGTTGTGCAAACAAATCTATTTAGTAGTAAATTTGTTGATCAAAATTTTAAATTTGCAGAGTGCATAAGGGCTCGCGTCCCCTGAAAATTCATTGACACTCTCCCTGGAGAAGTGTGCCCCCCTGGTTAAGAACCACTGTCCTATGTCAACTAACTACAAAAATGACATGTAGTCTGAAATCACTAACCTTGCAGACTCAGAACTGTTTGAATGCCACATTGTTGAAAGTGTAGACAAGCATAAAGTGAAACTTGCATCTAAATTCCATAAATCATGTAGACCAGTGGTTCTGAAAGTGGTTTGATACCAACCCCCAGGGGTCAAGTAGACCATGCAAGGGGTCGAATGGGCATCACTGAATGGCCTCAGAGTTCGAAGTATTTTCGGGTTGTGTATTATTTTATCATGCATTTCAAGTAAAAAGTACTCAAATTTGTTTTGACACATTCTTTCCTTGTATGAGTAACTGTTGGGCTAGGCCATGGGGTCTATAAAAATTGTATACTTTAATTGGGGGTCAACGTGCAGAAAAGTTTGAGAACCACTGATATAGACTGTTGGCTACAGACATAGTAGTTATAGAACATAATTTTTAGTTCACAATAACATATATATTATAGGTTTTTACTGTTTCATGGATATAAGTTATACTCTTGCAGAAGCTGAACTAGTGAAAGCTGCATCAAAATAATTAATTTTAGCAAAAGACTTTACCCTAAAAACGCTGGCAACCTTGTATGTACAAGCTTCACAACATGCTATGAGTGTCACTTAATTTTCTAAACTAATGGTTTGAGTATTGCCATTTTAATGCCACCCGCTATACATAAAAATAAAAAATCTGATTTAAAATTTTTAAATCGTTTTTTTATTATTTTTTAAAGTCATGACTTCTATCAGCCTTTGATGTGTTACTGGTAACCACTTCAAAGTAACCAATTCTTAGTAGATAATCACGTAAAAAAACTTCGCATTGCGTTTGAACTTCACATACATTTTTCATTTAGATGGATTTTAGTCCCAGTGGGAATTTTGCTTCCCATCTGGAAAGTCATTCAGTGAATGCATGGTAGGACAACCAAAATAAATCAGAGTAACCATTGAAATCTATGTGAATAATCAGGGCTGTAGAGCCATCATAAAAATGACACTGCTCTGTCTCCAGCTCCTGTTTGTTTTAACACATTAATATTTAATTGCCTTGGTGTGCTTCAATTGAATGGAAAATTAAATATTATCAAGTCCACAAAACCAAAAGAACATACCAAACTTGTTTGAGCATATCAATCTGGTAGTTTTTCACAATCAGAGCTGTTACCATGAGGAAATCAGTGAAAAAACATCACAGGTTCAGACGATTTAAAGAACAGTTATTAGCAAAAGTGTGCAACTACATATAATGGTAATATAAACAAATTCTGGAAAGGCAGTCGCTGATTTTGCTGTTAATGCCTGGTGACCTTTTGTCATTTCTTACGACCAGAATCAAGAAAACGGTTGTTTAAAAAATTACATTTGTGTCCCAGCATTTAGACACAGTCCTGTCCCAATCAACCAAGTGTTTTGCACTTGTTGCATGCTTTGACTGTTGCAGTCTTGGCGATTCCAGCTAACAGATCTGCCCAGGCAAACCATACAATGAGCACAAAACACACAGTCAATTACCTCTCTAATGTGTTCTTTCTAATGTGCACACATTTTCACTAATACAAATGACAAGATGGTGTTTAAAGGTCCTTTGTTTGAAGAAATAGTATGGTTTCTAGCAAGAAATTCACCTTTGGCTTATTTAAAATAGCTCAAAACTTCTGATTTCATATATTTTGCACTCATAAGCAGTGATGAATGGCAAAGTAAAGCACAATTTACCCTGCAACCTTTGGAGAAAATATTACTGGTTACCATGCTGAAAACGCAAAATTTATTTCCAGAGGAAAACCTGAAGAAAAGTCCATGTTTGTTTACATTGCTTTCTTATACACTCCTGAAAATGTAATGCCATGCATAGCAATGCTAGTATCATGCTACCAATTAGTTATCACTTTGTGCTTCTGCTAAAAAACATTGGTTCTTAGTGACCTTTGTCAATAATCCAATAAACCTTCGTAGTAAGCACAGACAATGGTTAAGATCGACCGACATGGCATTTTTGGGGTCAATATCGATATATTGGCCATTCAAGGACCGATAGCCGATACCGATATTTCCAAAATTTTTAAATCTTGTTTTCTGCTTCATTATCAAAAATATGATGTATTCTACACCTGTATTCTACACCTTAGCTTTTTTTGAAAAACTTCAAAATTTTATGAGCCAAAATTTTTCAAATTTCAGCAATTTCAATATTTTCCTATGATCCTTGTTGTTTCAGTACTGACACTGCTGACCCTTACTTCACCATGAGCATCAAACTTCACTACTTTGCACAAGTTTCACAAGTTGTTTGGGTGACCAGTGCAGAGCGAGGTGAGCGGTTCCACCAAGATTTTAAAGTGAGGAACAGGAAGAATGCTATCAAGGCCATTGTGACATCATGGACATGTGTGTGTGTTTGATGGCCGACCACTGATGTCATCTGAAAAGGGACAAATGATAATACAAGTGCATAGGATTCCAGGAAATCTATGAAGACGAAGATCTTCAGTTCATCAGATTGCTGGCTTGATGTAATCTCTTGTCTCTTCAACTTCATTTGGTGACACCATGCATGCTCTTGTCTCTTCAACTTCATTTGGTGACACCATGCATGCTCTTGTCTCTTCAACTTCATTTGGTGACACCATGCATCTGGTTGGAAGCAACTCTTCCATCAAACTCACCCCACTATGGTCCAGGGGTACTTACCTATTTGATTTCTTCACGATTTGGATGTATAAACATTGTTTTCTGCCTCGCTACTTGTTTTTTTTAATGAAATGAGTTAAAATGCATTGCTCTTGACCTTATAACCCTTACTGCTGCTCGCTTCCTTCACCTGTGTGCTTGTTTCACCTGACACCTGCTCATTTGTACAAGCTTGACTCTTTACCCATTGCTTGACCACCATCATCAGTGTTATATTATGTTTCTGTCTCAGCTTTTTTTGATTTGTTTTTTGGATGGATTTCATGTTAATGTTACTTTGACTATTTCTTTTACGTGAGCCTGCATTGACTAGTTATACCTACCGCAAACCCCTAAACCTAACCCATATTACTTGGTTTTGTTTATATGGTCCATGGGTAGTTGTATTGGTTCTTCACGATTTGTGTGGATAAATATTGTTTTTACCTTTGCTTCATGCTTTTGTATTTTATTTTAATTGCGCCAGGCCAAGCATATCCGTAGTCACTTCCTTACGCAAAACAATAGACACAAACAAAAAATTGGAAAAGCAAGCAATGCAATGCAACTTCTAATGTCATGGTTGCTGCATTATGCTTTCCAGATTGCTGACTGACAGGTTATTGCAGATTTTTTAAGGTGTTTTAGGGACCCAATTCGGGTCCTTAGAATCAGAGAAAGTGATCATTGGGTCCCTGGAATAAGAGAAATCGGGCCTTACAGATTCATACCGGGTACCTAACATTTTCCTTTAAGAAGCCCTGGGTTGTTATGTTGTTTATAATAAAATAAAATTAATGCTAGAATCTTGCTCTTTTTGTCTTTGCATTGGGATATATTTACACCACTTCTGCCAATAATAATATGAATCAAATATCTATATCATATAGTAAATGATAAAAGGGTCAGTTTGTCATTCAAATAGCATGGATCTCGTAGCCTAGGAATCATGCGTTACAGCTGCTATGCCAACGGTTTTCGGTTCGACTCACACCTTGCCGACTTTACTTTTTTTTCTTTAATTATTTTAGGTTTACGTTTTACCTTTACGGGTTAGTGCTAGGTTAGGGTTACGTTAGCATTACCTTAGGGTTAGGGATAAGTTAGCATCAGGTTAGCTCAGGGTTCGGTCAGCCTTAGCTTAGGGTTAGGTTAGCATTAGGTTAGGATTAGGGCTATGGTTAGGGTTAAGGTTAGGTTTAGGGATAACACCAATTGGAGGGCCGGGCGGGCTGGTGGGCCTTGTTTCCAAATGAAAAACACGAATTTTTGGTGGGCTGCACAGAAGACAGAAGGGCAGTCCAGCAGGCTGCACAAATGGGCAGTCCGGCGGGCTGCAGAAAAGATCAGCCCTCCGGCCCGCCCTATTCCGCAGCCAAGCTTAATGTGCAGCCCGCTGGCCTGCGCTAATGTGCACCCCACTGGCCCGTCTTCTAGTGCAGCCTGCCGGCCCGCCCTTCTGTGCAGCAGGCAGCCCACAGAAAATTCATGTTTCTCATTAAGCTTCGCTTAGGTGTTACCTTTTTTAGGGGTTAATGTTGTTAGGTTAGAATTAGGGTTAGGTTAGGGTTAGTGTTAGCTTAGCATTAGGTTAGCTTAGCGTTAGGGATAGGTTAGGTTAGCTTAGCTTAGCGTTAGGTTAGGGATAAAATAGGTTAGGCTTAGGTTACGCTTAGATTAGTGTTAGGTTAGGATTAGGGTTAGCTTGAGCTACGGTTAGGGTTTGGTTGTACAGTAGGTTTATCTTTTAGTTATATTTGCTTCCTTTCTACCAACCAAGCCATTTGCTGCTGCCATCCTGGCGGCAAAATAGACAATGCCTCAAAAGAAATATTGAATGCTAGAACATCCCTAGTCAACGTGATTTGATTACACTTACAGTACAGTATATAAACCTGGCATGTGTTGAGCCATATCGCATGTGATGTATGTATATGCAGGCACTCAGTCTTAGCCATGATCCAGGAACCAAGAGGGTGAAGCCCCCTGATTCAGGCAGCAAAGATTGTTTACAGCAGCAGGCCAGTCACAAACATGATGTTTTGATTGACACTCAAACAAGGAGGCGTGGCAACCAACCTATCAATCATCTGTGCAAAAGCTCACAATTGCACTGTACAGAGCCTTGGCCCTTTGAAACATCATAGCATTACGAAACGAATGCTCCTTGCGCGCCTCTACCGAGCGGCGAGCAACAGAGGTGTGCGCACCTCTGATTTTTTTGAGTCCGGTTCCAATCCTGTTTTGCAAATTTTGAATCCGAAACCACTCCGGTCCGGTACCAACTAGATTCAAGGAATCCGACTCCTGGTTGAATATCTGTAAAGTAAACAACCAGTAACGTTTTTTCAGTAAGTACAAAATCCAAATCCAGGCGGAAATGGCTACAGGAAGGAAAACCAAACTCCTGATCCTGTTGGACGCAGCCGGAGTCCGGATCCAAAATATCCGAAATCCAGTCCATGCACACCTCTGGCGAGCAATAGTCCAGTGTTGTGCATGAGTGTTGCCGCTCTGTTGTTACTGAAAAGTACGAGATTCGTGATAAACAAACACTAGATTCACAAAAAAAACACTAGATTACAAAAGCAAACTAACACACAGTGAAAATGCCCAGAAAATGGGTTGCAATGCGAACGATAAACATTGTGCAAATTCATTGGAACCCAGAGACAAAGAAAACGGGAGATAGCAGCAATGCTGGCGTTTGTTTGTACAGGCCACTGAAACTTTTAACAGATGACCAAGTGAGTTTAACTCAAAATATATTATATTGTCTTGTGTAATTTAAGATTTAATTAGAAAGAATTTTTAGCAAATTGCATTTACTTTAAAACAAAAGGTCTCAATTACAGTTGCAATTACACAAAACTGTACAATTAATTATATTCAGCTCGCTCACAAAAAACCTGGATAGCTATAAAAAACACTACAACACTAGATGACATGAAAAAACACTAGATCTAGTGGAAAAACACTAGGAGTGGCCCCACCATTGTGCATCTGAGCAGATAGAGCGCCTGAGCGGACTTTCATATTTTACGATCAATATCCAGCCTGAATCTCCCAAACTCAGTCCAAGTCCAAACCTACTTCAAAAAATTTAAAAATCCACGTCCAAATAAAGTCCAACAAATTAACAAAAAAACACATTTTCACAACAAAAATGCCGCAAATGAATTCCATTAACTCAATCCAAATCATAGGCGTAGCAAGGGGGGCGAAAAGGGCAATGGCCCCCTCAAATTTTTGGAAAATATTGTCATTTTGTTCTTTGAGAGGCGTTTTTCCAAGCAAAATAGTGTTATTCGCCTAAAATCAAACATTTTGGCCACCCAAAAATGTTTGGTCTGGCTACGCCACTGATCAAAATCCGACCCTAATCCTAAATTTTGAAACGATCAAAGCCCGTATACAATCCAGGTCTAAAAATCCTTAGGCCTACAGACCGCATTCAGTCCATTCCAAGTCCACTTCAATGCTCGTCCCTGGTGTGCATGGACCAGAGATATACGGATATTGAAATTTTTCGATCCTGATCCAATCCGAAATTTTTTCTCAAACTCCATCATCCAATACATATCCGAAAAACTAAAGTTTTGGAGTATCCAAATCCGAAACCGCTCACTCATTTGCACATTGACCAACATGTGTGGTAGTGTCTATTTTGCGTAATGAGGCAAAAGCTGTGGCTATTTTGCCTCTGTATTCAGATACCATTGGTTGAAGCAAAAGACATGGAATAGGTTTGTGATTAGGCTTCGGATTTAAGGTTAGGGTTAGCCTACAGTTCACGCAACAAAGAAAAGAAGAAGCCACTAACTGCTTGCCAGAACGGAAGCGATGACATCACTCGTCCAGTGGACTAAGCCCTGCGGCGTTACAGGCGTCATGGTCAACTAAGCAGGTCAGGCGTTCCGAACTTGTCATGTAGACCTAACCATTTCCATGAATCATGTTCAGCAATTATGAATGCTGATGGAGATTGGCTGGCAGTGGAAGGGGCGCTGAGCAAAGACATGGCAACACTATGTGAATACCTCCAGACTTGGAAGCTAAAGCTCAGCACCACGAAAACGGTGTCGGCAGTCTTCCATCTCAACAACAAGGAAGCCAAACGTGAGCTGAAAGTCAACTTCAATAACGAAAACTTGCCCTTCTGCTCCGAGCCCAAATACCTCGGAGTAACGTTGGACAGGTCGCTCACGTACCGCCGACACCTTGAGTCACTTTGCAAGAAGCTAGCATCATGCGTCGCACTCCTGAGGCAGCTTGCTGGCTCTGGCTGGGGTGCTGGAGCAACAACGTTAAAAACAGCCACCCTAGCTCTGGTCTATTCGACTGCAGAGTACTGCGCTCCTGTTTGGTGCCACAGTGCTCATACCCGCCTTTTTGACCTCACCATCAACAACGCCTTGCGAATTGTGACTGGATGCCTGCGTCCTACACCAGCGGACAACCTTCCAATCCTCGCAGGCATCCAACCTGCTGAGCTTTGTCACAAAGGAGTCACACTATCTCTAGGACGCTGTGCCATGGAGCCTGGACACCTGCTCCACTCAGTGCTCGCCTGTCCATCGGGTGAAGCTGCACGGCGCCTCAAATTGAGATACCCATTTGTACCCGCTCCACAACAACTCATCAGTTTTTCTGACAGCAACAACATACGTGCAGCGCAGTGGGCGGATCATCAATGGAATGCGGAGTGGGCGGACAACCCCAAAAGACTCCGCACTTCAATTCCAGACACCGGTACACACTCCCCTGCAATGACCCTCCCAAGAAGAGCCTGTGTCCGGGTCAACCGCCTCCGCACCGGTTTCGGACGTTTCCGCTCCTGCCTGCACAAATGGGGTATGGCCACTTCTGCCGCCTGTGAGTGTGGCGCAGAACAAACCGTCGACCATGTCGTCCTCCACTGTCCAATCCATCAACCCCCCACGGACTACACGGCTCCGCTTTAGTCTACGGAGCTCGGCCTTTTACAGGGTACCTTAACTGATAGATAACTTTTATGTACGTCATGGAATATTGATTGAAAAATGTTATTTTTTAGGCAGCTTGTTAATTCAATGAAAAATCAGGTGCAATTGACCAAGTGACACTCGGCGATCAACCTGTTGATGCGGTCAACCTGTTGACCACCAGAGATGATCACTATCCGGATTGCCGGTTGGATATCCGGCAGGAAGAATGGGTTTGCAACAGGATAAGGATTTCCAAAAACTGCTTTCAAACGGGAACCGGAAACGGATCCGGATATCTGAAACGTTTTTATCGATATTTCGAGGATTCGGACTTTTGGAAAAAATTGCATATTGCATAATCATTCACTTATCATCTTCAGAAGCATCTTTTCAGCCTTCTGTGCCATGACTCCGAGTCTATCTGTGTAATCTCCCTGCTGTAGTGTAATCCCATTGTCCCTCTTAATCTGCTGATTGGACGCGCTAAGTTTATCAGCATGAGTCTGTTGCAAGAAAGGGCTCCTTCAGTATACATTGAGGACGTTGTTTCTTGTGTACCTGGACTAACGCTAGCTAGGGTTGCCAGATTGGACATTTCACGGCCAATTTCGAAAAATTTGGCCATTTTTTAACCGCGCTGGCCATAAAAAAACGCATTTGGCCATTTTTTGATATGTCACTGTAAAAAGTTTTCATTAAATATTTTGTCTTTTTTTTATTTTTGGACGGTATTCATGTCTCTCATTGTTACAGTAACACTGTGGCAAATCGACCTTTTTTGCATTGAAATGTGTACTAATGATTTAGCCTTTGCAGTCAGTAGATTTCGTACAGATGTTTCAGTCAGTGAATCTTTTGGTTGCCATTGGTATCTGCTGCGCTCGAACTGTTGCAACCTTTCCGTTGGCGTTGCGTTGCTTGTGTCATTCACCACGAACGGGATGGGCGCGAAGAACAACACCACATATATGTGGCGCGAACAAGCAATAATAGGGTGATCTCGTCGGGTGATCTCCATTGTTGCTTGCTGCCACAGTACGAAGCTTTGCGCACGTGCCCCTCGGGCTTTCCGATCGCAACAGAACTGTATCTGAAGACTGTTGCACTCGGTTGTGTGACTGATAATGTCATAGTGGAAGTGTTTTGCATTTTTGATAATATCTTACTTTTAGAAGTTTCTCATCACTTTTACGGTAACACTCTGCAGTAACTTCAACCTTGTAATGTTCAAAGTGTGTAGTAAATAGCCCTTGCAATCTTGTAGATTTTGTGCAACAAGTGTTTCAGTAGGACCTGTCATGAGTCAACGTTTGTTGTCAAGTGTTCCTGCTCTTTCGTTCATATGTGAACTTAATGATATTTTTGATCATGTGGACAACTCATTATGATCATCAACTTAATGCAGTTCATGGCTTTTATCTTTTGTTCATATATTTGGAACACAAGATCAAGAGAATTCTAGCCTTGTCGTTGAATTGGAAAGTTAATTTGAAGTTGTTTAGTCCATAAATGAGTAACAATGGAAGCATGTATCTACAATAGTGTTTAATATATGGTTATAAGTTTTCTCAAAACAAATAAAGACAAGTTGTTACAGGTAATTTTAGGCTTACAGCAGAAATTGGTAAAAACTTGCTTCTTTGGCAAAACCACATTTTTGGCAAAAAATATACTGTCTTCCCAACAATTTGATACACCTATGAATATGGAAATTACATAGTTGAAACATTTTGTGATTTTGGCCATAACTCTTTCAAAAAACAGCCATTTTGGCCATAAGCTACGAAAAAATCTGGCAACCCTGGCGCTAGCTAGTGTAGACTGTAGGACGACTGTGATCTGTAGTCTAGACTAGCTAGAGCACTCTAGCTCTTTTAATGTAGTCTGTAGTCTACACCAGGCCTTGCAGTCTTCACGCCTATTCTACTTGAGCCTGCATTGACTGGTTGTTGGATGATACCAGGCCGGATAGCTTTTTTCTTTCTTAAACATGATATGCGAAATTGATGTTTTGTGACATTGACTTTTTAGACTAAATTTTCAGTCAGTCATTTCAATATAGGCTAAATGACATATTTTAAGCCAGTGTATTGTTTTGAATGCTGTTTTGGTTTGTAGACTAGCATTGCTATGTAGTTAGGTTTGGTGCAAGTGTAACAATTGGTAGGATTAATAAATGAAATTATGAATGTGAACTCATGGATGGTGTTAAAATCTAACCATTGTTACCAAATACTTGGCTAATGAAAAGCTTGGTGTCGCAACAGAACCATCATCAGGAAGTCTTCCATAGGGGAGCTTTGCATTTGTGCAGTGGGGCTTGACATTCTGAAATTTGAACAAACTTCACTGTTTCATACTGCTTCATATTTCAATTTCGGGGGCTTGGAGCTATGTTTCGTTGGGGTTAAGCCTACCAAAGCCCCCTGAGGCGATGGGACCGTGTGGCAAAACTTCAGCTTGTTTATAATGCAATTGACTCGAAAAATTACTTAGGTTAAGCGATATATCAAGCTAAGGCTTGCAAGATATGTCACACTTTCTGTTTATAAGCATGACAGGGCCCAAAGTGGCACAACGCATTCAGGTAGTGTCTATTCTGCTTCATGAGGAAAAACTTGTGCTGGGACTATTTTGCCTTCATTTGAACACAATTGGTTGATGTGGTCATGTGACAAGCACAATAGGCAGAGACAATTGGATGGGGTTTAAGAGTTTATGGATAGGGTTTAGGATCAGGGCTTATGGTCACGGTTTAAGGTCAGGTTTTAGGTTTAGTGGTTCAGTGTTTAGAGTTAGGGTTTAGCCTGCAGTTCACATAATACAAACAAGAAGCTGCTAACTGCTTGCCAGCCCTGAAACCATGACAATCATCATCCATGCATGGGACTGAGCTGTTACAGATGTCATGGTCAACTAAGCAGGGCATGAATTCCAAACTTGTCATGTGACTACTTCAACCAATTCGTGTACAGGTAAAGGCAAAATAACTCCAGCAGTTATTTTGCCTCATGAGGCAACAGCACAAAAAATGTATGTTGTGCATCACAATACACTTTCGGATAGTTTTTGGATACAGATAGTATGATTTCAACCTGAACAGGATTCGGATCGGATACGGATATCATTTTTCAAACACAGGATAGGATCGGATAGTAAAAATCCACTATCCGATCGTCTCTGTTGCCCACCACTGGTTTATTTCAGTGTTTCAGCTGCATTTCTTTTTGGTTAGAATTTTGAACATTCTTCCACAAGTTTTATGCAGTCAACCTTTGCTGAAAGACACCATGAGTTTTTAGTTTTTGCAAGCCACATAGCAGTGATGGAGTCTTGAGACTTCGTCTCGGTCTCGAGACGCGTCTCGAGACCTGTTTTTTGAAGTCTCGGTCTCGAAGGTCTCAGGTCTCGTCTCGGTCTCGAAGGATTTCGGTCTCGGTCTCGAACTCTTTGTCTCGAGACTTTGCATAGGTTATTTTTTATGAAGTTTTGCAAGAAGGAGTTCCTTTAAAAAACGGTTTGAAAAATGATTGTTCAAAATTTAGCCGTTCAAAGAGGTCAGTGGCTAAGCTTTCTTTGTTGTTATGTTGTTTGCGAGATGGAGAAAACAATTTGCCCTCTACCCCGTTTAAACTTTATACTGTATTCAATAAAAAATGTGCACGCACCAATGACACCGCAGTGCGTAATCTCTGCAACGAGAGGCTGGGGGTACTTTGCTAAGAACTATCTTTGAACTGTTTTTCCAAGAGTTTTGTTATGAAACCCATAGGCATATTCAAAAGAGGTGGGAGAGTACCAAAAAGTTTCTTTTTGAGAAGCCAAATGGAACCATGTCTTTTTTGCGTAGTGTTTTTCAAAGCACTTTGTTAAAACACGTTGGTGAAGTTTTTTTTGATCTGGGTAATGTAGACTTTTTTAAGTTCAAAAATGCCTCGGAACTCTCTTGAGGAAAAGTTTTGCTTATAAGAGTTGTATACAAAGAGCAAATAATGCATCATGGCTGATCATGGCTGATCATGGCTGATCAGCCACTTTGACGTACCCTACTGCTAAGGCTTTACGGCCTTTCTGCGTTTTCTAACCGACCTACGGTGTTGCGAAAATTCTAAGTGTGTCAGCAAAAACGGAAATTTGGAACAGTTGTGACTATCAGTTTAACGTACAAATATGGAAATTATGAAAAACTTGAAAACATAAAAACTTGACGATAAAAAATAGCAAATCTAGGAAGTATACATAGAGCCATAAAATCAGCGGGAAGGCGCTACACCATTTCACTGCTAGTCAACTACACCGGCAATCCCGAACTTCGCTCATTCTGCTGCAGCATGCTGCGTCCCAACAATGCCTGTCGAAAGCATCTAATACTTTCTTTTTATCATAGAAAGAAAAAATCTTCAATACGAAGGTAATGGTTACCTGCAAAAGATCTGCCGCACTTGTAAAAAAACTGACAAACTACGAGCACCTTGCCCAAGTAAGACAAAAAAGCAAACCCAAGCCAAGGAAAACACATCGAATCCACGGTGCCAACTGATTCACAAGTAATGACAAAAAATAAAACTTTCCCGCTGAACCACTGCCTAGCACAGGGTTGTCAAACATACGGCCCGCGGGCCAAAACCGGCCCTTTACAAGGTTGAATCCGGCCCGCGGGATGATTTCGTAAAGTGAAAACTTCACTTGCTTGATAAGTTTATCCAGTCATACTTCGATAATTGGTGACTAGACTTCAATTACTTGAAACCTTAACGCAATTGCTTGTATTTTATTGTTTCCACTGTTTTCTCACGTGAAATTTTCCCGTTTTCTACATATTTCCTTTTGCATGTTCACACCGGTTTGAACTTTCAGACAAGTATGTATGAACATGCAAAAGTACAACTACTGTTGATAAAGTTTAACACTAGAACTCCGGAAAAAAATATACCTTGAGCTCCAGCGATATTGATTTCGAAACCTTCGGAGTTCTAGGTACAACTTTAACTAAAATTTGCTAAGTAAAGCTTCTATTCCAATTATTGACCGAAAAAGAAACTGCACAGAAATCTGTTCGACAGGGTCAAATTTGAGAATCGGTAAAAAGCAGTAACTCCAGAAAATAGCTCATTGAATCATAAAAAATGTCGAAATGAACATCGCCAGATTTCTAGTGTCAAAAATGCACACAAATGTTAATAAATACCACCGGCTCAAGCAACTTTCTGTTTGAAATATGTCAAGCTGGAGTGAAAACGGGGAGGACATCTTTGTAGTTTTTCATGAAAACATTCGACACTACTATGAGCCTCATCATGTTGAAAGATACCGTGGCTTGCAAAGGCAACCGAGGAGAGACAAGGTGAAGGAATTGATAGCAGGCTTGAAAAAACAGCAATCCGTTTTTACCAGTAGACCAGATATAAGTGCAGCAGATGTGAAGGCTAGCTACGTTATTGGTAATGACATAGCGATAGCATCAAAGACAAGGAAATTGTATTGTGGCAATTCCTTGCTCGGACGTGAGCTTTTGCCTTTCCCTAAATTGCTCAGTTTAGCCTTTATTCTCTATTCCGTGGCAGCCTCGTTTCCCAAAATGTCTTTATCGAAACAGAAAAGTTGACAAAAATGCGGAGTTTTCCAACACAATTGGTCCGTTTCCTATTTTGTACGGATGTGAATGGGATACCTGTATGTTTGGTGTGTTCACAGCAGGTTTCAGTAGTGACAAAATATAACATTCGACACTACTATGAGCCTCATCATGCTGAAAGATACCGTGGCTTGCAACGGCAACCGAGGAGAGAGAAGGTGAAGGAATTGATAGCAGGCTTGAAAAAACAGCAATCCGTTTTTACCAGTAGACCAGATATAAGTGCAGCAGATGTGAAGGCTAGCTACCTTATTGGTAATGACATAGCGTTAGCATCAAAGCCATTCTGTGAGGGTGAGATCGTGAAGACCTGCATCCTAAAGGCTGCAGAAATCGTGTGTACTGAGAAGCTGAAGCTTTTGCTAATATTAGCCTGACGAGAAACACTGTGGCAGAGAGGGTTTCGGACATTTCTGCGAATTTAGACAGCCAACTGAAGAAAAAAGTCAAGTCGTTTGCTATATTTTCGGTTGCGTTCGATGAAAGCACGGACATTTCGGACGTTGCACAACAAGCCATATTTATTCGTGGCGTTGATGAGACT
>Ga0210059_1003931_pt1 | contig 23928 bp, 7 predicted proteins | sample Ectturendosymbi2_FD_188042 | JGI IMG/M metagenome (GOLD analysis project Ga0210059, IMG submission 188042) | Ecteinascidia turbinata endosymbiont from Florida, USA - Sample 2 (SPAdes) (version 2) | ecosystem: Host-associated > Tunicates > Ascidians > Unclassified | place: Key West, Florida...
ACGGTACCCGAAATTCAAACTACAGGAGGAACAACTCCAATCGTAACGCATTGCGCAACACGTGCAGAGTTTCTACGTCATAGCATGTATGAAGCGGTTTCTCTCAATGCCATTATGACTCATGAATTGCAACGTCTTTATCGAAAGGTGACATTCAGAGAGGGTTTCCTATAGTCTTAGCACGATTTGCTTTTTGCAATTGAAGTGTAACACTCATAACGTAACAAGGTAACAGATCACTACACCACTAGTTATAATCGAAATCTTTATATAGCTATGTATGCATGTGTGGAATTGTTTTGTATTTTAACAAATGTCAGCAACAAATTTGTGTTTGAGCGATTTCCGTTAAGGGGGCTCTAGCCCCTCAGCCCCCCCTGCGTGCGCCCCTGGCTGCTGCAGCAGTTTTTCTCACACAATGAGCAGCACTTAAAGTATAGTGGAAGCTCTTTTGCTAAACTGAAAATTCAACCTTGAAACGCCTCTTTGTTAATTCATAGGGATATGCAGTTTCGCCAATGAAACAAGAAAACTTAGTTTAAAAATGTATTTCTTTACAGTGTTTCCAACCGCTGCAACTGAGAAAGTGATATAATGTGTAAGGGTGTTGGACTCAAAATGTCTTGTATCTGGAAGCTTCCATTTTGCAAGTGAAGTTTTACAGTATAGGCCTACATGCGAACGTACACAGCTGATTTTACCTGCTAACATATCTTCTATGGATTTTTTTTCTAAAAATTCATTTGCGGTTTTCTTCTGAAAGTTGTATTGAATTTCGACAGCTGTTTGGACGTACGTGCATCCAAAAAATCGACAAGCGAAACTTTGCAATACCTTTTTACTTCGCGAAGCACAAAGCGAATTTGTGAGAAACAAAATACCATAAACATGTCTTCACAATTCGATACAATGACCATCATTTGTAATGCAAATTCATAAATATTGTCTTGACACCCACATACAATGAAGTATACAACAAACTTACGCACACATGGCGCTAATAAGAAAAACACAAAATGATGAAAGAATAAAAGCATAGACATGTGAGACTAGCATTGGGCACAAGTATAAACAACGTCAATACGGTTGCTATGAAATTTAGCACAGCTATGATAAGTTTCCAGTGTAGACCAATTAGTAACCTGTTCTGGGAAGTGGTTAGCTGAAATGGCCTAGTGATCATTTGGGCGGTAGTCCTCCAAAAGGCGAAGTTACTTATACCTTAAAAACAGCAGTTGGTTAATAGAAATAAGTAAAAGTTTGTTGCACTGAGTATGTGATTTTATATGCGTAATGCGTTTATACGATTAATGGAAGCAAAATACGATTTAGGCAATATTAAGTGGTCACAAGTAATCGGCTTAACTCAGCCACATACAATGCTTCCAGTTTTCGCGTATATTACAAATAATGGGTAGTATCTCGAAGTGGAAAGCGTATACGAGATAAATAAAGAACACCGGCAATGTTTTTGTATCTGATTACAACGACCAAATAACTGTGAGTCAACCATTTTTGATAAGATTCGGAAATGTAAGAAAGCATATATTCAGTAAGCTTTCGTTTTTGCAGAAAGCATGAGATTTTCTTGACTGCAAACGCTTTACTTACAACACTTACGTAGCGCAAGATTAGCACATTAGCAGCAGCTTATCATAATGTTTATGTGCACAGTCAGCATTGTTGGTATCCAGTTACCCACGGCTGCTGGTCTCCATGCATCAGATCCTGATTTTTTCTGATCTTTTTTAGTTCTGTGTTGCCATTTTGCAACTTCGCAAACTTGATTGAAAAAGAACAGTTTAGGTAATGCCTGGTCCCAGGTCCGTCGTCACGGGGGGGGGGCTTATCCCCCTCAAACACAGCTCCAAGTCCCCCAAATTGAAGTAAGAAACATATTAAATAAACAGAGTTTTTGTCAAATTTCAGAATGTCAAACCCCCTGCACAAACGTAAAGCCCCACTGTTGAAGATTTTCTGGTGACGGTTCTGCCTGGTCCAACATGCATCAGTAACGAGCACACAAAACGACCGTAATAGCGTGTAAAATCTAGAAAACTTGAAAAGAAAAGAAAAGCAAAAGATGATGATTTCATGCATGGCCAATTAGTTTCATGCTAAACTTCAACCAACAACATGTCACGCATCCCGTATGCACTGAATCGCAGGTACAATTCGCTTGCGACATAAAGTAGAGTGTGTCATTTTTCGAAGTTGCCGAAAACCTCCCTGAGAGGCATCTTAAACAGTGATTTCATTCTACGAATTGTACAGATAAGCATATCATTTCTTCGGTGCCAACAAACATACAAAACACATTAGACATCATATTGCGTTATCAATGCCTTTAATTATAGGTTTTTGTAGATTTGGATTTTTGCACAAAATCAAAAATTCTCTTTTTCTTCCTACAATTCAGCATCACAATACCACAAGTGCGACGCAGCTGAATATGATCGCAAAGTGTTTTGCTTGGAAGTCGACATCGCGCCAGTTACTTGTTTTCAGAACGGTAAAATGCAAGCAAAAGCTTGCGGGTTAGATAATGAAAAGTCTAAATTAAGACTTAGCGAAAGAACGCGAACAGTAGTTTCAAACACACGCTAAACCCATAAATCTGTTGTCAACAAAACCAAAAACCAACCCCGAAGGCTTGAAAGGAAACAGAGGCTTTGATTTTCTCCCACGATTTAGTCATCATTAGAGGACGTCTGGCGACTCATTTTCAAAGTATCGATTTAACTCGAAATTGTTAGAACCCATCGTATATTTAATCGCTTCTTTCTAATTGAAACAATTTACTGAATTTTGCAACCGTTAGTGTTTCTGCGGTACTTCGTCATCAGCGCATAACGGTAACAGAACGGATACAAATATGAAACGTAATCCCAAAAGCTCGAATATCGAAATGTTTGAATATCAAGAATAAGAAGGCATAAGGCTTTAAGATAAAATGTCATTGATAAATCTGTCTTCAATACGTTCCTGTGCAACACTTTGACATTCAAAGTAAGCCTTAGCATTTCCATTTCGAAGGAACTTTTTATATGTCTCCGGTTTCCTGATTAAAAACACTTTTAGTGTGTCTTTATCTCTGAAAAGAACTCTATCATTAGCTTTGAGGACATTCATATGTTTTTCACAGTTAGGGACTAGATACCAAATATCTCTTTTCGTTGTTGCCGAAAACAAATAACCTGATTTCGATAACGACCAACGCATGTAGTTGGAGTCTTCATATTCCAGTGTGTAGCATCTGTGATATTCATCGTGGCACGAGTTTGTTATAATCCACATAGGTGTTGGTTTGCCTGGCTGAAATTTCACCTTGAGTCGGCCATGCGTTTGTTTACCAGGCACTGCGTAATGACCTCCTATTTTCAGCGTACATTTGTTATAACATGCTGATGTTCGAACATCGACGTCCATGGCGGGTGCAGCGAAAGGTAACATCCAAGATCCAAAAACCAACTGCAGCCTGAGCATCATCCTCAAGACTTTCTTGAAAGCCATTCTTGCAGTATGCACGTTACCGGCGCAATGAAGCCTGGGTTGACTAAATACTTTCAAATGCAAAGTTAAGGCGCTTCGTGAACTTTTGATAAATATCCAGGTTTTAACTGCTTTATGTACTGTACGAATTCTTTTTTTTAATTGGTGCAGATTTTGGAGAATAATAAACTGGGCCTCCAACGTAAATTGTATGGCAGGTAGTTTCCAGCAGAGGCCGAAAATAGAAGGTGGTCTGGCTTTATTTTGTCTGGAAAGACAATGTAAATTCTTGACGCATCCGGACGGCAACAGTAAACGCGCCCTAATTTTTCCGGACGACTTGAAGTTATTTGTAGTTTAGGTTTATCGATTTGTTGCCTAATAGAAACCAACGGTATGCACGCAGATGAAATATTGTCATTTTTATTTCGAGTACGCTAAACAACAGACTTCATTTCTAAAAAAAAGTTTGACGGGATTTCATCTGCGATCTGGTTTGGTCCAGTTTTGGTGTGAGGTCCGCAGAACTATCAGAGGTTGCAGAAAACCGTAAGGTATTTCGAGTCCTCCCTATAGAGCTTCAGAGAAAAGCGGTAAACTATGAATTTAGAAAATATTCAAACGGTCCAAAGCAGAAAACATAAATGGAATAAGATCCAGAAAAGAACTGATACCTATTTAAATTTAGCAAGATCCTACAACATGAAACTTTGTTTTGCTACAACATGAAACTGTGGCCATAAAGATGACACTTGTGCTACCCTCAATAAATGTTTGTAAATGAGATTTTGCTTTTTTAGTATGGCGGTGTAATGCTGACGATTTGAAAAATATCTAGAGAATTGATGCAGTGGGAGCGGGATTACTCTTATAACAAAGCTAAAGTACAATTTCACAAGACGATTTTTGAAATCGCAGTTGTAGGTTTATCCTGGGGATCGTCCCGGCGTTTTACTACTTTATAAATTTCACCTCCGCGCCTCGCCTGCTTCTCTAAACTAGACTCGTCGATCACACAGACATGACCTGTATTGAATGGAGCTCAGTTTGTTACTGAGAACTCAGTCGAATGCACTCTAACGCGAAGTTTCGAAACGCTGTGTGTGACCTCTGTCAAGCGATCTACTGTACAGAGCAAAATTTTAAAACCACAACTCACCAGCACCTACTCTTTCCTACGAAGCTGACCGCGCTACAGTTTACAGCTACGAGACCATCGCTTCAGTCGCACTACGTATGTATGACGTTACAATGAAAACAACACTTTCTATTCGTTTATCAATGAGGATCGTTGTGTTTGCTCTCAGTCTCGAAACAAGTTTAGCAAACATTTAAAGAAATGCCGCAACGGAGAGGGCCATGTGAAGGCACCTGTCATCCTCGCCGGGTATGCTCAACACCTGCCATGAGTGCCGCCTGGCAGTGGGTTGACAGAACTGGCTCAAAGGACGATGACGACCAGTGAGGATCTGTTTTACACAAGCGTTCTCACGCAACAGCGCATGCTAGTGTTCGTAACCTTTCAGAAAAACTTTACAACAGAAAATGTATGAAAAGCCATCGATACGTCAGTTTAACGAGTATAAACACCATTATTACTGTTGTTCACAAGGGTGGAACGAATAGTTTCAACTACAAAAGCAGTTGTAGATCTGGGTCTGTATCAGTGGCGTATCTATGCAGAATGGCGCCCATGGCAAAGTTTAAATGTGCGCCCTTTTTAATAATGTCTATATTAGATATAGGCACAATTTTTACGAAAGATAAACCATGAAGAAAATAAATGTGTTAAAACAGAAAATATGTGTTCATTTTTGCTTTAAACTTTTCAGCAAATAATAATATATCGAATGTTATCCGCAAATAATATATATATTATAAATAATATATAAACAACAAATAATATTATACAATGTTAGGGCAAGTTGCGCGTACTTGGCAATCGGTGAGACACGTGCTTTACGTCATTAATTACGAGCGCGCTCTTTGTTTTGTGTTTATCAACTCGGGCTGTAAAGATGGCCGAGTTCAGCTCAGTGTTTGTTCACAGTAAGAAGCGACATTTTTTTACTAACCGTGCTGACGGTGCGTTGTGTAAAAGAATACGTTTATGTGGTATGAACTCACACTGCATGGGCACGCGTTACTAAAATACTGCTCCAGTGTAGGACTGAGGAGTCTACAATCCATAAGGACCGTAACATACTTCTGTACTCATTTATTTTTATTATAGAGATTATTAAAACATTCGAATAAAAACGTTATCATGACTTATACATAGTAGTCACAAAAAAGTACACAACATATTAGGACTGCAAACAACATTCTCTTTCAAAATGAAAAACATTTAATTTGGATGGTACGAAAAGTTATTTAATGCAAGTCATGTGTTACTTTTGTTCGAAAGACACAATTTCATCGAAACACCAATTTATCCAGCCTTTCCTTGTTCCAATAAAACAATGAGCTAAGTACAGTGAAACAAGAAAACAACACTTTATGTGCCTTGATCAAACCAAATTCCTCTGTGATTTCGTCCAAGTCAGGTTTCTCTGCTTCAACCCTTTCTATACTTACCAAAGCTACAGTAGATCACACGATCTCTCCTGACCCATTAATGTGAGGCTTGGACTAAACTGATCAGTTTCAGTTTACTGTAAGATCGTTCTGAGCTTGCATCAGATGCTACCATTGTCAGCATTATTTGCAAAGCAACTGAATGTCAGAGGTCTTCAGTACGCGATAGTTACAAGTTGCACGACTACTAGAATTTCACCACCTAGAATTTCTTTTACAATCTAGAATCTCCACGTATAATTGCTTGCCAGGTACAACTGAACTATAAGCAGCTCTTAAATTCTCACACGTAGATTTTACTTTTTCAAAGTCAGGACCGCAACAAAGGCTTCGGCCTTTGGTCAGCCAACAGTAAGCCAAATTTGGACAGAAAAAGCTAGCTCTAAACAAGAAAAAAATCTCATCTTTGATGGGTTAACACTTTTTGCTCAACTGGTACGGTAACGATACTAAACGCTGGTATTTGGAGGACTAACCATTAACTAAGGTTCTCTTCTTTAGTCTTTGGACTGGGACATTGTGTTTAGCCTATTATCGGGCACAAGTTGCCATCGAAGAAGTTTCATAAAGTCGTAGTGGGCGGCAGAAAGACGAGCTTTTGTAGATATGGCACGCGAGTGTTCTTGTTCTGTCTGACCGTCGTGTTGCATCACACTAGCACAGTTTTGTAACAATATTTGATGGTGCCGGCCCAACACGCCAGACTTAATACATTAGATAGGGGCGTTGTGTTGATGCAGCTGTGCAGGTTGTATTGGGCGCAAAATATAGATTTCAGAAAATGCAAATCACAAATTGCAATTTTTGCGCCCCCATCAAAGTACATGGCGCCCATGGCACGAGCCATGTCTGCCATACCCTAGATACGCCGCTGGTCTGTATCCACATTATTGTTTTGACAGTAAATGAAACTCTTATAGATATGCATGCACTCTGTTGTGTAAAATGTTATCAAACGCTTTGTTAACTTACTGTAGATTAGATGTCGTTCTATAATTTGATGAACCTGGTTTGATCACCCAACTTTATTAAATAGGTATTATGTAAGATATTTTAAAGCAGTTTGTTTAGGTGCTTTTAGCAAAATCGTTGAGCTTGATAAATAACATCATCGGTGCATCGTCGTAATTGCAACTGTCTTCAAAACATGATTGGACTGTAATGTATGCAGCATTTGCAGAGAACAACAAGAAACAGGTTTGATCTGTATGATTAGACGGCAAGGCATTATATGCATAAACGCCTTAATCTGTCATAACCTACATTCAGTTAGAAGAGATGATGCCGGCCACTCAGTCTTGTTAACCAATCTTCTAGATTTACACCAATGCAAACACAATTTTTCGAAACTAATCAAGATTTTAAACATTCAAAATTTGGCCAACGTCCGTTTCACCTTTTCGTTTTTTGCCTTGTTTTTTTTCACTGGTAGTTGCAACTGTTTCTTCCTATCAAATAAATTCAAAAGTACACGCAGTAGCTTAAAGTCAAAAACACACTCCTCAGCATAGGTCAATTTTCTGATGTAATCACAATAGCAATTCCAGTTCTGGGAATCTTTGGCAAAATGAAATCAAAGCGACAATCGACGTTTTCAATTTATTTATAAAATGCGTGTTAAACAATCCAAGCGTTTGTTTTCTACATCAACGAGGAAGACGCCAACTTTCTTTTACAAACGGTGTTATTTCATTATCGCACTCGAAATAAAAATGACAATGTTTGCGTGCATACCGTCGATTTCTACAAGGCAAGATTTCGACTAAACTTACCTAAAAATAAATTGAAGACGTCCGGAAAAATTAGGGCGCGTTTACTGTTGTCGTCCGGATGCGTCAAGAATTTCATTGTCTTAACGGACAAAGTAAAGCCAGACCACCTCCTGTTTTCGGTCTCTGGTGGAAACTACCTGCCATACAATTTACGTGGGAAGACTAGTTTAATGCAAAGACACAAGAAAGGCCTTTGCAAAAAACGTATTGTCCATTTTCCAAGAACTTCCTGAATGCACAGCTGATATGGGAGAGGATTGGCGCCTTTTGAAAGCAGCAGAAGTTCCATATGCTGCTTGGGTCCGCGAACGGAAACAACTCGGTGTGGCGAATAACGGCAAAAAAGTAACTCCTTGGCAGGTGCGTAGCCAGAGAGGGCAATCCTCTACAATTCTAAACGTTGCACCAAAATGTTTCAGGTTAATCAAATCTTTGGTGTATAAGCCAAAGAAATACTTCATTACATATCAACGAAGCTGCCTTAGGAGGCTATCCTACTTCAGTTTTAGTCGAATACAAACTTGTATCTAACTGCTTGTAATCATTAACCGCACGTAACAACAAGAAGTAACGCTTTTCGTAGCTTTTTTTGGCGCACCAGCTTCCTGTATCCCACCTAGTGGTGATGTAAAATTAATTTCAAGACCCTCGCAAATTCATCTCTGATGACCCTGGTGTGCTACAGATGTAAACTACCTTATTTGCAGTGTCAACCGTAGTCTTAAATGAATATCGTAGATTGTTGTTTTTGTACAGTTCTAAAACTAAATGCGTGAATATGGCGGTGATGTACATTTTAAATGTCTTGAAACTAACTCAAACTTTGGCTAAGAAGCGATTCAGTTTCAGTCTCATTCATTACGCCATAGTCACAGTATGGCAACAATAGCATTAATTCTACATATTTATTTGTGATGACATGTCTTGTGACCGTTCAATCACGATTATGTGGAGCCTTAACGTTTTCATCACTGCTTAACTTCTCGGCGAGTAAAAATCAGTCTTGTCAAGGTATCAGAATCCGACCTGCTGTACATAGTGTCAAAGTGTTTCAACTTTCATCTGATGTTAATTCCCACCCCATCCTACAGTAAATAATTTGAAATCTTTTAGCTGCAACGAGAAGAGTCAGCAGCAAAATTTAACGTAAGTAGCAAGAAACTTTATTGACACTGCCATTACTTACAAATACTGAGATAGCTTGCAAAGGGGGGATATTAAAATTTTGAAAAACTTAGCAAACTTTCATAAAGTGGCCCCTAAACATCGCAACTGGGAAAAGTAGATGTGGGCTTAAGTGGAAAAAGAATTTTTTTGTTTCACATTTGACCTTGTGAACCAAATTCAAGAGCATAGCGCACATACACAAGGACCAACAATTTGTTAAGTTTTGAAGCTGAACACTTGAAAACTCCCCCCCTTGGCACTTTGTCACATAATTTTTGCTTTGCTTTGAAAACCGTACGACTTGCTTCAGAGATTCTTCAAATGTGACTCTAGAGTGGTTCATAAACTACAATAAGTGAGAAACTCCCAAAGGGGAGGCACGGCATCTCTGAAAAATGGGGATCCGAGGCGACTGCCTCGTTCACCTCTCCTCATATTCACCCTCAGCTTGCAATCTGCCTTCTTGGCAAAGCGTATGTGACTAAATTGAAACTAAATTTAATTTTTTCCCATTAGGACATCAAATTCCGCAGATAGTTTTTGTATTTTGTACAGTCACGTGATTTGTGCAGATTTAATTACGTGTAGTGCTAAGCTGTCTTTATTTGCAGCTGAGTGTGGTCAATAAGATTTTTAACACTGGGGTTACGATTGTGTTTGCAGTTGTATTCCATTGTGTAACTCATTGAAGTCAGTTAAATTTAGCAAAGTCTCAACAAACAATTGAAACAAAGTAAGTTTAAAGTAGTTACAGAGGTTTTACGGAGTATGTTGAACGTATCCACAGCATTTTACGGATTATCAAAAATCCGAACATTTATCAAACGCGTTGAGAGGCTCTATAGCAGCTATGTCCAACCCAAACGGCTTACTGAGCCAAAATTATGTCACCTTGATCAGGGCCGCGCACTCAATGACATATTAATGAGGGCTGCACATTAAATGGCTTACATTGATCTTAGGAAACAAAATTTAGCTAATGTCCTGAAAGCGTTCGAATCCTTACTGCAATGCTAACAGACGTGATGAAGTGGCACTGAGGACAACCCGCATCGAAAATGTCAAATTCAAGATTATCAAAATAAGGACAGGTTGTCAGTATGTAGGATACTTTTACTACATCGAACCCCTCAACTGGGCTGGGCCGCACAAAACCTTCGACTGGGCCGCGAGTTGGACACAGCTACTCTATAGCGTTTACGTTTATCGCCCGCAGACGTCAATTGTCGCTCAAGAATTAGACAACAGGATCCACGCCCTATATGCGCGAAAGCCTTGTAAAAGGCTTGCTTCGGAAGTCAGTGTTTTAATAGAGCGAAGCCACTGCTCGGCTTCGATGTAACATGCATTGAAGTACATCAGAAGCGAGTAAGTATAAAAAGCGCAATCGAAATGGCGACCACGATGACTTTTTGCACAACTGCAATATTGGCTGCAAAAAGCATAGCGCAGATCGTGCACTTATAGCATCGAGATATTTACTAGCGCTTTTGCAGGAACGTTTTATGAACAAATGATGGTATCGACCCAAAATAAAGCTTGGAACTTCACCATCAAAACCTGTCAATTCAATGAAAGGCATCTTTTAATTTGCCGGCTTCAACCCGAACGCAATCGTTCAGGAAGAAAACGCCTGATAAATGCACTTTTTATGGATGATGCTTTAAAAATATGACGCATGAAATATTGAAACTCGGTTGTTGTTTGCCCCCGCAATTCAAATTTCTGGCTACGCGCCTGCTCCTTGGTGGATTTAAAAGGCGAAAGATGCTATTCAAGCAACGAAAGTAGCCTATCAGAACTAAGCCTTAACGATTTAGATGTACAGTATTCTAACCAGATGTGGACAACCGGATAATTCTAGTTTTCTAATTCGAATTAGAGTGAAATGACGGTAATTCGAATTCTAATCTAATTTGATAAAAGCTTCAATGCTCTAATGTTAGTTTCAACCCAATTTACGATTTTGCGAAAAATGCTAATTTGTCCAACGACATTTTTGAAAGATGAAACGAGAATGAACACTTGTGGAAGGAAAGTGCAGCAAAGTGGTCACAAGTGGCATGCCGCCATCACTTGAACAGCAAAGACCGTATAAACTCGATCAGTTTCTTTTCTCGTTCACAGCTGCAGTACAAATTATGTGACGGTTTCAATGATTATTATTGCGTCACATTGCCTATCCATTCACATGCAAAAGTCACAGTGGTCACTGCCAATCTTGGCGTAGTCGTACGAACCTTTGCTATTCTCATGCTTATTAGAACCAATCCGGGATTGGGCATGATTTGAACTAAGATTAAACTTGCTTCATGAATTCTAATTCGAATTTTAGCTCAATTTCTGGTTTTCGCAAATACGCTAATTTTAATTCTAATTTAATTTGTGACAGCTGAGTAAGCTCTAATTTTAATTCTCATCCAATTTAGAAAAGCTAAAAAAATGCTAGTTGTACAAGACGGATTCTAACAGGCCACGTAGTTTTATACTGTGGGAAAATAAGCTTGCATTTAAGCGCAGTTTGATTAAGCTATTCACTCAAGCACATTGGTCACACTAAAAATGGATTTTTCAAACTTGTGGAAGGATTGCTACAAATCCACTCATGCTTTTTATGACACAGTATGAAAATACGTTGCTTACCGCCAGGGTTGCAAACAGCTGATACATTTTTTGGAGGGTATATTAAAGTGTCACTTGTTGTTGTACTATTTTCAGGTGCAGCAAAGTGATTGGAGCTTGTTCTGCCTAACAACTAAACATGTTTTTGAAAATTTCGTGGGGGCCAATGCCCAGTTGCCACCCTGGCTGCGGGCCTGCTTACCGCTATCAGCAATTACTGTTTCGCTGCAATACCTGGCAAGATGTGTGCGTTCAACAGTAACATGCGGCAAAACGCCTACCAATCTACTATCCTACCTTTCAACATTTTAAGATTTGTTGCTATGTTATTGTTACGTAATGAAGACCAACAATAGAACAATCCGCTCGCAAGTTTTGCAACCTTCCTCTGCAGGCAAAGGCCTTGTTTTTTTACTAGGATTTACAACAGTTTCTTTCTATCAAATAAACTCAAAAGTACTTGCAGTAGCTACAAGTCAAAAACACACTCCTCAGCATGGGTCAATTTTGTGATGTAATCACAATAACTATTCCATTTCTGGAAATGTCTTTGGCAAAATGAAATCAAAACGACAATCGAGGTTTTCAGTTTATTTATAAAATGTATGTTAAACAATCCAAGCGTTTGTTTTCTGTATTAAAGATGAAAACGCAAACTGTCATTTACAAACGGTGTTTTTGTTTAGCGTACTCGAAATAAAAATGACAATATTTAATTTGTGTGGGTACCGTTGATTTCTGTAAGGCAAGATTTCGACTAAACTTACCTAAAAATAAATTGACGACGTTCGGCAAAAGTAGGAAGCGTTTACTCTTGTCGTCCGGATGCGTCAGGAATGTTCAATGCCTTATCGGACAAAGTAAAGCCATACCACTTCCTGTTTTCGGTCTCTGGTGGAAACTGCGTCCCATACAATATACTTGGTAAGCCTAGTTTAATGCAAAGACCTAAGAAAGACCTTTGCAAAAAACGTATTAGCGGATATGGGAGAGGATTGGCGCCTTTTGAAAGCAGCTGAAGTTCCATATGCTGCTTGGGTATGCGAACGGAAACGACTCGGTGTGGCGAATAATGGCAAAAAAGTAACCCCTTGGTGGATTTAGGAGGCGAAAGATGCTATTCAAGAAAAGAAAGTAGCCGATCAGAACTAAGCCTTAATGATTTTGATGTACATTATATAGACGCGTTATAACAAGCCAGGTTGTTTTATACTGTGGGAAAGAACCTTGCATTTGAGTGCAGTTTGATTAAGCTATTCACTCAAGCACATTGGACACAGTAACAATGGATTTTTCAAATTTGTGGAAGCATTGCTACAAATTCACTCATGCTTCTTTTCACACAGTATAAAAATACGTGGCTTACCGGCAGAGCTGCAACCAGCTGATACATTTCTTGGAGGGTAATAAAGTGTAACTTGTTGTTGTACTATTTTCGGGGGCGGTAAAGCGATTGGAACTTGTTCTGGCTAACAACTAAACATGTTTTTGAAAATTTCGTGGGGGCCAATGCCCAGTGGCGACCCTGGCTGCGGGCCTGCTTACCGCTATCAGCAATCACTGTTTCGCTGCAATACCTGGCAAGATGTGTCCTTACAACAGTCACATGCGCCAAAACGCATACTATCCTTCCTTTTAACATTTGAAGGTTTGTTGCCGCATACTATTGTTACGCAATAAAGAGCAACTGTAGAACAATCCGCTCGCAAGTTTGGCAACCTTCCTCTGCAGGCAGAGTGGACACGGGTGAACTGCAAGCTCATCACTGCATGACACCAGAACAGTGAACATGGGTCTTGTGTCATGCTGGCAAATAAATTGTCATTGCAAGAATTAAATCGATAAATCGGAATTAAAATGCTGACCTCAGGTTTTCTAGAACAGGGATTCCTAACCTGGGGTATATGTACCCCTGCGGATACATTTGCTTATCTGAATGGGTACATTTAAGAGAAAAATGTATTTGTATTTATTTCCAAATATTCTAACATATCAAAGTTCTATTAATACTTCAGTTGATTGTGATATTTTGCTCAGCTTTTTTGGTCATAAGAAATTTTAGGGGTACATGCCCATTTGTCGAAATGCTGAAGGGGTACATAGTCAAAGAAAGGTTGGGAACCTCTGTTCCAGAACATTTTTGGTTCTTAGTTCCAATAACCAGGGGTGGCCAATTGCCCGTTTTTCCAGCCTTGCGGTTGTCCATGCTACAAGGTATGGTTTCGCAACACGCCAAATTTTCTTTGCATTCACGGCGCCATCGTTATCTCAAGGCCTTACACCCTATTTGTCTTCCCTCTTTTTATAAGCAGGCCAATTATTGATAACCTATTGTTAATCTGCGACTTGTAGTCAGTAGGCTTTATATTTCAGAACAAAATAAAGGGTGAGCAATGCGTCAAACTGCATGGTTATACAATTTGCAGATACTTTTTACAAAATAAAAACTAGGAAAATGTACCACTATCATACCTCACAAGTGCTATCTTTATTTTGGTGGGCCTATATGGTACTTCTAATAAAGACTAAATTGTAGGAGGAAAAGATAAATTTTGATTGCCTATAAAAAGTATTGTATTTTACTTCCATTAACCGCAGAAATGTATTACGCATGCAAAAGTATTTAGCCTGAGAGCAGCATTGCGTTGTCATTGACTTCGCCCTGGGGCGGACTGCTGCCCAATTGGCCTACAGTTCATTTCAGCCAACCACTCCTATGCACAGGATACCAATCGGCCTATACGTTTGTTACGAATCATTCAATTATGCTAGCCCACATATCTATGCTTGTATTTTTTCATCTGTCTGTGTGTTCCTTGTTAGGGCCATTTGTGCGTAAGTTGTTTCGTTGTGTGTGAGTATGAAATCATTATTTACAAATAACATTACAGATTAAATATCGGTTTCACTACCTTACTCATGGTCGTTAGATCGGATTGTGAAGACTAGTTTTTGGTATTTTGTTTTTAAATGCAAATTATCTTTGTTTGGTATTTTGTTTTTAAAAGCACAATTTTTCCTTTCGCTTACTTTCTGATGTGCATACGTCAAAACTGCTGTCCGAAATTTGGAAGAAATTTCAAAAACATCGCGAGGGGATATTTTAGCAGATTAAAAACAGCTGCATACGTTGACATGTGCGCGGTATAACTCCGGAGCGTAACGTGGGGGCAAAGGGGGCACAATTCCCCAGGCGCCAAATCACTATGGGCGCCCGGAATGAGTGCGGGGGCGCCGAAATGTCCCAACAATGCCACAATTTGTTTCTTCAATACAATACATTTGCTTCCGAAGGACCTCAGATTGAAAGATGGGGACGACATCAGCAAAATTTAAACTTCGTGTTAGAAGCGTTGCAAACGGACGCCCTTTCATTTCATATCACTCTCTGAAGGATTGGCTTGGAAAATTGAATAAATTTACTTTGAATATCACCATGCTTTATAGCATTAATAGCTGAAGTTCTGTTGTAATGAAGATTGATTTGCTATGATTAACCCAGGGATTTTTAAGACGTTTTAGGGACCCGATTTGGGTCCCTAGAATTTCAAATCGGGTCCCTAGAATCAGAGAAATCGGGTCCCTACAGATCCATACCGGGTACCTAACATTTTCCTTAAAAAAAAACTGATTAACCCTGTCAAACCCAACATAGTCTTGTGAATATCGTCAGAACCGTCGCCAGAAAGTCTTCAATAGGGGGCTTTACGTTTGTGCAGGGTTGCTTGACATCCTAAAAATTGACAGAAACTCCACTGATTTACAGTGTTTCATGTTTCAATTTAGGGGTCTTGGAGCTCTGTTTTGGGGGGCTACGCCCACCTTGGAGACGGGACTGAATATCGTTAAATATGACCAAGCGTCATTATTCACTAGAGACACCTAACCAGGCCCGTAACCAGCTTGGAACACCAGGGGGGGCGAAAAGTTTTCTGAGAGGTGCCAAAATTTTTAAACTATGTCCAACACATTTTTCCAGGGGGGCGAAAATTTTGGTTACGGGCCTGCATCTAAGCACCACTAGATGCAATCGCACAGTTGCATTATTATGTCGAATATTCTGTGCTAAACATGCAACTTCCACAGCACTACACTCTGACTCTACATATGTAAAACGAACACACCATTTCCGTTGCCGGTGTCGGCCTCACATGAACGAAAACAGCTGCATGAAAGTGAAAAGAATTCGCACGAAAGCGAAATGGTTCCAGCGACGAATGCTATCCTGACACAGAGACAGGTAGGCTGTTGATAGCCAACTATTTTCGTCAAACTATTCTTACTACAAAGAAGGTTCGTTTAAATAAACCATTTGCAAACAGATTAGTGACTATGACTAATCCGTTTTTATAGTAGCTTACGAACACTTTGAGATGTAATAATAACAATGTTATGCAACTACTATCACAAGTGTAATACCATGTGCAGCGCGGATAAGGTAAGGGCCTTTCAATGCACTATGCAGTTAACAACAGTGAGGTTTCGGCACCAGGCGACCAGTGGCACCTAAACTAGCAAAGCCGGGCCGCAGACATGTATGCGTGTATCGGCGTTTTGGGCGTGTACCTGATAGCAATATGTAACAGCAAGCATAAAACTTGCTCAGCAGATATTCCTAACAAAGTCGTTCATTTTAATATTCACACTAAATTTTTCTTTGACTGATCCTCAAAAGCTGACTTTTAAACCCTGCCTTAATTAATGACAGTGATTCCCAACTGGGTGCAGGTGGTCCAGAGAGTTCCATAAATCTTTGATAAAACGTTCACTGACCTATGTGCAAGTTTCGACTAGTTGTTCATGAGATGTCAGCATAGCAAAGTGGCCCAGCGGATACTTTTAAAAAAGATGGCCCATGGGTCAAAAAGGATTGAGAACCACTGATTTATGACTATCTTGTCATAAGTGAAACACGCGCTACCTCAAAAAAAACAAAAGAAACAATAAGACAAATAGATAATGAGCAATAGGATTCTCACGCAAATACCTGCACGGTCTACGTCAGAATTTCATATTAACATCAACTCAGTGTAACTTAATCGAATCATGTCGACTATCAAGTTCATCAACTAAGCCATCAAAATATATTTTTCAGCTAGTACCCTTTCAATTGAAAGTAGAGCATTGCTACTCAATCTTTCACTGGTCATGGAATTTCTGAAAAATGTTTTCGCTAATTTCATTTTTGAGAAAATCCTCTCGCATGAAGTACTGGTGACCGGAAGAGTTACAGAACAGCTATTCGTAACAACTTGTATAAACATCCAAACGCACCCTTATAAGGAGCTACAACTGAAATAAATTGTTCGAGCGATGTAGGCAGCCAATGGCGGATCCAGGGGGGGCAATTTGGGGCAACTGATCCTCCAAACGGTTGTGCCGCCACCTTAAAATGGCGCCCCTCTGGTAAAAATGCGCCCCTTTACGGTGCCTATCGAAGTAAAAACAAAGACAAAAAATACTCAGTCGAAGCAAAACAATGCTTTACACTTCGTTGAACTTCCGTATTTACGTGACGGACTTTGGCCCAGCCTCTTACCGACTAGAATCAACAATGCTATTGTTTCGTATTAAACCTCCTGTTCCCTTATTTCTTTTTCGCGTGAGAACTGCCCAGCAATCACAAACACGATCTCTTTCGTTCGCTAGCACGGTCCTGGACTTGCCGTTGGTCTTGCTACAAGTTCATTTTTTAATGTTTGGCGGCAGCTTCTGCTATCTGTGGAGTCCGGGAGTCCGCTCCGCAGCACGTCTGCATCTTAGTTTTGCAGCACCAAGGTAAGTGGATGAGTTTCTCGTCGGAACTAATGACCTTGATTGAACCACATTGCAGCGTGTGAAAAGCTATAGCAACATTTGTACGTTAGCAGGGGCGTAACAAGGTTAGATGGGGCGCAGGGCAAGAAGCAAGTTTGGCGCCCCCATGTTCGAACCTGAGGTGTTTCGGAAGCAAATGTACTCTATTGAAGAAAGTACTTGTGACGTTGTCGGGACTGTTCGGCGCCCTCCGCAGTCATTCGGCGCCTCTATAATGATTTGGCGCCCGGGTAATTGTGCCCCACTTGCCCCCATCGTTACGCCCCTGTGTGTTAGCAAACAATTTGCTGGTTTCTGACAAAAATGCATTGAGCGTGCCTATTTTTTTCGGTCATAGACCGAATTTTTTAAATGACCGAAAAAAATTAAGTCAATTATTCTGTCATAATTTCCTAAAAAGTAAGTTAGTGAATACCGTTACGACGAGTTTTAAAACTATCAGGGAACAAATGACCGAAATGTCTTATCGAAAAAAAAACAGGAATGTGCTCCAGTAGCTCAAGGAATTATGACCTAAAAATGCAATTCTGCAACACCTCACTCGGTCAACAGCGTAGCGTACCATTGAATCACTATCTCAGTAGTTCTCAACCTTTTTAGGACACGGATTATTTTCGGCCAGTGAAAATCTTCACGGACTCAAGGTAGACTAAGACTACGAGAATGATGCAAACACTAGTTTTAGCAAATTCGGTTCATCGCCCACATTCACAAATTTCAATGAGAATCTTGTCTCTGAGTTTATTTCACAAGTTTGTTGAAATAAGGACTTGTGGTCGTCAACGCACATCACCTGATGTCGTCTTCTGGTTGAAGTTGGTATCCGTGCTTGGTTTTACAAATAGATATATCGTTGAAAATTAGCTTCACAACGGTATGTAGTTGGAAAAAGAAAGAGAGCTTTTGTTGCCTGCCTGCACAGATAGAGAGATTTGGTTCCATTGTCTGGACATCCACTCAAAATTGAGTCGGACACTCCACAGCTGTCGACATTGCAGCTCAATCAGCGGTTCAGCAATGCAAACCACTTCACAATGAACCTGCAGCTCTGGCACCTCAAAAGGGCTTCGCATGTTTTTGATGTAAATGTGAGAAGGGTTGTATCTATCCATCTCGGAGAGATGTGGTAAGGCGCTCAAGAAAGATTTGGCGAGTGCAGCGCAAATCAATTTCTACCTCTTTTGCAAATGTGTTGAATGCCGAAAACGCAGATATTCTTCCATTTTCAATTCGATGGATCTACAACTGTATTTTACTTTTAAACGTGAGAATGTCTTGGACACATCTAAAACTGTTTTACCTTTTCCGTGCATGGAGCTGTGTAGCTGATTAAAATGTATAAAAAATTACCCAAGAATATTGGGCAATCAACTTGCTGTTGATGAATCTTTCAGCAAAGTTATGATTCTGTTCTTTTAATAACGCACTGGTGTCACTGTGTGGGCCACTCTCTCCAGCATCAACAACAACAATTTTAATTTTTGGCCAGATTAACGCCAGTTCTCATTACAGGTGGAGTCAAGCCAGGAGGTGGCTTTCATGAGCTCTCCAGCATCATTCCTCATGATAGCCAACTGATGTTCGAAACGTCCAGTGTGTTCTTCACCCATCTCGCCAATGTTTTCTTCCCAACCGATGTCCAGTGTGTTCTTTCCCACACCGTTTAAAGACTGTCAGACTTCTTAAATTTCTTTGCTGTCTGATTTTTTCTCGGCGAAGGAGACAATAACTACCAAAATATTTTAGTTTTCCTTTTTCATAAAATAATAAAGTTGTTTTGATTCTTATTATGGCTGAAGCACCATCGGTACGAACAGACACGCAGAGAGTCCGCGAAAGCTGATGTAACTTAGCGAACAAATTGTCAAAACGACAGCAAAAGAAAAATTGTTCCACGCAGTCCTCGGTCGTGCGGTATCGCACGAACACCATGAACTCTGCATCGTTTGCTAAAGCTGTAGGCTCGCCCAACTCTGAATTAAGATTTCCACTTCGCTTTGCAACAGCAATGGTTTGTTTCAGAATGTCGACTGGGAGGTCTTGGATGGGCCACTTGATGATGTTGTTTGAAGAAAAAACATGGTTAACTTATTAGATACGGCAGGAGTGTGTAACCCTTAGCCCGCGGGCCAAAAGTGGCCAGCGGAAATATCCAAACCTAAATGTTATTAAGAAAAAAATAGTGTGCTCTTTACTTACCCTTATGACCACGCCAGTTCACCCGCACCTGGAATTTACTTTATACAGAACCCGTTGTTCCACAAGCATTACTGTTGTAAATCTTAATGTCAGATCACTGACCTGAAGGAAGTATCGGGCGTGTTATTAGGTTCGCAGATCGTGGCCCTGCACGAGGTTGCTCTGGTGCCTGGTCACGTTAGAAAAGCCCAACTAGTTTCAACTAGCAAAATATCGACATAACTCTTATCAGGCTCCATGCCCAACCGCAACTCTGACTAAACCTAAGCCGCTGTGCTGTCCACACCTCGTGAAACAATGGCGATTTTCAATCAAACACACAGAGAACGCAGGTTAAGAGTATTTCCAGTCTTCAATAGGCGGTGGGTGATTTGTCTAACCAGCAGAGCTTGGCACATACAGCTGTGGCCCGTGGACCAATCTGGTTATGTGCATTTGGTCCGGCAGCGCTGCTTGGTTGCACCCCCGCTGAATTACGGCATCACTGCACATTATCCTGGCTACTTTTACGGCTGCTGGTTTGACCAAGCTCTCTCCTGCTGTATGATGCGCTTTTGCTCTTGTATTTTTCCAAGCAATAGTAAACGAAGCACGCACTGCTTTGCTATGAGAGTAAAATTTTTACTCCTGAAGTAGATGGAAGATGAAGACTTCACATTATCTGGTGTTCTTTCTCTTTAAAAAGCTCAAGGATTTCGCCATGGTATTTTACATGTTTTTACTCGATGGTTAAGCAAGTTTCTTTGAGAGATCCGTGAGCAAGGACTTCTAAGCATAACACGAACTGCGGCCGGATTTCACCGTTTACCACGACTGAAGTAAATCCAAGTTTCAAGTAGTTGTCATTGTACGCAAACGCCTGCTTTTGTTTAGCAATTATAGCCTAAACTAAAACGGCAAAAACAAACTGCAGTTTAGATAACAACTGTAAGCTAAAGCTACTGCCCACACTACCTCAAAAGCATAAATGCCATGTGAAACAGCAAAATCATTATTGTCTGAGGGCATTAACAAACTTGCTTGCCCCTGGTGCTTGCGGACTCAGCCACAGCTTTACGCAGACTCATTTGAGTCCGTGGACTCGGGGTTGAGAAACGGTTAAACTTTGATTTATGCGTATTTCAAAACGAAAAAACAATCAAATTTGCCTCACATGAAGTGCCGGTTGCAACCGCTCAGCCTCCCCTGGCCACAAGGACCAGGGGGTGAAAAAACGTCCAATTTTCAGTTTTACAGGGCAAAGGACGGCCACTGCACTATGTGGTAGCACGACGCACCGCAACAAACCATGGTACTCACTCAGCAGTCAGTTCTAACGCAGAAACTTCGCCAAAATACCAACTATCTACAGCTTGGTGGAATAATTAATTGGCTGTACGCGGTCACGACAATTTTTGCTCAACGGTTCAATATTTACAGTTCAAAATTTGAGAGTACGGCGCCTTTCGACCTCCCCTCTGGTTACGCGCCTGGCAACAGTGACTGATTGCCATATGGTCTTGATCCTTTAGTTGCAAGTGCAAGCCCGCTGATAGCTCACGCTGGAAACGAAAAGAGACATTTGGCATGGTTCGCGAAATCTGCAACCAACAACAAAATGCGTAGCTTATTGGCTAGATCAGGGGCCTCCAAACTACGGCCTGCGAAGAAATTTTGTCATTGATGAAAAAATAATAAATTTACGAAAATTTTTTGATTTTGTAGAATATAACATACTCCGAAACAATCACATTAGGTAAGACATCCGGCCCTCGACATATTTTGTATTAACTTATGTGGCCCTCGGACAAAAATGTTTGGAGACCCTGGGCTAGATTACTCCGCGTAAACACAAAAGTTTGAGTAGAAAAGCAGAAAACCCATGCAAATCTTAATTTTTTCACTGGTATCTGTGGTGCTGGCTGAGATTCATTGTTTTAAATGGGTTATATGCTGTTTCTGACTTGTGTTTGCTGGCCTGGATAGAAGCAGATCCATCGTGAGATCAACGGCATTGGGGTTGGCTTAAAGCTTGTTTGGGGGTTCGTTGCAGTATACGCAAAATTGGAAATTGACTTTATCAGGGAGACTAGAGCTTGAATTTGGAGGTATTCACTGTAGATTTGATGGTGTCATCCCGACTGCCCCTACATCTTTTGAACAGCGTCACACCTTTTCTTCACAATCTGGACTAGTGACGTTGATGTTTCTTCTTCACACCAGCAGTCTAATGTCGAAATGTGTGAAACAGTGTTAAACACTTGGTTGAAATTCTGCTTATATTATTGGCGTTAAATGTATTTTAGGGAAATATGCTTTCAGGCCCAGTGTGAAACTATCATGCGATTATGAGATCGCTTTTCACGATAGCCAGCAGAGCTACCTAAAATGGGAGTAATGTCATAGCAAATCTCTTTCATTTACTTTTAATTTAGGATTGCCGCTTCAGCAATAAATATGCTTTCCATATATGCATGAAACTACACAAGCTTCGTCTGGAAATATGATAGTCAGTTTGCTATTTATTCGGCTCCTAGCTTGGAAATTGAGTTGTCACTTCCTAGTGTAAGGAGCAACATTATACTCCTAAGCAGTTGGGAATACATTTCAGACATTGTTTTTTCCCGATGTGCGGATATCCAAAACAGCCGCAAATACTAGCGCGGAACATGCCTTAGGGCAGTGGCCCTCACTCCCCAGACCGCGAAGTTACAAAATGTATACTGGTGATGACACCAATCGCTTTCTGGGCATGTGATTGGTCGATTCTTCCAATGGAAACACTGTTGAGAGAGTACTCTCGGGCCGCGGTAAAATTGTCAAGCGTTGGCCGGTCCGCGATTACAAAAGGGTTGGGGACCACTGCCTTAGTGTATACCTTTCAAACACCTATTCTAAATATAAAAGATTTTTTGGGTCACCCTAGTGTTCTCAGTTAGGTGTAGCTTGTGAAAAATAGGACCTGTCTTTTTGGACCCACCAATTCTTAATGTTGTCGCAAACATTTTCCCACTGGGACAAGCAACAATCTGCTGACAGTAATATCATCCAGTTCTACCTCACACTGAAATGGACGGAAAATCAATCTTCCCATTTATAACGACTGTTTCTTAGCTTCAAACTGAACCTTTCACCACCAAAACCGCTGTCTGACTAAATTTCACTCAGGATGCGAGCAGCCTCTGGTGTGTGTCGTCATAAACAACTCCCATTACCCGGCCGTCAAAACCAACAACCCAGCTGATCATGCATTTGGGAAATATTGAATGCAGGCAAGAGGGCTTCTAAACGTCGTTTAAAATTTTGCTGGCTGAAACTTATCTGGTGTATATGTCAATCAAACGAACATTAACTTGAAATTAAGCACAAAACTGGGGGAAAGCAAGGTGCCAGCCAAAAATCTGGTGGGGCCATGGCCCACCCAGGCCCCCCTTAGAACCACCACTGCACGTACAGTCTTGTTGCTTTTCAAACACACCTCGTACGAATGTCTTCGCAACGTCACTGGACTGCAATACACGCTACACTTTGTGCACAGGTTTGATTTGCATGATAAGACGGCAAGGCATTATATGCATACACTCCTTAATCTGTCAATACCTACATTCACTTGGAAGAGGTGATGCCGGTCACTCGATCTTTTTAACCAATCTTGTAGATTTACAACAATGCACACTGAATTTTTCCAAACTAATCAAGGTATTCCACGTTCAGAAGTTGGGCAAATGCCCTTTTCCTTTTCGGTTTTTGGCCTCGTGTTTTACCAGGATAATGAACAGTTTTTCCTATTCAGTCGATTGACAAGTACATTACATATCCAAAAATGCAAGTGTATACTGTGGCGGCCACATGTAAATAAATGGTCACCGCTAGATGGTGCCCATGAGTAACAAGTCACTGTTATAGTCACCACAAGTGAATTATCGTAATTCTCTAATCCCTATATAATGATAGTGCAACCTAGTAGTAGTAGAGTGAACTCGTCGAGGGAGCGCTATTGCTGCTGGTTGCTTTTAATGCCAGGAATTGCCATGTTTCTCTTGTCTCAGTAGTTCAAGGCGATGCAGTCAACTGCAACAATACCCACACGAGGTTAATCACTATGTCATGACCTTTGGTGCCTTATTTATAAACTGTGTGTATGCAGGCCCGTCGCCAGGATATAGCAGCAGGGGGGGTCAAAAACCAGAAGGGGGGCCACATTTTAAAAATACTGTATTAGATGTACGCAGCAACCAGGGGGTCAAACGTGAAATGGGGTCACAGATTTCAAATGGGGGGCCGGGCACCACTGGCCCCCCGC
>Ga0210059_1003932_pt1 | contig 23923 bp, 10 predicted proteins | sample Ectturendosymbi2_FD_188042 | JGI IMG/M metagenome (GOLD analysis project Ga0210059, IMG submission 188042) | Ecteinascidia turbinata endosymbiont from Florida, USA - Sample 2 (SPAdes) (version 2) | ecosystem: Host-associated > Tunicates > Ascidians > Unclassified | place: Key West, Florida...
GCTGTACCTCAGTCTTCCAGTAACTGCACAATCTAGCAGTTGTTCGGTAGTTTTATACTTTAGTTTCCAGCTTGTCCTTCAAGTTGTTGTGACTTTAAGTTCTTTTACATGTAGAGAACAATGTGATCGTTCTGCTACACTAAAATTGTAATTACGCCAAGTTAATGTCAGACAAATTTTATGTGTAAATCAGATTAGCGTTGCATTTTGCTGTGAAGTTTACAAAATTTCCAAAATGTTGTCTGTAACGTCCGCATTAATGATGTAGCACGTGAAACACAAAACATAAAAATATATCTTTTCAAAAAAACGTCAAAGCAAATGAATTGCGAAATGGAATGCAAAGAGATATGCTCCTTTTGTGTAGTGGTAGCAGCGCTGCTGTTCACAACGTTGGAAAAAGAGTTAACAAGACTAGAGTGAGTAAGTCAGTTCATTTGAGTATTAACTATTGGTTATACTACAAGAAAGCTCTAGCTTTTTCTTTAGTTTCTTGTAGTAAATCTGTCTAAACGAATACGAAGATCAAAAGATACTTCCTGGCTTGATTATTGCAGTCTGAAGTAACGTTGTGTTGGTTAACAAAATTGCAACCAAATACAGGTCAGAAAAGTATTTCCTGCACAGCTTAAACTGTAATAACAAGGAAAAGCAACATCAAAATTATTTGAGAGCAGTACGAATAAATCACCAAACTTATGTGGACGAAAGTTAAAACGAACTGGGGACCCATCATACTGAGCTTGACTAAAAGTCGTAATGTGCTTATGTTAAGCCCTAAATTCAAGCTATATTCCAGTTTTTAAATGGCAAACTCAACTGGAGAAATCATACTGCAACCAAATCCTCGACCACAAACACAAATCCAAACAATCATTGCAATTGTTCATTGAATAACTAGAGTGTCGCAAAAAAAACATTATTTTACCAAATTTTTCCAGTGTGTCTTGGAATTACAACATGACAGTGTGTCCAGAGATTCTGACTGTTACCTTTGTAAGTTTGAAAAACCAGTGAATCACTTTATGAAATTGCAGATCCTAGTTACAGTTCTTGGTTGTAATACTGAAGACTAGAATTAAGTACCATTTTTTTCTGTTCATGCGCATTTCAACAGCTGAAGAACTGGAATGCCAATAGTTCAACCAATTTTTATTCCAGCACGGTTGTTCAGTATATGTGATGTAGCACGCGATTAATACCACACACCTGGAGTAACCACAACTGGAATCAAATACACGAAAAATGCAACAATTCTGTGCAGCAGATGTCCATATAACTTTCACATTCCCTCTGTCGAATCCACAATCTTGATCACAATAAATTGAATGAAATCAAGGTAAAAATGTAGTTTTTGTATCTCCAGACATATGTAACACATTAAGATTGCTAACAGAAGCACTGATGAAACTTGGAGTTTTCAATCGTTACAATTGCTGCACTGGACTGTTTGCAAAAAGACTCAATTTCGAAAAATTGAAATAAATCTCGTTATTTAGTAAGAAACACTGAATCTGGAAACAACGCATCCAATATAAGATACGCATGTACCCTTAAAGTCTCTTTGCATATCATCAGCCCAATATGTTGGCGCATGCAACAAATATTTACAGTACCTGTTCAAGCCTAAAGATTAATACCCTTGGACTACTGCCATTTTTTTCGGGCACACAACATTTTGCACACTGGTTTTGATTTATATAAGTCGAAGGGTAATGGGATGGGAAGATGCCACAGACGCTAAACTCACTGATCAAGCAAAAATTTATTAATTATACAAAGTATGAAACTGGAGGATTTTCAGTGGATTCGAGGATGATGTTACTACAGATCATTTTCCTTGTTTTTGGATTACATCTACGTTCATACTTCAAGCATAAAGTTGATTTCTGCATAGAAATCAGTGTCAGTAGAATCACTCTTCATTGACATTTTCACAAGCAGTTTTATATCATTCGGCAAATCGCTCAAGTTGGTTCAAGACTTCAGCTTACCTTCATAATTGTGAAAACCACACTCAATGGTTTTGACCGTTGAATACACGTAAAAATGTAAGAAGCTCGAATGTAACAGAATGCGATTCAAAAGCTTGGCTAGGTGTAAGCCAAGCTTACCTAAGTTAACTTAGATAGAAAAAGATAATTTACAAGGTAAGTGTTAAAGATTATATCCACCGTATTTCCGAGAAACATGCGTGGTGGAGTTTAGATTAATTTTTGTACGCATACTTAGCGCTCATACATACTTTCATTTTTATCATGATGATGATGACCGAGTTTTTTGAGAAAGTAAGAAAAGATTTTCAGTCTCTGAAGAATGATGCTGCAAATATGATTGGTAGAGTGTACTTCAATTTCTCCAAGATTTAGAGCTTTAAAGTCAAACTTGTGAAAATACTTTGGTTGACACAAACTCCAAAGCAATGAATAAGAAATTTGCAAACACAAAGGCATTTTCAAACCAAACGCTGTCTTGTTTATTGCAGCCGATATTTACTGTTAAAAGAAGTACAGAACATCCCCTAGCTTAGCTTGATATTGCTACTCAAAGGCTGAACTGCAAACGGTGTCATCTCACTCGCACGTAATTGTCTCTCTCCCTCAAGGCTCATCCAACAGAATGGAACAGATAAAGAAAAGCTTGTCTGGCTTGGGCGTAAGTATTAACATACAGTAAGCTTCTTGCAAAAGTTCTTTTGGTGTTTCCTTTTTTCGCAGAGACTTTTGGTCATGCTTTATGTCTGACTTAGGGGTAAGTATGGGCATATCAGCTTCGTGCAATAGTTTGTTAAGTGTTTGCTTTATTCTGAGAATGTTTTGATAGTGCTTGCAAAGTATTTGTGGCTCATTCTGTCTACTTGACTACTGGCCAAATACGACTGCTAAACATTTGCAATCACCCCTTAGATTTTGCAATTCCACAAGAGAAACTTAACCAATTTTCAAGTAAATCGGAAACGTAAGCACAGACAAAGTTACACTGACGTATGACAAAACAAAATTCAAGTACATTATTTGAAACTGTGCAAAGCAATTAATGAAACATCTTTACAGGAATCCTTTTGAAATCGATTTGTAATTCACTCGGCGCAAAATTCAAGAACGCTCTTTTCAGCAAATGTATTTGTTTCCTTATCTTATACCTTAATCCAGTGATACAATGTTTTTAGGTTGCTGAAGTTGTTATTGGATCTGTATCTGTAGTAGTCAGCTCTATTATACTTGCGTACGTCTATGGAGAAGACCACTACGACTACTCGTGCTGTTATTATGGCTACAGCTGTTGTTATTACTATTACCAATTCTGGAATACTGGAGAAGGCATATGGTGTGGGGTTTGGGTAAGACAGACAAAGTTTCTGTGAGTGTATTTCCTTTAGCTCAAGTTCATGGCGACAGACCACCTTCTTTCATTCATACAAGTTGTTCTTTCGTTGATTAAAGTGCTAAGCATGCACGAAAATTTACTCTCTTGTTCTTCAAATTCAATTAAGTTAAAAGATTAACTTCTGATAGAAACACAAATAGTACAGTCAATCAAAGCATAAGGAACTTTACGTGTCTTTCTTTTCAAACATAGATCATACTCGGAGGAGCAACTGGAATATCCGGCAGTCGATCGGCCCCATTAAGAACCTGCATGGTATTAAAAGCAATGTCAGTTGACATGGTTATGTCATTGAAAATTTTCTTTTCAACTAACTTTGTTTCATTTCAGTTGAAAACTCATCTTGGATTTTCTATTGTTGGAGCAATTTTTTCAGCAGCTCTTTTGGGAATGTCAATATTTTTCTCAATCTACTACAACTTTAACGGGGTAACCACTTATATTCTAATGTGTTCAAATGTTTCAAGCCACTAGATTCATTTTAATGTTGTTATAAATCTACCAGCTCGTTTTTGCTTTTTAAACATGCACAGATATTGGCTAAATCACACAAACATTACAAGCAATAAATTTTGTTTTAAATAGATAAAACATTTCTTCAATTATGATTTTTGAGTCTTGGTTCCTTAGAAAAAACAAATGTTGAGAAAAAAAGCAATGACAATTTGAATTACAAACAATGGAGTCACATTGCGTAGAAAAATCCAAATAAAAAATGTGAAAGATTTTATGAGTCTGTTTTCCAAGATAAATATTCTTGCATCTTCTTTATTTCCTAAATCTGTGTTCCAAATCTATCATTAGTTACAAATGCTAAATTTACTTTAGTCAGTTGGCAGTCAATATCGAGGGCGTTAAGATGCTATTTTTTATTCGCCCTGAATGTCTCCATCATTGCACTTTGTAACCCTTCATGAATAGTTTAAAAAGTAAAACAGATAATAACAATTTTTTTCATTTAGTACGTGATGGGCCAGGAAATTTTTTTGGCTGTGGAAGGTTTGGTGGCGCTTGCCCTCAGCATAGCGAGCTCAGTGCAGTGCAGCAAATTACTCGGCAATCAATGCTGCGACGGAGTCTGCTGCGACGAAGGCTGCTGTTCTAATCAGGTGAAAGTCGAATATTTGTTACACAGACCTGAAACTAGGAGACTGAGATCTTTTCGATATAATTGAGTTTTTTTCAGAAAAGGTTTAAATCGTATTTCTTGACACTCAGCTCTGACTTTCTTTAGTTCATAGGAAACGTGATAAACATCTTTGTTTGAATACGGTTCGTGATTTTTAATGCGCAAACATGCTTTTGATCAAACTTGTTAGATCGTAGCGTTTATTTTTTCTTAAACAATCTTCTATTGAAGCGACATGAAGATTTTATTTTAAACTTTAATTAAATAGCACTTCATTTTATTGGCACACTCGTTTAGGTATAATTTAGCTATAACCTTTGGAAAGTCTTTTGATTAGTATATTTAACATCCAATAACATCGTCTGACCTTAGGTTAGGATAAGATGAGTTACACACCACTGCTTTGTATGTCTTTAGGAACTTTCAGAGTTGATCAAAATGACTAATCAGCTAACCAACCCAGTTAGAAGGTCTATTTTCCTTCGCTAATACACTTTAAATGACATCATTTATTGCCATTTTTCCGGCAGGTATCCTACCAAGGACAGCCTGTCTACTTCATCAATGGTCAGCCTCAACAGATGGCCCAGCAAGCTTTCTTCCATCAGACTCCAGTAATAGCTACAGGTACTCAATGGTCATTTTCACGCAATTCTAGCATGATTCATTTGCCATGTCAACACACAAAAATCGCCAAAAGCACAAATTGACAGCATAAAACTGCCGAGGTCCAAATGTTCCTTGATAATTTTGTTTTTATAACTTACCCGCGTGTTGTTAAAATGTTCCAATATTTTTACTGTATCATTGATGGGCACTCTTTAAACATTCACCGAACTCTCGACATTCTTAAATCACAAAATCCTGAACATTGAATTCAGTACTTTTCGCATGGTGTTTGTTTGGATGATGAAGAAAAAGTGTGCATACCCCTTATCATCGCAGATAGTATTACAAAATGTTAACTTAAAATGTGAGTCAAATTTTACATTTGCGAAATCAAACTTTTACAAATTGTTGAAGATCAGTTAAGGATCAATTATAGTACGCCATTAACACGCGACAAACCAAGCACTATCAAAAATCAGCCACCATCAAAAATGATTTCAGACACAAAAGCAAAAATATTTAAAATGGTTACCTTGAATTAACTGCTTTCACCCTAAATGCATTTAAAAGGTTTCAGCTGGTTGATAATATCACTGCATGAATAGTTCTCATAAGCTGTAAAATGCTCTATAGCACAATCAAATTTAGGATACACTTGCAAGTGTTCGACTCCTTTCCTTTACTTATAGGGAAGTATGCGCAAATTCAGCAAACGTAACAACTATCTTTGAAATCGGCAAAACATCTGCAATTCTAAATGAACATATATTACTATTTTTATACATTGACGTAGATTAACTAAGCTTCAGCCAACATGAAAAAATCGTAAATGCTCCTTAAAAGAAACTCAGTCGGCTGTTCACAGTTTGATAATGAGCGGTTGGTAAAATGTTAGATGAAATTATGACGTTTCACTAAAGATTTTATCTCCACCTTTCAGATTAAAATGATTTCAAACAATTTTGCAATTCTGAGAAAAAAACAAATGTTTCTACAAATGAATATCACTGTCTAATACTACTTTTTGTGCTCAAGGATGATCTAATTATTCAAACGATTTCGATTCCCGTTACAGTAAACGCAAAAAGTGCAATTTTCTAACAAATTTCGCTCTGAAATTAACCTTTTTTGAAAAATATTCATTTGAGGATACCAATTAAAGAAACTGCTTTCTTTCCATTATGAAATTTTTACGGTTTTGCTTTTCAGAATCACTGTTTGACTTTATAAGAAAATTTATTGTAGATCCCTACGTGCTCACCGATAAATAATATTACATTTATGTGTGTCAACAAGAAATCCCAGCATCATTTCAACTTAGATTTTATATGAGTGGCAGACCTTTTATGACACGTGAATGTTTCCATTGTTTGCCATACGTATAGCAAGATTAGACATAATAAGACTCGGGATATACCTCGTTTAATCTCTGATAATTTGAAAATATTGCCCTGAATAACACATCCAACATGATCTTATACGTTTACACGCTGCTCCACAGGGGCAGATTCAGCCAGTCAGGTTAGGCAGGGCGATTTCAGCAACGTTTGGTAGTCCAACCTCATAACAGCTTCGTTCTTGTAAGAGATATGAAGTATACTCCATAATACTGCTGTGACAAAATAACAGACGCAAAAAACGGCTTTAAATCGCCAATGTTTTTTTCGGAAATGTTCAAAATTAATGTGAATAAAGTTACTCTTGTAGGTTTCAAAGTATGGGCGATCGCCCCAATCAGCTCCCCTGGATCCGCCCTGCTGCTCCCACAATCTACACATTTGACAAAAATATGATTTTGTTTCAGGACAACCAACCGCCTATTCTGGCAACGCCTTTGACGTACCTCAGCATTTGATTGCAACAAATCTACAAACGGCACCTAATGTGCTGCAGCACCCAATGCCAGTTGTCATACAAAATCCAACGACATCAGTTTCTGCGGCAAACTCCATTAACAAGTCAATCTCCCAAAATAAAGCTGCTGATCTGAAATCATCGGATGAGCCCAGCAGGCCAGATTCTGCAACCCTTCCTTCCTACTCTGAAAAAATTGATCCATGACCGATCTTTTCATTTTCTTTCCAACTCTAAAATACGACTATCTTGAACATTTTGTTTTGGTTCTAATTGAAAAACGTCTGTAATCAGTTTTTTTTGTTCAAATTCCATCACATCAAAATATTTGAAGCGTACAATGGCGTAACAGTATACATGTGAATTTCTTGTAAGAAATCGTGCGTGTGAAATACTAATCATTCAGACCAAAATTACACACGTGTTATTTCCAAGGTGAGGTAAGCAGAGATCGTGCAATGAACGCAGTTTTGCACATCGCGTGTCAACATTATTATGAATCGCTTAAGAGAATGAGGTTGCCAACGTATCAAAACAATGCCATGCCTTCTTTTTCCGCGTTTTTCATAACTGCCGTCAAGAAAAAACGGATGAAATCCTCAGCAAGTTCTCAATCACCGAAAACATCCCTCTGCTTCTTTAACAGGAATGTTGTCAGACCTTTCCTGAAACACTGCGATTTGCCGTTCTAGTTGATAATCTACCGCAATTATCCGGTTAACTGCAAGTCCCGCTTATTTTACCAGTACACGGTCTACCACAATGTGTAGCATGTTTGATTTACAAATGCTGCGTTTGAGTCGATTGTCAACCCTGGAACACTAATCTTCAGTTTTTTTCACACTAACGTCGGGTGTCCATGGCCCGGTTTTCAAAAATGAAAAAAATATACCTTGCTTCAACTAAAGTTTATCACAAAAACTACACTGAAAATAGAAGTCTCACTGAGCAGTTTGAGCACTAACAAAGTTACTTTACTCTAGTGTCATACGATTTTTGATGAAAAGCAAGTACACCAAATATAGCGAAGGTATCATAAATGCCTGAATTGAATTATTCATAAAAAAATTATAGGCGTGAAGACCTTCTCCTTTTGAATACTGCTAACAAGATCGCAGAATCATGCGCTGATTGAGTTTCAGCTTTTTACAGCCACCCTGCACTCATCCCCCATCTGACCATAACGTGGGTTCAGCCTGCATTTGTCATCTCACATTAACCATAACGTCGGGTCAGCGTGACCCGAACTCGTAACGAATTCGCTCCTTTGCAAAATCGAAAAGAGCGTCGATGACCGCAAGCGCACCTATTTACAAGTCACACAAAAAATGAAGCTTGTGAAGAGTTGAAAGCGCGCCGACGCGCGCTTACGTAGTTTCACGTGGATGACCTCATATGACCCGGGTAACCGTGACCCACGTTAGTATTCCAATTGCATCAATTTTCAATGAAACTGTTGCTGACATTGCGAATAGTGTCACGTGGTTCACGAAATGTGGAATGAACTACGTGTGTGTGAATCAAAACAGACTAAGAGTTTTTCTATATTGTTCTGAAAACCCTTTAAAACAATTGCATTTCGAAACACATTAAGATATATCTGGGACATTTTGCAAAACCGTCAAGACGACCGAAGGGACATTGTAGTAGGAACTTGAATTTCCATGATGTCCTCATGGAAGCTCCGAACGCCGGTGATCTTTGTCACAAGTGCAGTGCATTACTGAATTGAGGCAGTGAAACCATTTTGTGGATTGTTGTAGGCTACTATATTAATCTCCCATTTTAGCAGGCCACTTGAATCTAAGTAGTTAGTGCAAACTAAGCTGGTAGATGCGCACTAGCAGTTGGCCAAACACTAAAAACATGTACGCATGTGCCCTGCCTGCTTACAGTTGCGAACATTCGCGTGCATGTGTGCATACACCAATTAACTGCGTTACGAGATTTTGTGGTACATAAAACCAGGTCTTAGTGGTACTAGTGAGAATTTCCAACCTCTGGGCCGTAGGCGTTTTGCGTTTTGTGCTTGTAGTTTCGATTATAGAAACGTCATATTTTGCAAGACACAACCAGAAAAAAATGACAACAGAAAAGCGAAATTTCAGGTCGTCGCGCAATATCTTGTCGTGGGAGAAAACTGAACAAATGTTTTCACTAACAAAGCTGGTGCCATGATTTGGTGCATGAAAGGTTTCGTGGGCACACTGAGTGCAGGAAGGAAACCCAGTTCTTATTGAGACGCATTGTTTTTTAGTGTTTCCCGCAAATGACAGAGACTTGTACTCAAATCTGTTTACAACTGATGAAAGGTATGCAAAGATGGCATAGCTGGCAATTTTATTCAGCATATGAATGAACTGAAACCACTGGTGGAAGACCTAGATGATAACAAGCTTACAAGCAAAGATAAAATAGGTGGATTTTTGCTTACAAGCTGAAATGAAATATGGTGCCAAACTTATGCGATGCATGCATAGACGCACAAAAGTAAACAAAAACAGCCAAGCTCATGATGTTCGCACTTACGCAAAAACGGCAATACTACATTAGTGCACGGTGGGCGACATTAGATAAATATCTGCAGAAGTTGAGGAGAATTCGGCATTTGATTTCCCTTTAGTCTCGACAGAAAGCGTTGACTATAGTTTAAGATCCAGTTATTGATGTAAAATCCATATTTCTCTGGTAGTTTAATATCACATGAATAGTGACACTTTAGACGTAGCTTTTCAATTTTAACGTAGGTTCGAGGAAGCTAAAGTCCAGGACAGTTTCTGCCGTTCTACAGACGGGGTAACCGCCCTTAAAAAGTTATATCTTGCCCCCTTCAATGCAAGAATCATAATGAATATTGCGAATAAATTCTACCGGGATTTTTTATTTAAAACTGTAACTACAAGGACTACAAATATTTGCGTTTCACTGCCATAGCAAGCCATAACGTGAAGACATGTAGTCCAGTAACTGCCATTGAAGGCCATCACTTGGGGACATTTAGGCCAGAACTGCCATTGAAGGCTATAATTTGGGGACGTTTAGTCCAGAACTGCCATTGAAGGCTATAATTTGGAGACATTTCTTCCAGAACTGCCATTGAAGGCTGTATATTTTACCATGTTCATACCGAGCCAAGAAGACTGAATTCATGTACAAATAAGCGGCAATTTATACAGTAATTTTCTTGTTTTTTTCTTCATCTTGGAAGCGTCGTGCGTCATGTCGTTATCACATGACGAATATTCCTAGTTTATCTTAAATGAGGTGTTCTGGTTCCCATTTTTGTCATCTCACGGTGGAAATCCTTTCCTTGTCACGTTTGGGCATGTTGAACCCTTTTTGTGACTCAATGTTTTCAATTCTGGGGTTGTCATGTTATGAACCTTTTACAACGAAGTCTGCTTCGTGTTGAGAGAGACCACTTTTCATCTCAATTCTTATTTGTTTTTGCTCTTTTGAGCTTCCGTAAATGTTGTCGTCATTGCTTGTGACGTCTTTCCAGTCACATGCTTGGTTCTTATGCTTTTGTTGCGCAACTCTTGGTGAGTCAGTTATTTTTCAGGGGTTTTCTATCAAACCGTTTTTTCCAGACTTTTCTTGTTTTTGTTCCATTTTCCAAGTTTGTACTTCTTCCCTAGACTGTACGTTTGCGCAAATGTTTTCTTTTGAAGTTGGTGTGCGTTCCAATTTTGAGTATTGTGGTGAACATATGATTACCTTGTCGTTGCCACGTAGTGGCACCTGCAATCTTGCAATCCTTAATTGTGCCCCTGTGTTCGCCCCGCGGCTGTTGCGTTGTGCTTGCGGTCTCGTAATGCAATACTGCAACGTGTTCTTTAGTGAAGTTTTCCCGCCCTGGGAAGCATTTGATCAGTTACGCTGTTGTGTTTGTTTCAGTTTCATTCCTCGCTTGTTCAGCTCCATGATTGAGCGGTGTCCTTAGTGAATTGAAGCCTGGCTTTCTGCAGATAGTGTTTAGTAGAATTCGCAGGCGAGTGCACGACAAGTATGATTTCGGAATGATTTTCTACAGTTCACGTAGAGGGAAAGACGCTGTTTGCAAAGTAGCCTCTACATTGGAAAGAAATGATTTTAGAAGAGTTAGCTGGAGAACCCAATGGGAACAAGATCGTGGTGGCAAACGAAAATCTGCAAAATTTTCCTCAGATAATTTTTGTTTGACTGCTGCCAAGGACTTCCTGTTCTGTCCAAAAAAAGCCTTCTTGACGTTTCACCAATTTTCTACAATATTTTTGTGTGAGTTGAGGTTTTCACCTCTAACTGCAACCAGAAATGTGAGGGTTGTTGGAAAAGTGCTTTGTCCACTTCTGGTGGGATGCCCCTTTGCGTGCAGTCCAACAGACCCATGTTACACGGTGAGTTTAACGAAAATGACAAATTACAATGCTTATCACCGAATTAGGCTACGCAGTGTCACTATATGGCAGTTTTGGCTGATGTTGTGCCGCAAGATTTTTCCGTCGTAAAAGTATGCCGTGGCCCAAATCGTGGATAAACACCGTTCGTGCGCATATAAATCACTGCTTTGTTGATACGCGTACATTTACTAATCAGATCTCAACGTGGTGTTGATTTCATAAATACCTTGCATGGTACAAGTTTATTTTTGTGTTTGCAAGAAAGTAAAAACGTTCTGAACGGCAAGACCAATTACAGTAAAAAAGCAATACAAACACTATAAAAACCTTAATACAAAAAAGCCATGCTTGTTTTAATTAATTTACATGGCATTCCTCGGCGCGGTATCAGAACCATTACGCTGAGGGCGAAAACAGCAAATCAAAAATTTACCAAATGCTACTCAAAGGGTAAGGAGTCGCTCGCACCTATTTCATAAGAGACACTTTTGTAGTCATGTTTCATGTTGTGGTTTACACACGGGCTAAGCAGTTGAACCATGCGTGCTATTTGAAACTCTTAATCTTTCCTTGATGTCAGTGTATGTTCTACCAATGCACTGAGAAGAAAGACAAGCTCACCTTAATGGCAAGACACATATATGCAGGTGCTCACGGCAAGGGCGCAGACAATCCTATTCCAACGTTAAACAGGGGCGAGTCTGCAATACTGAGCAATTACGGTCAGCATCCCTTGTCATGCGTAAGCAAAGTGATTGTTGCAACTTACCTAAATGCTGAAAACCTTTGTCTTTTGCCATGTTTGGTGATGACAGCGAGACGATTTATGAATTTGAAAAAAGAATGAACTAATAGACACGATTTCGCTTTGGCATGCTGTTCTCGTCCAATACCGCTTCATAATTATTTTTATGCATAAAGGTAAGTTCATGAAAGTACCTTTCAGAATTTTAAATTCCGCTGACTAATATCACTTTGAGTAACCCTATTGTATTTTCATGTACTTGCATGATGTCATAAAAACGTGACCATGTTCCTAGCGACCTACCAAGGAAGATCGGTTGAATTCGTTGATAGTTGATCGTTGATATTTGCTTTTCCTTCGATTACCCAGAAAGCACTAACCCTGAATTGACTAATAAATTTCGTCGTGAAGTTACCATCATTTATTCCTCGCTGTGGCAATCATTGTGTTTTTCAAAAAGCAATATACCACTTTTATTTCTAAACTGATACAAACATGAAACTTTGCGCAAGATCTGACGTAAATTCATTGAGAAAAATAAAGAGTCGTGAGGCACTTTTCCAAGATATCCCCGCAAAAAACATCAGACCTGCTTAACTAAGGACAGCTAAGGACAATTGTTGTTGGTTAACACAATAAATACTGAATGGAAATGGAAAACTAATCACCCAAAAAATTATTTTCATTTTTTTCAAATCTACAAATTTTTGATGAATTAATTGGTGAAGTCTTCGTATAACTGCAATGGAATCAAACAAGCCATTTTTGTTCTTTTGAAAATTGAAAATAAAACATTTACAACTCATATTTCTGGATATGTGGCTTTGAAACCTGATCCAGACCTCTTGACAAAACCTTCAGAAAGCAAGGCACTGGCGACCTTCAAAATCTCGGTACATTACGTACTTTCATGAATCTCATTCGTGTGAAAAAGAAACGTTTCGACAGTGGTACAGATTGGGAAAATAAAAACAGATTGTCTGAATATCAAGCAAGTATTACACAAGTCCGCAATAAGATGAGCGCACTTAACACTTTCTTCAAATCACATGTTTTTGGAGGTTTTGTTCTCAAACCTATGAAGAATGCACACAAAACACATGCACTGATCCGTCAATGATGCGTGGTTTTGATCGAAAGCGTTTTTTTCGCTCAAAACTCGCTGCGTAATCAGTATGGTTCAAATCTGACATATGCCGAGTAAACCATGAAACAAATTTAGTTCAAGCATAGAAGATTGGAGTTTAAAAATTAATTGTTAAAACATAATATCAAATACTGTTTGAAATATGGTGTTCGTGAATCTGTTGGAATATGTCACTTGTGTTCAAAACACATTTTAGCCTGGTGGCAGGCTTATGGGCTATCTGCTTGCTTCTTTCTGCTTCCAAAGTTCTGCGATGATTATAACTTGCACGTAACTGTTTTCCATAGTTGTAAGCCACAAAAATGACGTGAATAAATTGATCACAGTTTGTTTCACAAGGAAACTAGTTACGCGTTTCCAAACACATTTGCAGTCCTGTAACACCGTAAGAGAAGCCTTACTGGCGAAAAAGTGACATTTGAAAACAAGCACAGAAACAAACACACAAGCATTGTGGCTATTACAATGGGCAATCAAATTGCAACTTTAGGTTGACCTTCCCAGAACTTCATAAGTCTATGGCCAAGAAATCCTGTGTTTGGCAACGGCTTGTGTTCAAATGTGGACTATATTATATATCGTTTGATTTCGTCAATATTGCAATATTGCAAACAAAATTTCAAATTCTTCAATTTGTTTCTCTTTCACTGCAGAAGAACAACCACACTCTTACACTCAGGACGATCCACTGAATTTGTTGCCCATGCATCATTTCAAAAATATTTATCGCTGAACATGATACGCTTAACAGCAGTTGACCTACTGCAAAGTTTGAGAACAAAAATAAAAATACGAATATACCGAAGTGATTTTGTTGTAACCAGACAAAGAAAACGATACTTGGGAGTGTAAAGAAGTTTTTGCCAAGTCGAAGGTCCAGGAAAATGATCTGGGATCTATTATCATTTGCAGCAGTCTTGTGGCCCGTAATTGCTTTGTAAAATTTTTGCTTTGAATATTTTTATTTTTGATTTTTCTCAAAAATTATTTCAGTTTGAAAATACTTTTTCTCAGGACAAATTCTCGAAGAACTAAGCCATTTTCCTTTGTTTCCAATCTCCAATGAATCTTTTTATCAGGAATGTTTTTCATTACTAAACTCACCTCCGTCAGCGACGACGAAACTCCACCTACCAAGTGTTTTCCACAGGAATGTACGAATAATCCTTTTTGCAAATTTGTATGTCGCTTGTTTTTTTTTATACGCAGTTGCTTTCAAACCAGAGTACGTAAACAACTGAGCATTAACTAAAGAATATGAAACTTGTTTTAGATTTTCTTTTCAACAAGACTTTCATTGAGCTCCCACCTCAGAAATAATCTACAACTCTTCGAAATGTAGTTGCCTGGACATAGGCCAAGGCGCAACTTGAGACTTGCAGTATTACCCAAAATGCATGTATTTGCACTGGCTTGCTTGCAAAAAATTGTAGTAAGCTTAACCTTAGGCATAATAACCTCTATCTTGAACCCAACATATCAACTATAGCAAAAATACTACTTCCTCCTTTGCTCAAGCTAGGATTGTCCAGTGCTGCAACGCCCACATTTGGCCTAATAATTTCTAAGAACAACTACCATTCTGCTGCAAGGTAGAGGCCTATGGAACTACAAAACAAGGTTTTCTGCCAGCGTTATTGTATCCGCGCGTAATGGTCTTTTTTAGTGCGTGGTGCCGAGTATTCCACGTTACACCTTGGGCATTTATCCATCTTACTTGGACTATTATCTTACTGCCAGGTGGGAAATACAAATCCTCCTTACGGAATTTTTCAATATCTGGCATGCAATATTCAATTTATCGTTATCATAACATCACAAATAAATTTAAAATCCGACTCCTATAAAAAATATAAAAAAACAACACACCCAACGTCCATTAAAAAATGCAAAGCTACATGCCGCAGAGGAAACCAGGTTCGTGATGATTTATCAAATACAAAGACTCCACTGAGAAACGAATACGGGAGCAAATAAATTTAAACATGGTTTGTTCTCAAATTTCAACTGAAATATTTGAATACTTCATTGGTGGAGTAGGCCTAGCAGTTGTAACTGGACAAATCATTAAAAAATATTGTTTGGGTATTTTTTTTCTTGAACAATTTTTAATGAAAAATATTATTTGAAACAACTTTTTTAAGTGACATCATAATTGGTGAAAAAAAATATTTCAAATATTACTCTGAATTACCGAGTAACAACTTTCTACATAGCTCAAACGGGCTCTCATATAGCAGGACCCAAAAGACAGTGCATTTCAAAACATTCAGTTTTTAGGGGCCTAAGTCTTGCTCTATTATACATAGGTGTTGCTACGAAAAGACGAAAATAGCGCAAATGATGTAACATTGTTGCAAACATTGCAGTTTCGCTAGATGAAAGCAGAAAAATCCTAGTGGTTTCTACATTGTTTTGCTATACAACTTGCAACAAATGCAAACTTCAACCGAAAAGGAAACAAGGAAACGATTTTTTCTGCTTGACATTGTGTCGATTATCATATTTTGCAAGTTTAGCACATATAACGAGAATTTGTGGGTAACGACATAAAATACTTGTTCTTTTTCTTGAAAAACGTAAAACACTTTATGTGGTAAATGTTTAATTAACGACAAAGTTATCAAACAGTTGAACACTCGCTGCGACTTAATTCTATATGCAAAATAATTGAAAATATAGAAAAACTCAAATAAAAATCCCAAAGTTCACTCAGAATTACATTAAATGTTCCTTGTTGGAAAAGAGAGCATTTCATACATCTACATTTATCGAGATGTTCTTCTTCAAAACGATAAAAGTGAAGAAATGCATTTTTTTGTTAAAAGCCCGTGAGATGGTCTAGCATCCGCATATAGGAGATGGATAACTCACTTCTTGTTCCTTTGCATATCTGCGTGTTTGGAAATCCTGTCTACACAAAAAAGCTCTACTGGACGTAAACCTTACAAATTATGACTTTAAAATGACTACAGCATCGTCAGGATTTTTACAGTTTCAAGAAATGTTCACAGACTGTAGTTCCTGGTTACCAGCTGCAAAAGCAACTAATAATAATTTTATGCTTTTTATTCTCACATTAGCACGACATGATGTATTTTGTAATTCTCCATGTATTTCTAAGTATAGCGATACGATCGACTCCTTTAGCTCATCTGAAACATGCAAAATTGTAAAAACATGTAAAAGAAAAGAATCTGAATTCATGCTGTTATTCATCAGTTTCACATTAAGTTGTACGAGCATCACAAAACGAAGTTACAGAATTCTTAAACTTCGTCACTGTAACACCGGACGAATACTTGTCTAGCGAGGTACAGTATATTTCAAGTTTTTTTGGGTTACACCGAAAGTTGCTCAAGAGGCCAAGAATTCCACATTATCTGCTTGGAAATCAAGATTGACTAAAAACCTTCTCAATATTGTAATATCAATTGTGATATAAATCTGTGGTTGGAGATTGACAAAACGTTTTGTTGCTTTCTACATGTTTGGCACATTACCACCCAGATCAATGAAATTTAAACAGGCCAAGTTGACATGGTTGCAACACGTGTCGGAAACACAGCTGTCAGAGAACGTCTCGGAAATGCACCTGTTACAGAATTGCATTATTAGCCAGTAAGGCTATTCGATCGTTATGGCTCTTGTGAAATGATCTGTTGCACACTGCATTGATTTCTAAACACGACGAGCCTACAGCCCAAGCTGCAAACGTGAAGACAGTCCCGCCTTGCAAACCCAGAGTTTTATCAGAACGCAATCAAGAGGATTCAAGTTTTTTTTTTCTTTTTTATCATTTGTTCTTTTGGATTTCGCTTAATTGGACGTTGCCTTCAAGAGTTAAAAACCTGATAGTATCAGTCTACAACAGCAAACAACAGCGCCTGTTTGTCACTGTCTGTACTTTCGGGATGTCTGACAAAGCATCATTTGCCTATACTATGTTATCAAGGTCTTTGCAATAATTTGCTTTTGCCCTTGTTTGGGCTCATGAACTATGTTGACTTAAAACATTTTATAGATAACAAATTACCAGAAACACATTGCACCTCACAGAAGGCTGTTCTTATTAGGATATTTGTCTAAGTGAACGCTAATGTTATGTACCACCTGCACCAGAGAACAATTCTTCATGTTTTGTGCATCGAGAATCAAAAGTGTTTTCCTCTACACTTTTCTCTGAAATTCTAATGAAATCGTACAAAATAAACCAAAAGATGGATATGTTGACGCTTTTTGCACATTTCCAGTGTTAATCATTTGTGAATGTTGCAACTTGGTCGAATGTTCACTGTGAGTTTGAAGGCACGGTCAAAATGAGACGCTTTCCTCTCAACTTGCCAATTGAATTGTTTGTTATCCAAGCGGGGATCACAAGTGAATAATAAGGTTATATTTGAAAATCTGATCGGCCTTGTAGGCAATGTCTTAAGCAATCACTATGCGAGTTGAAATCAGCAAATCAATCACGAAAAATAATGAGGCGCTGAATGTTTCTTCACTTCAATTAAGGTTCACCTTTTGTCCCAGCTACAAACTAAGCTAATCGTATTGTCAATGTGTGAAGTCTTGAAAAACAGGTGCAGACTGAAGCTTAAAAGCTTCATTTTACTAGGCGGAACTTTTTTTTCGAAAAGGAATTACGCACCTAAAGTATGGCATCGATCCATCTACGGAAACGAGACATAACGTAGAAAATGTTGCCAGTGACGCAGCTGCTTCCAGGTTTTGTACGCCTTAAGAACAACATATAAGCAAACACAGATCACTGTGGCAACGCCTGCTTTATCTTTTTCATTGGATTGATCTAAATATTAAAAATTAAAAACTGTTTTCCAAAAAAGGCAGGATTTTTTACTCTGATTTGAACTTTAAAGCAACGTTTGATAGTGTGCAAGCAATACTTGCTGATTTTTTTTAAAAAAACACTGTTTTGGCTTTCATCAACGCTTTCTGTGACACTACATGCAATCAAGGGCAATCATCACCATCACGAAAGCAAAAAGTTTGGTTTGTGACTGTTAGTAACTTTTCTGCTTGAATTCGATGATGTTTCAAGGCAAACACAAAAAGGCCAACGCGCTCTTAAAAGTCACATGCTTTCAGTGAGCAAGGTGAAACATTGTTGTAAACGCGAAGCAAACAACTCGCACGTCGTTTACGACTGGGTCACTGTGAGCATTTGCTCAAATTGCTTTCAGCAGTTGCGCTGAACGACTGGATCTGTGCAGAGCAATACGACAAACAGTTACAGGATGCCTTATGGACATAAAAATTCTTTTGATCGACATAAATATTGATTTCAGATAAAAATCTATATTTGGTATATTGAGTAGGCATTGCATTGCTTTGTATCAGAGAATGAAAGGTGAATTAGCGTGCTGCCAAAGATAACATAGTTATTTTAATGACTAACGACTGTGCAAGAGGAAAGAGAATGTTTACGACGTGAGGTCAAAAGGTGAAAATCTTGACTTGGTAAACAATTTTCTGCTAATTTTGACTTTATCTCCTTTGTGGAAACTAGTTACTAGTCTGGGTAACACTGCCCAACTATTGATTCTGCTAATGACATGTGCCAGTGGACCTGATGACATCCGCCAGTGATTCGTAGTGATTCTTATGAACTCATGGAATTATCACTTGAAAATTATCGTAAAACTCGTTAAATTTTAATTCCAGTCATGTTCTACCTAGCGAATAATGCCAATATTAGTCTTGGCACGATCAACTCTCACACAAGCTTGTACTGCATGAGACGAGAATGACATTGGGATTGTGACATTTTGACTGTGGAATTGTAATTAAGTTAGGTTGATGTCAGACAAATTTCACGTGAAATGCAGGTTAGTGTTGCACTGAACTGTGAAGCTTGCAAAATTCCAAAATGCGGTCTGTAACATCAGCATCAAATGAAACAGCATGAGAGGCAAAAAGCCAAAAAAGTAATATTTTCAAAACAAGTCAAAGCAAATGAATGGCATAATGGAATGCAAAGAGTGATTCTCCTTCCGTGTAGTGGTAGCAGCGCTGCTGTTCATAAGGTTGGAAAAACAGCTTTAACAGGAGAAGAGTAAATCAGTTCATTTGGGTTTTGCCTGTGGGTCATATTACGCGAATGCTCCAACTTGTTTCTCTACTTTCTTGTGGTAAACCTGTCTAAACGAATACGAAGATCAAAAGATATTTCCTCTCTTGATTATTGCAGTCTGAAGTAACGTTTACTGATAAACAAAAATGTCAACCATAAATTGGGAAGACAAGTATTTTCCAGACAACGTATACTGTAATAGCAAGGAAAAGCAACGTCAAAATTGTTTGAGAGCAGCAAAAACAAATCATCCATCTTATGTGAACGGAAGTAAAAACGATTGAGAGACCCACCATAGTAAACTTGATTCAAAGTCCTAGATGCAAGCTATAGTCTAGTTACCAAATGGCAACCTCAACTGGAGAAATCATACTACAACCAAAACCTTCGACAAAAAACGGAAATCTGAACAATCCCTGCAAAAGTTGTTCATTGAACAATTAGAGTGTCGCAGAAACAACTATTTTAACAAAGATTCCCACTTTTTCTTGGAATTAGGACATGATATTGTATCCAGAATTTCTGACTGTTGCTTAGTAATCTTGCAAAAACAATGAATCACATTGTGAAATCACCAATCCTAGTTAGATTTCCTGGTAGTAATGCAATGCTGAAGTTTAGAGTTCAATTTCCATTTACTTTCTACTCTTGCTCATTTACACAATTTGAAGAACTTGAATGCCAATAGCTCAAATAATTTTTATGCCAGTACCGCTGTTCAATACTTCTACTGCAGCAGGAGATTCATACCACACATCTGCAGCAACCACAGCTGGAATCAAACACAAGAAAGAATCCAGCCATTTTGTTTAGCAGATATCTATATAACTTTCAGATTCCTTCTGTCGAATGCTCATGCTTGACCGCAATAAATTGAATGAAAACAAAGTAAAAATTTATTTTTTGCAAACCTCCGGAAATATGTAACACACTAAAGTTGTTCACAGAAACACTGGTGAAACATAGACTTATCAATCGTTACAATTGCTGCACACAACGATTTTCAAAAATACTCAAGTTCGAGAAATGGAAATTAATCGCGTTGTTTAGTAAGGAACACTGAGTCTAAAAACAGTTACTGCAAGGAAAGATACGCATGTACCCTTGACGTCTCTTTACATATCATGGGGTTTAATACGTTGGCACATGCAACAAAATATTTACTGTTCAAACCTAAAGATTAATTCAGTTGAACTACTACCATCTTCTAGGGCACACATAATTTTGCACACTGGCTTTGATTAATATAAATCAAAATGCAATTGGGTGGGAAATTGGCAGCAGGTGCTAAACACATTAATCACGGAATACAAAGCACAAGTGGAGTGCTAAACTGAGGGATTTTCAGTGCATACCTGAATGACATGACTACAGTTTTTTTCCCTGTTTTTTGGACGAAATCTACGTTCATGCTTTAAGCGTGAAGTTTATTTTTGCGTAGGGGTCAATGTCTGTAGCGCTTCCCCATCACTGACGTTATCACAACAAATGTCAAATCTTTCGGCAAGTTGTTCAATTTCATTCAAACTTTCAACATACTTCCATAAATTTTGAAAAGCACATTCATGAGTTTGAGCGTTGAATGCATCAGAATTTTTGTACAGCTCCTCTTTAACTAAATGGGATTCCAAAATCTTGCTTTGCCTAAGAGCAAACCAAGTTAACTTCGGGTGACGTGGATGCGGAAAAGATAACTTATGCAGCAAACGTTAATGGATATACCCACCCTTTATCTCAAAACGATGCGGAGTGAAATTTAAATTTTCTAAAGAAACATTTTTCTGCGCATATATAGCGCTCGAATATACTTTCGTTTTGATCATAATGATGATTACCCAATTTGTTGATAAAGGGCGAAAAGTTTTCCTCCTCTGATGAATGATGCTACAATACGCTTGGTAGGGTTCACTTGAATTTATCTTAGGTTTATAGCTTTGAGCTTTAAAATTAACCTCGTTCAAATGTTTGGTTGCTTCAAACACCAAAGCAATGAATAAGAGCTTTGGAAGATGAAGGCCTTTCAAAAGAAACGCTGTCATGCTTATTTCAGACAATATTTACTGTGAAAAGAAATACAGAACATACTCTACCTTCATATTGATACTCAAGGACTGAACTGGCAATGGCGTCATTTTACTCGCACGTAATTGATTGTCCCCCTCAACGCTCTTCCAACAGAATGGAAGAGATAAAGAAAAACTTGTCTGGCTTGGGCGTAAGCATGGACATAAGCTTCTTGCAATAGCTCGTTTAGTGTTTGGTTTTTCTCCGAATGTTTTGGTTGTGCTTGTAACAATTTCGTTGGTCATTTTATCTACTTGAATACTGTTTAAATATCAATGTTGCACATTTCCGATCACAAATTCAATGTTATAATTCCACAAGGGAAACTAAACCCACTTTCAACCACTCGGAAAATTTAGAAAAAATAAACACAGCCAAACTTTCATTGACTAATGACAAACCAAATCATTATCTTAAAACTGTGCAAAGTAGTTCATCCAACATCATTAAACGCATCTATTTTTTCAAGTAACTCGCTCGCCACAAGTTTCAGAATGCTCTTTTCAGCATATCTATTTAAGTTTCCCTATCAATATGTATCATAAATATTGTAATACAACTGTTTTTTTCAGATAACTGAAGTCGTTGTTGGATCTCTATCTGTAGTAGTCAGCTCTATCATACTTGCCTACGTCTATGGATGTCATGACGAATACTCCTGCTGTTACTTCAACTACAGTTGTTGTTACTACTATCACCAATACTGAAATATTGGAGAAGGCATATGTTGTGGAATTTGTGCAAGTAAAGCATAGGTTCTAAATCACTTTCTTTTATCTATAAAAGTTGCTCTTTCCATGATTAAAATTTAAGCATAAATTGAAAGATACTTTTGTGTTCTCGCAATAGCGTTAAAACATTAGCTACAGATAAAAACAAAATTAATTTCCTCAATCGTAGTATCAGTAAGTTTACGTGTCTATCTTTTTAACCTCAGATCATAATCGGAGGAGCAACTGGAATATCTGGCAGTCGATCGGCTCCATTAAGCACGTGCATGGTATCAAATGCAGTGTCAGTTCACATGTACATGGCAATGAAAATTTACATTTTAACGAACGTTCCTTGATTTCAGTTGAAAACTCATCTTGGATTTTCTATTATTGGAGCAATTTTTTCCGCAGCTCTTTTGGGAATGTTAATATTTTTCTCAATCTCTTACGGATTTGACGGGGTAACCACTTATGTTCGAATAAGTTCACATGTTTCAAGCCACTAGATTCATTTTCATTTTGTTTCTTAATCTGCTGCCAGAAAACATTTTTTAAAATTTGATTTGACATACAAATCTTGGTTGCGTAGAAAAGATGAATGTTGAGAAAAAGTAACTACAGTTTGAATTATGTAGAATGGAGAAACATTGATAAAAATGACCAAACTCAAACAATTTAAGATTTTATGAGTTGCTTTATGAAGATCAACCTTATTGCATCTTCCTTATTTCCTAAATCTCTTTCAAATATATCATTTTTTGCAAATGCTAAACTCACTTTAGCCAGTGGTCAGTCAAGGTAGAGTACGTGAAGATGCTATTTTTATTCTCGCTTAATATCTCCATCATTGCACTTAGCATCTCTTCTTATAAAAAATTTAAAATGTAAAACAAAGAATAACAATTTCTATTTTCATGTAGTTGGTTTTCGGCATGGAAATATTTTTAGCTGTGGAAGGTCTCGTGGGACTTACCCTCAGCATAGCGAGCTCAGTGCAGCAAATTACTCGGCAATCAATGCTGCGAACGAGTGTGCTGCGACGAAGTCTGCTATTCTCATGAGGTGAAAGTCGAACATTTGTTACACAGACCAGAAACCAGGAGTCTGAGTACATTTCCATATAATGCAATGTGCTGCAGAAAGCCTCAAACCGGATTTTTTGACACTTGGCTGTATTTTTCTGTAGTTCATAAGAAATGTGATTAATATCTTCGTTTGACAAAACGGTTCGTGATTATTAATGAGCAAACATGCGTTTAAAACCCTTTAACGACCGCGCGAGCCACTAAAGTGGCTCAAAGTTTTTTTGTTATAACTCGCCAGCCGCTTTAGCTACAGAGGTGTTCAAACCCTCTACGAATGCGGAAAGTCTTCTTGGTTCTATCAAAAAAAAAATTTTTTGATTCAGGTGAGGGGTTCGCCTGCGAGAGGCTCGCAATTGGGGGTGTTTTCGGTTTTTTGACCAACTTTGACGCGCCCTGGACGCCAATCCCATGGGCCAAAATTTTGGCTCAAACTTATTTTGGAAACTAGACAATCTTCCGCGTAGATAGAGCTCTTGCTTTGCCTTTCAGCATGTCTGGAACCAAAGTTATAGCCCAAAAAAAACATTTTGCCCCAAAATCAGAAAATTGCAGAAAATGCATTAGTCTCCCACTGGCGGCTTCTGTAGCTCGCGATAACTATGCGCTAGATGATGCTAGCGAGCTATACGAGCCCTCAAAAGACTCATGAAGTCTTCTTGTTTGCACTGAAAAAAAAACATTTTAGATTTGGGTTCGGGGTTTTCGGTGGATGGGGTT
>Ga0210059_1003933_pt1 | contig 23920 bp, 11 predicted proteins | sample Ectturendosymbi2_FD_188042 | JGI IMG/M metagenome (GOLD analysis project Ga0210059, IMG submission 188042) | Ecteinascidia turbinata endosymbiont from Florida, USA - Sample 2 (SPAdes) (version 2) | ecosystem: Host-associated > Tunicates > Ascidians > Unclassified | place: Key West, Florida...
CTACTTGCACTTTCCAAGAATACGGAAACTTGTTTTAAATCGATGTAAATGCACGTTCATCTCTCACTTTTGCAAAATATGATCAAGCAGGAGTTAGTCTTTTAAATGTACAGAAAAAAATACTCATTTAAAAAAAACACAATTTAAATTATTGGAGAAGGTTGATAAAAAATCGATTAAAGCAGATACCTTGACATCAGTAAACAACTAAAATTGACAAATGCATGCATTCTACCGGTGTGCATGTGCAAATATTGCGCAACGCGGTCGAGAAACGCGCTCGGGATTTCGTGATACCATGTTAAATGACTTCATTGACACAACTTTTTACGGTCGAACGCTGTCAAGCTTGAGCTCTGTTGAACGTACATGTGTCACTATATTTTTCCTTAGATGGCCAAATGAACATGTTACAAGTACGCTCTTACACAGGTCAAAATCCACAAACTGCCAACCATGAAAGAAAGTAAAACAAATTAGTTTAAGTTTTAGCTTAAAAGTGACAAACTTAGGCAAAAAATTGTAATGAATTCTTAGATAATTTTGTTATGAAGAAGGCAGGACAAAACCTTTTTAACTGTGTACTGTGTCATGTTCAGCCTTACTTGATTCGATGATGGTAGCTTTTTATTTCTTTATACTTATTTCGATAATGACAGCACCAGCGAAAGAAACCAGTCCAGTCGCTACGGTGGGCATTGGTGAGCTCAGCCGTTCCAAATTTACGGTTAATATGAAACACTATAAAGCAGTAAAGAGTTCAACAGATTTTCAGAATGTCATTAACCAAGTCTCCTCACGCAAATTTAAACCCCTTATTCAAGACTTTCTGGCGACGGTTCTGGTTTTTGAACTTCACATCTTTTCACGCGACAGTTTAGTTACGTTCGATTCTTACCAGTCTGAAAAAATAAGAAACACGGGAATCGTGAACCGAAAAGTTACAGCCATTTGGGTGTGTTTTACGTGACGTGGTTTGCTCTTGTGTGTGAGATTTTTACAGCCGTGGTAAGCGAGTTGCACAGTGGTCCTCACGTTGTGCTTTAAAGTGTTGATGTCGCCACACATACCATATAGGTGCAGTGTGTTTGTTTTTTTTCTAACACAGATAAGAAAAAGCACATGTGATTCTTATAAAAACGTAGACCATGTGTTTTGTCAAATATATCAATTGTGGCGATTTCGGTTGGTTTGCTTGTGGCAGTTAATAATCCTGCTCCCGCCAGACAAGCAGGATTTCAACAATTCCTTGTAATTTAACGCTTTTGCGTCGAAGCCAGCAACAAACGCAGTGATCGTGGGCACTCCAGTAATGATTTAGAATTTTTTACTGACCGTACTTTCAGAGCGCCGTTTTCGGATTTTCGCAAGTCGATTAACGCTTTCCATTTTTTCCTCGCAACAGTGGCAGAGGGGCCTCACAAGTGGATTAGCCTAGGGCGTCGCATCAGTTAAATCCAGCCCTGACTGACGCAATTTATAACTGAGCAGTGAAACAAACCCATAACTTGAAACAACACGCCGTTATGACTCAGAGTGTCGGCATAATGCGATAAGACTGCATGCGTTTCCTTGGACGCAGGCATCCAGTCACAATTCTAAAGGCGTCGCTGATAGCAGGGTCAATAAGGCGAGTATGAGTACTGCGGCACCAGACAGGAGCGCAGTTCTCTGCGGTTGAATACACCAGGGCTAGGGTGGCTGTTCGCAACGTTGTTGCTACAGCGCCCCAGCTGGAGCCGGCAAGCCACCTCAAGAGCGCGACGCGTGATGTCATCTTTTTGCGAAATGACTCGAGGTATCGGCGATACGTGAGCGACCTGTCCAACGTTACTCCGACGTATTTAGGCTCGGGGCAGAAGGGTAGGATTTACCTATATTGACAAGCAAAAACATGGCAAATTCACTACAATCAAAGCACTGAGCAAAGGTGCCTCCTAGTTTGTTTTCCGCTCAGCATGAGTGCCTCTGAATGTCATTGTCATCTTTTAATGAGACATGAAGCACTGAATCAAGGGCATATCTAAATAGCTCACCAAAGTTAGTAAACACACCACGTGGTAGAAGACCATTGTTTGTACTGCTTAAGACAGTGTGGTCCAAATACGGGCTTGTGGGCCGCATGTGGCCCGCGACCGCGTTTCAATGGCCCGCCGACGCATTCAGGAAAAATCTTGAAACCTGAAATTTGTTGAAAAACGTCTAAAGTTACATTTGTCTCACTGAACTGCTTGTGCTGGGTAAAGTGCATTTGCACAAGAACAATGAATAATATCTTTCTTTTCTGTGTACCATTTGGTTTTATTTATTTATTTTACGATAAAATTAAAAGGTACGGCCCGCAGCTAACCCTCCGTTGCGGCACCTGACCAGAGAACCTCTGTGTTTTTTCGGTGTCCCGGCGTTCGTTGTCTTGAAGAGCCCATCTGGCGCAATGACCTTAGTACCAACAAATAAATCTGTCTGTCTATCCGCTGAACGCGTCTATTTCAAAGTGGCCCACGAGCCAAATTAATTGCCCATCCCTTCAATAGGCAATGTTAATTAGAACAAGCATAACATCTTTTAATAAAAATGTGCAATAATAACGGCGTTACAGACTGCAGAGAGCTTCAGTAAGTTAGTCAGAAAAATGTGTGAGAGTACATTTTCTATGATGAAGCAATCAAATCTAAAATCAGAAATCGAATGGGAAGCAAAACACTCTAAGATAGTGTCAGAGGCAGACACGGGGCGATTACATCACACATGTAATCGAATACGATTACGAATACTTGCCACCAGCTAAATTACTACTACTAGTCAACAATCAGAAAAAAAAACTGAGAAATGGTGGTGAATCCGGGTGTGGATGTCTATAGCCATGTATTATGCATCCTAAAACCTCAAATCAACGGAGTCGGAAAAAAACTTCGAAAAACGTGAAAAGACGACAGCCCACTGAAAACCAATTAAAAGAATACTAAAGCCGATATATAAGCTAAGTGGGGACCTGGTTTTTACATTAGCTGGGCAGGGGGGTTAAATCGCTCCTCTTCCCTCTTGGCAGTTACTCCACTGCAACAAACGCTTTAAATATTGGTTAAACAAACGTAACAAATGTTTAAAATCTTTGTAGCTGTTGATCAACATCAACGCTTCAAATCTTTTATCAGTCAAACGATATCTATAAGGCTTGAACATTCGTTCAGCAACGCTGAAAAATCGTTTGTTAGTACAGTAATTTCAAAATTGCTGATTATTTCTTCTAACTGCGGGTTACGATCGTCTGCAAGCCAGCATAGAATTGTGCAGCTTGATTTGAAACAAAAGGTACAGCGATACCACTTTAGCTGCACATCTATCTGTTAGACCAAATGTCAATGGTCAACAAAACCTCACTGGTTTCGTTGAGTTTTTCTGCCATTATCTAGTGGATCACGGTTGACATACTATATATCAGGGGTGGGCAAATAGCGGCCCGCGGGCCAAATGTGGCCCGCCACAGTGTTTTCAGTGGCCCACGGAAGCATTCAGGAAATATGTTCAAATCTGAAATTACCTCCAACATATCACAGTAAATGTTAGTGCTGAGGCTAACACAACCAAGACTTGCTTCTATTTCCATTTGAAGGTACGGCCCTCCGCTGAATGCGGCCTTCTCAAAGCGGCCCGAGGGCCAAATTAATTGCACACCCCTGCATGTAGTTATCAGCGCTGTGGAACCGTATTTTCGTCTTGGATTAAAGTACCTTATTCCTCTGAAAAAAGTTAATTTATGGTATATAAATTACCCTACAATACTAATTGCATGCATAGCCTACTCCAGCACTTATATTCAGGGACCCGACATGGGGAAATGCCGCCCCGGGGCGAGTCGAAAAGTGCCGCCCCCTCCCCACAGTCAGTGGCGTAACCAGAGGTTTGAGCCAGGGGGGGGATTTTTCTGAAGCGGGCCCGTTAGCCATCGTGTGGGCATGCAATAATTAGTTTCTAAAAACTGACAAGCGTTGCATATATATGGGCTTAAGTCTTCGTTTTTTCGCGCGACGTATATACGGTTGTAAGTCTTCGAGCATACCCCGTTCGTGGTGAATCGCACATTCAAATGACACGCTAACCGAGAGGAACAAAGGGTACTCGAATAACACAAAAATGGTTACATAGCGAAGTACAAAGCAGATGTTAGATTGTAAACACAAATAACACAGGCATGGGCATCCGTAAATGTTTTTCCAGGGAAGGCAAAGTCGACATTTTGGTTGTCCATTTCAGGCTGCTGACGATACATACAAATGCAAATAGACGTTCACATAACGCTTTGCCCTTGCTACACCACAAAGAAAGCGACCCACGTTACTGCAATAGTCCCAAAAATACGCTTCGTTGGCAGCAATGTTTCTTTTCACATCGTATAAAACTCGTTGGCAGCAATATATCTTTTCATTTTTCACATCGTATGGTTCTTTTCACACCGTGATTTATTGATATCAGCAGTCGCTGCATTACCTGCTACAGATGTCTGCGTTCAACAGTCACATGCAGCAAAACGCCTACTGCCGTGTTAAGTGAACCTTTGTTGCCATAATTGTTACGCGTTAAAGCTAATTTTAAAACTATCCTCCTGCCTCTGCAGGCAATGTAGCGGCTTGAGTGAACTGCAAGCTCATCAGTAGGGCAACCAAAAGTCAATAAAGTCAAAAATTTTCTGCCGTTTTGAAAGTTCATGAAACGTCCACAAACCAAATTCCACGCTCATACTATGAGGGAATCCCAAGTTATTAGGTCAAACAAAAGTCAAAATTTATCGTTAGGTCAAAATTTTCTTGCAGCAAAGTGTTTTTTCTCTTCATCGGTACTTTATTGAAACTACAACAACAGATATAGACATGCTTTTGCAAGTTTAGTTGCAATTCTGTAATAATAGTGGGTTTGTTGCGACTTCAGGCGTAATGCTGATGTTTTGCCCGCTACTGGACGATTGAATAGTATGTAGGATATCTTGCGGGGGTCTTGCGGGGTCCCTCAGGGTAGTGTTATTTCGCCTTTGCTTTTCCTTATTTACATTAACGATATCACAAAAGCATCCTCTTTTCATACTACTTTATTTGCTGATGATATTAATCTCCATATGTCGAATTCCTCTTTTAATGTTCTTCAGACAACTGCTAATCTTCAACTATGTAAAACTGACCACTGGCTGAGAGCCAACAAGCTTTCTCTTAACTACAATAAAACTAATTTTATGCTATTAACTTCTCGAAAACACAATCCTGCTTCATTTAAAGTTATCATAAATAACCACAACATTTCCCCTGAAGATAACCTAAAATACCTAGGTATCCTTCTTGACAATAAGTTAAGCTGGAAACCTCATGTACAAAGAGTAAAAACTCAACTATCAAGAGCTTGTGGAATTCTATCCAAACTGAAACATTATACAACACTACCTGTACTTAAAGTTGTCTATAACTCATTAATCTATCCCTACCTTAATTACTCAATCCTCAATTGGGGACTTGCTTCAAATTCAACCTCTCACTAAGCTCCAAAATAAAGCTATAAAAATAATAAATCCAATTAATTCGGGATCACTAGAAGAACATTTCCAGCACTTAAACATCTTATGCCTTCCCAAACTATATAGATTTTTAGTAGGCAAATCCATGCACTCTTATCATAACAAACTGCTTCCAAATCATTTTGATGAATATTTTGTTCCACTCAGCTCAATCCATTATTATTCCACAAGACTAGCAACCTCTAAAAACCTATTTTTACCTAGAGTTAACTCTTCCTCAGGAAAATGTTCTCTTAAATTCATATGCCCAAAAGTATGGTCTTCAATGCCAGATGATATTAAATTTTCAACCACCTTTATCTTTAAATGGAAACTTAAGAAACAGCTCCTACATGAAAAAAAATCCCAATTATGAACTTTAGCAACATTTCCCTTGTCCAGAACAAAATGCTGTGTATTCTAGTATTCTGTAACTCTGCTTATTTTTTGTGAACACATACTTTTTCATATTTTCTGTGTGCACATTCTATGCTTTTCGGCATGAAAGTACACCTTTTGTCTTTTTTCTGTTTTGCTTTGTTTTTCTTTTTTACCTCATTAATTAGTTTTTGTAAACTTTTTACCTTTTTTATTACTATTTTTAATCTCTTTTTATTGCTAAAAATATTCCAACCACACCAAATTCCTTCAGTTGAATTCGATCCACTCCTCTGTGTACATAGGCATGCGGTTTCACCTGTACATTTTCTTCACCATGTTCTGCGTTCATTCGTTTCTTTGTTGTTTTTTTTCTTTTCATTATGCTCGTTTGATGTCCAACTGTTGTTTCTCAACACTAGTCAAAATTTGATAAATGGGTTGGTTGACGAGATGACCGCCACGGTCTTTCGCCAATCCTATATGACATAGCGCCCCTCTTTGTTTACACTGATCAACTATTATGCCATTGTGTTTTCATTAGCTCTAATGTTCGCTAATGGTTGGCTTACTGCATGCGGTGGCTTTTATGATGCTTCTGCTTGTTGGCTGAGTCATATGAAACAATAAACCATTGACCATTGCAGGATAGGCATGCGAATGCAAGAAACGTGGTCTTACAGTACTTGGTTTGGTAAATGCTCAATCCATTATGCATATAACGTTTCAGCTTCATGATGTTTTCAGGTTTGACTCTACTGTAGTTATTAATGTACTTACCAATATATCATCCCCAAAGTTAAACAACCAAATATTTAAAAATTTCGAAGCATTGAGTGCATGAATATGCTTTTGGGTTAACCTCAACACCTAAGGCTGAGTTATTTTGCAGCTGCAAACGCAGGAAATTTATAGGTAAAAACAAAGTTAAAATTTATAAATTATAAAGTCAAAATTTTAAGTTTTTAGGTTAAAAAATTGGTTGCCCTGCTCATCAGTCATCACTGCATGATGCCCGAACAGTAAATCCGGCTCTTGTGCAGTGCGGGTGTCATACCGGCAAATGAAGCTGTCATTGCAAGAATTAAGTCAATTGAGCTGCTGACTTTAGGTGTTTTAGAAATTTTTGGTTCTTAGACCCAATTTCCAGGTGGTGGCAAATGTCCATTTCCCCCTCTCCATGAACACAAGGAGACGACAAACACCGAAACAACGCACCAGCTATAACTACTTTCACTTATTATGAAATTTAAATACGGTAGTGCGAAGAAAATGAACACATTTTGACAACAGGTTCTGAAGTAAATGGCTAAAACGTCGGATGGAGATGCTCAGTGGCGCACAAAAGCATGTAAATTTTTTGACCACGGTATCAAATGCTTTTGCGAGATATTTTTAACTTGAGACGGGCAACCGTTTATTTTCAGTGAATTTAAATCATGATTTGATGGTTGGCATTAATTATAAAATCAATTTAATTGTGTACTACTACTTGTCTTGCGCATATCCTCAACATGGAGGGGATGAAAGAGTCATCACAAGAAAATGCAACTAATACTGACTACTTTTTCAAGATAATTATTGAAACTGTGCAACAGCGTCAAGTATACTAGTCATAAATGTGAACTTTTCAATTACTGCTACATGTGTTTTGTATTTGAGTTGGCTTATAATCTGAACATCTCCGTGGATGGACATCATTGTCGCAATTCATGTCACAAAATTGCTGACCAAAAACTTGTCATTTAGTGCCTATGGCGTTAGATATTTCCTTGGTTAATACATGTGGCCTTTAACATTATATCAATTTTTTGATGAAACAAATCAATAAATTTGCAGCAGCAAAGGCAAGAAAACCTTGTCTTTGAGCTTGGATGATTTGGAGAACTTGGATAAAAGTAAACCATTACAAACTGACGTGTTTCAGCTAAATTTTTGTTAGCCGGGGTGATGAAGCAGCAAAAAATTATGTCAGCTTTCTGAACTTTGCAGCAGAACTTTGAATTTGCTGTTGTGCTTTCTCTTTACGTTTTTGAGCAACATAATTCACATTTAATCTTACTTCGTATATTTATGTCGCACATATTTGTATTTCGTTGTCGTTGTCAAAACTGCAATCTGTACTGCATAATCAACATTACAAAGATCACTAAGTAAAGAAATGGGATACACACCAAAATTTTCGATTGATAACGTAAGTGTCAAATTCAAATTGCCATAAAGAGCGTTTGCAGTACTCAGAAAAAGTTGAGAAATGATAGTGAATCCGGAAGTGGATGATTATCAGACGACTCCTGACAATGATTGCATACTACTTTAACCAGCGGTTCCAAAACTTTTTCGAGTGTGACTGAAATCTGAATTGGTGAACATCTTGCGAACCAAGTCTCAAACACCATATGTTAATTTGACAAAAATGTTGATTGTATGGATGATTTTTGGCAGTAGGTTGCTAAATTTGTGTTCAGTGTCAGCAGTTTACTCTTTTCTCAAGCACGTACGCTACACTACAAACAGACATTAAACGAACAAGTTTGAAGAATTACAACTCAGGTTTAGGTTTTGATCGCCTCGCCGCAACCTTTTTTCTGATCCTCTGCGAAATAACAACCCTTGTTTGCAGCGCGACCCATACCACTGGCTTCAACGCTTCAACCTGTCAAAACGCTTTAAACCTGTTTTAATTTGTTGATGTGCATCATTTCATCGCATACTTCAAAAAGCACTGCGCAGACGATAACTGCCGTACCCGCTGCTGGGATGGCCCGAAAACGAAGTTACCACCTCCAGCCGAGATGCTGAAATGAACACCGCTGGTTCAAATTCAGCGGTGAATTTCAAACAGCTTTGTTAAACTGACTTTGCAAAACAAGAAAAGAAGTTGTAGTGTCGCTTCCCAACTTTCTCTGTATTCTAATCTCAAGGTCTCTGTCTAATCTCAAGTTAAAGTACACGAGAGTTTTCAAACATAAACTTTTTCACAACTGCATCACACACTCCAAAGTAAGCAGAAATATAATGGCCGCAGATGCGGGCAACGTTCCACAACTACGGGCGATTATTACATCACACACAGTATGCGGAATGCACGTTCAAGATGATGTACAGGCGTACTGAACGCCGTTGCAACAACTTCGATTTTGAATTCATTTGATGACTGTTAGTATGCTAAACACTGCACTAGTTCAGTATTTAAAACAAGGGTGTACAACATTTTTTGTCGGTGGGCCATATAACCAACTTCAGACATCTAGCTGGGCCACACGAAAAATTTAGTTTTTTAACATAAACTGTCGGATTAGGATTTTCATGCATGATGGAAAAAATCAGAGCGTTGGCAAGGGCCACACTAAATGGTTTGGCGTGCCGCCTGTTGCGCACCCCTGATTTGAAACGTCAAGACCAACGGATTTCTAAAACTTGTAAAAGCACTTTCATATTCTGCAGTTCATGAAATCTCTGAGAGAGGTCCCATTTTTTGCATGTAGCTTGTCAGGGGGGAGGCGCGCACCCCTGCCCCCCGTCAGTTACTTCACTACCCACAGTCGAAAAGTGCCGCCCCCCCAAGCCTCGGGTTAAAGCAAAGTCAAGCCTTTCAGGACGGAATTATTTCGTAACAATGCGTTATCAGGCTGGAGTTAATTTTGAAAATTTCACTGAAGTAAAATTCCGGGATATTTTGCTAACCGGGACGGGACGCCGGGACAGACGTTTAAACCGGGACAGTCCCGGCCAGACCTATGGTAGGTCCAACCTTAACCAAAATGTAAAACTTAAATCTAACTTCAGGTTCATTCGTGAAAGGCCATTTGCTATTCCTTCTTTTCACCAAAAGTGCCGCCCCGGGGTATTGCCTCCCGGCCCCCCCTGGTCGGGCCCCTGTTTATATTCATAAGCTCACGCTGAATATATATAAATAAAGCTAATACCTCTCCTCGTAATGTCCCGCTATTCCTCTGCTGCATCAGCAAACACGAGATTGCGAAACATTTGCAAAATACTAAAAAGGAATGTTCTGGAAGTGTGTTGCAAGTCGAGCTTTTCGTCTCGGGCCGGGTTTCAAGCCGCGCTAGGACCACGTTCGGGCCTAAGTTTTCAAAATGTTTCGGCCCTATTTCAGCCCTACATACAGTGTAAATTTTTTAGGCAACGACGGACGCATTTGCCGCCAGTTACTAGTGAAGCAATCGAGTTGGTTAAATCTTCAATAAAAAGTGATTAATTTCGAATGATTAAGTCAAATTAGTTTGCTACGCCACCGATTCCCGCTGTTGCGCATATCTTCACTCACTCGATAAGTTTGGTCTTCGGTCATGAACTAAGCTTCAAAAATATATGTCGGGCTCGTGCGTGTCCAGGCTTGAAAATGGAGCCCAGATGTAAATCTGTTCTGGAAGAAATCTCACAGATATATAACTGCCCAATCTCTGAAAACACATCGTGTGATGCGACTTAACCGACAGCCCCCAACATAATGATTACAAAAAATATTGAGCTTATAGCTTCTCTATTATGACACCGCTCAACAGCAACTGTTGATCATTAAGTGTAGTCGTAAAAAAGCATGGGAAACAAGGAATAAGCTTTACGTTTTTTGCTACAGAAAAACTTTGCATATCTTTGGTATGTTTTTTGACTAAATTTGGTATATTCGTTGTAAGAAGAGTTGGCAACCCTGGTCACAACAGAGTAGTGCAGTTAGCGGATTAGGGATATTAAACATGTTGCGTCCACGTAGGCCTTAGTTTTGTTAACATTGATAGCCTATCTGAGATACAAAATTTTATTAATCTAAATGTGCCATGCATCAGGTTTATGCATGCGTATTCCAGCCAGTTTAAAGCACGATGCGCATCAACGCATGGTTTTTAAGCAAAATTCACATGGTAAAATTTATCAATTTCCGCTAATGAAAAAAGACGTTCATCGCGGCGCACATGCTTTGACCTGCCTCATGTTTGTTCTTTGGGTAAACGTGTTTTCAATAACTGAACAACATAGGCTTGGTTCTGAGTTCCTGCAGATTTTTGTTAACATTTGCATTTCACCACCATATCCCTAAATAATCGTCGTTAATTAATTGACAATGATTAAGACCCAATTCCGTTTGTTAAGCTCGTTCAAAAACTGTCAGTTGCAAACTATACCAGCCTATTATGGATATTTGCGGGAAAGTATTTGATATATAATTTTGTAATTAATTCGTACAATTTGCAAATGCTGCGTTGTAAATTAAATGTAAATTTTCAGAATGCTTATCCCCTGCACAAACACAAAGCCCGCAATTGAAGACTTTTCTGGCGACGGTTGCGCCGAAATTGTGTCCGCAAGGGGAGCTGAAAAATAATGAAACAAGAAGAAACTAAAAATTAGGATATTTTGATGAGAAGGCCATTCGGCGTCTGGGCGTGCCATAACGTCGATTTTTTTTAAGAATCGACCATTGGGGGACCCTGTGAGGATTTGGGGGGGCAGGGTTTGGCTGTTACGGCACTGGTCGGTGTTTCATTGTAATTAAAGAACGATTTTCGTTTCTAAAAAGTATCAAAGAACAAATAAGAATTGGAGTGATATTTGAAAACTACAGTTACACTTTACTTTTTTCCAGTGTTCCCTCTAAAATTTTTGTAAGTCGGCTGGTGTCCAAAAAGTGCCGTCAGGATCTAAAGAAACTTAGGCGCCCTAGGTAGATTTTTCTAAATGCGTCCATTTTCAACGAAAATATTTTTCATCAACGATTGTTGGTGAATGACTAAAAAAATGTAAAATGGTCTTCACTTTTTCCAATACGTACACACACAAGATTTTCTGATAAACGAACAAAGAGTCATCACAGAGACAATAAATGAAATTAGCTGCATGCAAACTTCCCAGCCAAATGTGAACCTTTTCTCTCAGGGGTTGCCCTGCATACGGTCCTGAATGACTGTTCTTGTCTTTGTTGAGCATTGCTTGCTGTCGCACTAAACCAGTGGTTTTCAACCTTTTTCGTACCGTGACCATTACAGCAACCCATTCTAGCCCAACAACCCCCATCTAAAACTCGAATAAAGCAAATGTAATACAGCCGCGTACACAAAATATGTACTGATGACCCCTCCAAAAATATGATTTGACAGATTTCCGGAAAAGAGCATAAAAGCGATTATCGAACTACAAAGGAATTTTGATTTGTCTCTTTTTCCCAGATTGATTTCAGGCTAGCAGCTAAATCCTGTGTTTGAAATCTGAAAATGGTTTGTAGCATGCTGTCTGAAGTATGACTGAGTTAACAGTGTGTTGGTTAGCACTATATCTGAAATAGCCTAAGCAACAAACATTGCTAGACTACTAGCTATGCCACTAGAATAAAAACAAATACTACGTAATTAACAGCTAACGCCCAGTCGCCTACACGTGTACTTAAAATATTTTTTTACATCTGCATGCAAAGTTGTAAAAAATTCCAAAAATTAATTGAAAGTGTTTGTCAGATTTAAACAGTGACCCAATCACCAAAAAACTTTCGTTGTTTCGTTGCTTAACGTAAAAATCTTCAGGTGGATCAGACTTTTAGGGCCACATGTGGCCCGCGAGTGTGGCTTAGACTTTTGGGCCACATGTGGCTTAGACTTTTAGGGCCACATGTGGCCCGCAATGCGCAAAGATCGGCAAAATATGTTCAAAACATTTTTGAAAACCAGAACAATCAAGAAATAAGGCCCTTTCGTAAAACATCTGAAAGTAACGACAACAGTTAACAGGTTTTGCCATTTTGTGATAAACAAAAATCACAAAATGTGTCCGAAACGTCTTTTTTAATTGCGACGAGGTTAAGTTCAGGTGTCGACTGTCGGACAAGCTACAGTTTGTTTTTCTTGTGGTGTAGGGGCACCAACGATTAGTAAACATCTTGTTTACACTCTCTCCAACAACCGTCGCCTACATCAAAGCACTTGGAAATCGTCCACGTTGGATGAGTCAAGTTATTATGTCCACGTTGGATGAGTCAAGTTATTAAGTTACGGAAAACAATATCCAGATTTAGAAAAGCACTCTGCACAACCAAGGTTGCCAGATGAAAATTTCAATAAAAAGCCAAACAATGCAAAAATGAGGCCAAAAAAGGCCAAACCGACTGTTTAAAGGCCAGAAAAAAAACTTTATTTGCAATACTGCCATTGTTTTGTCACAAAAAACATCTAAATTACAAGCATATCAAAATTTTTTCTTCGAAATTAAGATTAAATCTTGCTTGGCATTGTACTGGAGCACTGATCTTCCCTGACTTTTCATGGTTCGTGAAATTGCACACTTTTGGTAAAATGGTGCCATAGTTTGCATACGTACCCATCGGCAGCTTTCTGTACGAAAGTCTCTCCGATTCACTCCTGTACTTTCGATCAGAATCATAAAGAGCACTTCTGCTTTGACGTAATTATCGCATTTCTATCGCGAAGACGCAGACCTGTTTGCAAACGCTGAGACTGTCTGGTGCCTACAACACAATTGGCACTGCCAGGTGCAGTGAGTGCACACATTTCCTGTGATTACGCAAAAACTTAATTTTGAATTTAGCATTCATCAAATATTACTAATGTCAGAATGCGGCGTCTGATATAGAATTTATCACAAAATTTTTGCAAATGTGTACCCAAAAAAAAGTAATAGCAATATTTTCCTTCATAAGAATCTATTCCAGCGTAAAAAAAGCCAAAAAAGAGCCAAAAGGCCAAACACATTTTGTAAGGCCAGCCGACTTAAGGTGAAGACAAAAAAGGCCAACTAACTTTTTTTAGGCCAACAAACGTGAAACGAGGCCAAATTTTTTAAATTTTCACAATTTTTTAAAATTTGGCCTGCACAAATTTTTTAAATTTGGCCTAAAAAACGCTAACCTGCCAACCCTGTGCACAACCGTTTTGGGCCTATTTTCTCACTTAAAATTTTAGGCATATTTGTCTTAAACTGCACACATTGGTTTTATATGATAGGTCAAAATCGATTGATGGAAGCCTCTTCTTCCAGCTTTTTGACTATTTACACTAACTTGATGGACACATAGTTTTTTTAGCATAATTACGCAAACTAGCACTGACATCATTAGGAATTTACTGCATGTGCAATTTAACTGTTTGTTTGAAATAAGTGCGTCGTACCTATATAGTGCCAAGCTTATATATTAATTATAATTATCAATGATCATTGCTTCTTCCCGCCGCATGCGGGCCTATTTACTTTCATACTTGATACATCACAAATGATCGTGAAATTTTACCGTCAAACTTTGTGGCCTCAGCCTTTTAGCAGCCGCATGATGCAACATGAGCTGAACCTGGAACTTGATAACAGTCGTGATAAGCCGGACAAAAAACAAGTTTTACTGTCTTTCAAAGTTGCACTATACTCAAAACACAACAAGTTAGGTTAAAGGCCTCTATGATCGACTCGGCTTAATTTTGCCAGGCATCTTACCTCAGGTCAAATTTCACAAAATCTGTTCATTCTTTCGACGTTCAGATATTACAAAACACGTCTGAGGTGCCAGTGCAAGACTTTTTTGAAATTGCTTCGCATAAAATCACACTCGCACGTCACAATTTGTGGGTGCACGCACAGTCCAAATGTGCTCAGACTCAAAGCATTCTTATAATAAGTGAAAATCAAGACCTTCACAATGTGCCCTAACAACCCAGCAAAGATGTATGTGCGTGCAAAATTATAAAACGTGGCCAAAGCATTTTTACAAAATGTTGAAGTCAAGAATGTTTGTTTGCGCTACACATAAATCGTGAAAATGCGCCCACAACTTTTTATCGATCTTGCAAGCGGAAACTTGCAAAATGCGTCTGAACTTCATAGCAAACAGCTTCGTTTTTGGACACATAAATCAAGAAAATTTGTCTAGAACTTTCTCTGTAAACCTTGGAGGCGGAGAACGTCCGAAATGCGTCTGAACATCACGGCAAACAGCTTCATTTTTGGACGCACAAATCGTGATAATGCGCCCTGAATATTTTTCATAAACCTCGCAAAGCAAGAACGTCCAAAATGCGTCTGAATTTCACAGCAAACAATTTCATTTTTTAACACAAAAATCGTGGAATTGCGCCCAGAACTTTTCTGTAAAACTTGCAGGCAGTGAACTTTCAAAATGCGTCTGAATTTCACGGGAAACAGCTTTGGTTTTGGACGCACAAATCGTGGAATTGCACCCACAACTTTTTCTGTAAAACCTGCAGGCAGAGAACTTCCAAAATGCGTTTGAGCTCCACGGCAAAAAGCTTCATTTTTGGACGCATAGATCGGGAAAATGCGCCCACAACGTTTTTTATAAAGCTTGCAAGGCGAGAACTTTCAAAATGCGTCTGAATTTCACAGCAAACCGCTTCATTTTTGGACGCACAAATCGTGGAATTGCACCCACAACTTTTTCTGTAAAACTCGCAGGCAGAGAACTTCCAAAATGCGTCTGACTTTCACGGCAAACAGCTTCGTTTTTGGACGCATAAATCGTGGAATTGCGCCCAGAACTTTTTTTATAAAGCTTGCAAGGCGAGAACTTCCAAAATGCGTCTGAATTTCATGGCAAACAGCTTCGTTTATGGACGCACAAATCGTGGAATTGCGCCCAGAACCTTTTCTGTAAAACTTGCAGGCAGAGAACTTCCAAAATGCGTCTGAACTCCACGGCAAACAGTTTCCTTCTTGGACGCATAAATCGAGAAAATGCGCCCAGAACTTTTTTTATAAAGCTTGAAAGGCGAAAGCTTCCAAAATGCGTCTGAGCTCATCAGCAAACCGCTTCGTTTTTGGACACATAAATCGTAAATCATGAAATTGCGCCCAGAACTTTTTACTGTAAACCTTGCAAGCAGAGAACACCCAGAATGCATCTGAACCCAACGGCAAACAGCATCACTTTTGGACGATAAAATCGACAAAATGCGTCCAGAACTGTTTTTGTAAACCTTGCAAGGCAGAGGACCTCCAAAATTCGTCTGAACTTCATAGCAAACCGCTTCGTTTTTAGACGCACAACTCGTGTAATTGCGCCCAGAACTTTTCTGTCAAACTTTTTTTTTTTGCTTGCAAAGTGAAAAGCTCGAAAATGCGTCTGGATTTCACGGCAAGCAGCTTCGCTTTTGCACGCAAAAATCGTGAAAATGCGCCCAAAACAGTTTTGTAAACTTTGGAGGCGGATAACTCAAGAAATGCACATGAACTTCATGGCAAACAGCTTTGTTCTGAGACGCAAAAATCGGGTCAATGCGCCCAGAACTTCTTCATAAACCTTGCAAGCGGAAAATTCCCAATTTGCGTCTGAACTTTCTGTTTGCTGTGACCTTAGAACGGCTTCAATCGTGAAAATATGTCCCATACATCTTTGAAAAAATATTTAAATTGTGGTTTGTGAAATTTTCTCCAGTGAAGGAAATTACGTCCAAAAAATGCAAGTGCCGATTTTCAAAATTTTTGTCGGCTGGCGTCCAAAAAAGGTGCCGAAAGTGCCGTTTTTTCGGCTTAGAGGGAACATTGCTTTTCTCTAATAAATTCAACCACGTCTACATGAGAGAGCAGATGGGTTGCTTTCGGCAATGCATTTACTTCAGTCGCTTGATAGGCTTTAAATGGCCCAGTTTATCGGTCAGGGTGGGTGACCACTGGTGTATCAAGTCGTTCAAAAAGTGTTTACAAACTTATGTGATCCTGCTCATCCTCCTTATTAGCTCACCTTTACCATTACTTAGTTTCATGCAATTCATCCTTGCACAGCTCGTATCAGTGCGTTCCAATTATATTTATTTTATTCACAGTTCAGAATAAACAAGACGATTTTTATTTACAGTTCAAAAAAAAAACAAAACGATGTTATGGCAATTTTTTGTTCAAGCAAAATCTTCAATGTACATCTTGACGTTTTATTTCAGTTTTACGCGCGTTTATTTTTATTTTACATTCGAGTGTTTTTAAACGAGAGGAACAAGCTTTTAACCCAGCATCATCCAACAACAAATTGATGCGAAGAACGTAGTTACTAAAGGCTTGTGAAGCGGTGCCGTTGAAGCATAAGTAACTTTCGGCTCTGACATTGTCGAGACAGTGGGTGTTTCTATCACTGCAAATGAAACAAGTCTTGTTTAAGCACATTGTTCAATTTTTAAGCATATTAACTATTTTTTCGTGGCCTGAGCAAACGTGTTGTTTGCAAAAATAACTGCATACTTTTACGATAAATGAGTTATCGCCCAATAAATTGGTACGCTTGTAGCAACAAGACTCATATTTAATTTACCTTCTGGAGAATCTGTTATTCGGATTGATCTGGAGCGGACCAATGGATGAGCTGTTGTCTCAGGAGCCCGATGTTCAGGTGGTGACACATCATCGTTGTCGTCGTCTTTTTCTTGATTTTCCATTTGCACTTGAAGTGTGTTTCGTCGTTCTCTGAAAAAATGTAAAGAAAATGACTTTTTTCCGGAAATATTTGATTGTAAGTATTGCAGCTGCAGAGAAAGAGGCGATGTTGGCTTTCCCACTTTTCCACAAAAAGTGAACTTTCTGCTAAAAGGCTAGCAATACATGTTTCTGAAGAGTTGTTAACCAAGTAGATAATATATCGAGCTAAGAAGAACCAAGATTTTGAAATGGGAAATTGCTGACGATTCCCCCATCAAAACTCGATTACAATTCTCGACAAGGAATTTTTTACTGCCTCTATCACCTCGAGTAAAACAATGCAATAAACCCCCGGAAAAATGTAATATGTCAAGAAAGTTCCAAGAGTGTTCAGGTGATTTGCTACTATTGATTGCTACTTCAGTGCGTGTGATGAGTTTGGGTACTTGGAGGGCAACCCAGATTCTGTATGGAGAGTTATTTTCTTAGTTGAGTTATTTGTTTCGTGAGATTAGGAAGATCTAATGGGTCTACTGGATTTTCTACATTTTGAGCCTTCTGTGACGTATCTTAGGCCTTCCTTCCGGTTTTACCTTGTGCAGATATACTGATGACGCTTTAAATGAAGAAAGCTTTTTCTTTGTACAAAACAACTGCGTTATTTTTGTTTTACGTTCTCTAAATGTTTCAAATTGAAACTTTCGCTGCAAGTTTCGGACATAACGTTTTTTCGGCATCTTCTGTATATTAGTCAAAAAGATACTGATGTAAGTGAAGTTCGCCAGATTGACAGAAAAAAACTCTATACCTTGACCATGGGTCACCCATTCGCGCCCCTGTCCATTGTTCATTTTAAACTTACGCAAAATCATGTCCAAAGGAATGCAGTCTTGACTTAAAGTGGAAATATGGAGATGCAGATAAATGAAAAATGAAAATATTGCATCAGAATAATTAGCAAACTGTTCTACTCATCATGAGTCTTACTTGGGTTTTCAAGATATTCATTCTGTTGAATCAAAGTCTTGTTAGAGCGGTGGTTTTTAGCCGGAGGCGCACTTCCTAAGGGGGCGTCAATAAATTTCCAGGTGGTTTACGCGTCTTACAACATGGTAAGTTTGATCAATAAATTCACCAACAAGTGCACTTGTTTTTACAGATTATTTAAAATCAGGGAGCTTGAAACAAAGAAAATTACTTAAGGCAGGCGCGGAAGAAAAAAGGTTAAGAACCACTGTGCTGGAGGTTTTCAACAATATCACTTTCACTTTTGAAAACACATACCTGGTGCTGATCTCATTGTAAATGATGCTTCTTTTCCCGACACTGGATACACAACCTCTACTGCATATCGTACCAGAAATTCCAACAACGCACACAACAACTTGACACTGCAATGTTTAATAGAAAGTTACGTTGTTTTCTTAACAAAGAATGAGTGATAAGAAACTAGGTATTTCACTTGTTCAATGTCTTTTTTACTTGTTGTTTATTTCTCAAAAATTCATTTGCAGGTAAGTCCATCAACTCTGGCCTACAAGTTATACTTGTATCTAATCCAACCTCCAGCAAAACTAGACATGTGTACGTTTTCCTGTATCTGGCTGTAAAGAAAGATAAAATGCAAAGAAATTCTTTCACTCTAACAACAGAAGTGCTGTAATATGTCGTCACCACCAATTTTCGCGAAAGCAAGCACTACAGGCTTGCTATGGATTTCATCAGGGCAATCGTGAAGCTAAGACATTACCAACCTGCAGTGCTACGTTGTTCAAATATTCTAGAAAATTGAAATAGACTTGGAAATTGCCTCACGGCTCAACGGTCAGATCCTTCCAGCATTGTGAGGATAAAAGAGTGGTTGGAGTCAGTATCGTCATTGTTACTTTATGAAAGAGGCGACAAATTGTTTTTCTTGAGAGTGTGGTAAACGATTTTTATTGCTAAAGGTTTGCATTCATAGTTGTTTACAGGTAATGAAAATGTTATTAAAGCAACTGTTTCGCGTTAAGAGGCCAGAGATACCTTGAAGTGACGAATATTTGTTAAATGGGTGGCAGCGGCCAGGAGTGTTCATTTCAGATTTTGAGATAACGACTCAGTAAACCATTTTGAAAAGCAATTTATTTGCAACACTTTTTCATCCATAAAACTAATTTCACACAAAATAGAAGAGTAACAGTGCAACACACCTGTATTTGGACATCGGTATCACTGGTAACTCCAGGTAAACTCTCTTTGAATTTAAAAGCCTTGACGCTGAACGCATTCATCATTGGATTGCTTGAGTGATGCGTCTTCAAGGTGGGGTCAACTTCACAACTGCAACAACAAAATGCTGAAATATTAATGTATAAGTACATATTTTTACTTGTATATAAAGATAGGATCTCTACAAAAATGTGAAATTATAACTTCCGAGCCTTAACTATTAGCAATAAAAATATTGGTAAATATCAGATTTATGAAGCAGCGTAGATGGAAAATATCTTACCTCTGTTTCCAAGTTGAACTTCCATGCGCTACATGCTAATAATTGTTGTAAAACTAAGATGTTTGCGGAACTGGAACATCCAAGGAAATTTTGCTATTCTTAAGGTGTAAAACATACCAGGTTCAAACAAAACAACGATTTACGTCAACTATATACACTGCAAAAATCGGAAATGATATAGCCCTGGAATAGGCATTCGATATGGTTAAAAATCGTCATTTTATGATGATTTCGAGAAAACAACTGCATAAGCACGCAATTCTACTTTGCTACACCTTTCATGGAGTTGCATGCAACGATACACCGATTTTGTCCTTGAACAAAACCTCAAAGAGATGAAAAGCTCTTTCTGAGATTATGCAACAGTCAACCCAGCTTATCAGCAACGCAAAGTCTTTTCAAATTTAATGAGGTAATAGAGCAATTTGAAACTTTCAGTGATGATTAGCAAATACATCGGATTTACTTTTTTGTACTCTCCTGAAAGTTCTCCCAAAACGTAAAAGAGAAAATGTAAAATGTAGCCAAAATTACGCAGCAAAGAAATCTAAAACAATCAAGTGTTTACAACCTGGCATGCTTTTCTTAAACTGAAATTGCAATGAAAGACTTTCCCGTAAATCATTTTAGCGATTTACCAATTTGTTTCATTCAACAAGACAGTTTCTCCAGTGTGTAAAAATGGCTGCTTTTTTCAGTGAAGCGGATTACTGAACCGCTGCATTTTTTGTTAACGGATAGCAGTACAAAAAAGCAACCAATGAAGAGTCTTCAATAAACACCAGGAATTAACAAACCCGGATGTTATTATTTCGTGATACTGATCCAGTCCTGGATCGGGATCTGGTCTTGAAATGCAGCTCTCTGTGAATAATTCGACATTCCCGCTGGTGCTGATTGCCAAGATCCCAAAATAGACGTCTTCGTTTAAGGTGTAAGTCAAGGGATATTGGTATGGAGAAAAGGCGTTCTGTGAAAAAAAAACTTTGCCAAGGGACTTTTAACATACACAATTTAATGAAGCACATCTGTCGTTTGTTCAAAAGCGTATAGTTTTCTACGTTAAAATCAACAGGTGGTGGTTCTTACCAGGAAGCAAGGAATGCACTGAAATTGAACAAAGTGGTGTCTGTCGTCGTGCAATATACTTGAAGCTGTCGCTGGGCACGTTGGTTACAAAAATTGTCAGCAAAGACAAAAGTGTCCTGCAAAACTATTAGTCGACTTAGTACATGCCTTAAGCGCCATGTGGAGAGAAAAGAAACTGTTCAAAAAGCAGTGTGGAAAAATGCGGCCGCTTTGGTTTAAGTTACATTCATGTATAGAAGTAAAAGCTGGTAGAATTTAGTTAGAATTATGGTCACTAGCCTAATCTGCTTAATTTCGTTAGCCCTTGGATTTCTGACCGATAAGAACCACTATGTTGTCAACAGCCACTCACAAAGAAACGTGTAGAGGTATTTTAAAGCTCAACAATCCCATAGGAACGTAAAGAGCTCTCTGCGTATTTTCACCTGAAATGTTTGGTCTGTATAGAAGTCGAGCGATAAACTTATTTCACCAAAATCATCGTCGAAGATGACAGTTGTCACAGAAGCGTCAACGGGATTGAATGAGCCAGACGCTTCAAAATACTTTTCAGTTGAGCAGAGGATGTCAATGTAATGCCAGTGACCACGTTGAATTACTGACGAGCTTCCATTGTCATCGACCCACATTTTGATGGTGTTGTGGTAGAGAATCTGGTCTGCAAGTTCCTGTAATGGAATCAAATATCTTGAGCAATACGTTGGAGAACTTTCGTAGTAATCAAATAAATAGAGTCATACGTGAGTTCTGACATAATTTGGCTGTAACAGCACTTTTGCTATCTTCAGTGTCTTTACTTTACGAGATGCAAACATACCGCTCGATCCCATACCATTGAACTTTTTTACCAATGCAACGTGATAGAAATTAAAAAAATTCCATTAATTATTTCGTGTGTTAACAACAAATATAAATTTTGCACATGCAGAGTTTTTATCACTTCATAAAAAATTTTTAGTAATTAAAGCACAGAAAACTATAAAGAAAATTATGCGTTGTGCTTACTTTGTTTATTTAGACCAGGGTTTCCCAACATGGGGTACACGTACCCCCAGGGTACATTAGTTTCTTCAAAGGGGTACATTTAAGGTTAGAAATAGAAGGAAAAATATATTCACATACCATTTATTTCCAAATATTTATACATATATCAGTGAATAATATCTTCAAAAATCCGTATATGCTTATTGTTGAATATATCTATGAATAATAATGATAAAATATTTTGTCATAAGAAATTTTAGGGGTACATATTCACCTGTCGAAATGCTGAAATGGTACATGCTAATCTGTTGAAATGCTGAGTGGGTACATGGTAAGAGAAAGGTTGGAAACTCCTGACTTAGACAATAAATCCATTATCAAGTGCAATTATAAAAAACTACGTTCTTGCTTTGTAAGTGCACTCTTTAAGTTCTAATGGCTATCCAACTGAAAAAGGGCTTGAAAGATGTGGATTACTGTACTTCGTGTACAATCACCCTCACAATTGAAATACACAAAACCAATGATATGTACAAAGTATGATAGGTGAGCCGGTCACAGTCATATTCAAAAACCTACCCACTTGACAGTTTGGTTATTTTAACAAAATTTACAACATTCAACATTTCCGCGCTCACCCAGTTGTTTCCTCTGTTACGAATTGATTTCAAAACACTTAATATAGAAAAAAATTCATGTTGCCTAACAGTGTGCTTAATCTCCTAGCACTTAAAGTGTCTTTGTCAAACTAATTGTAGACGAAATTACTGAAATCCTTATATAAATATCAGGCCCCATAAACCAACTCACCAGCCTTGTTGTTCCACATTCTGTGAACCCAAATTGAAAAATGTGGTGATAATCAGTTTCATTGTTGGTGCATTGCAGTGGTATTGGGTTTGGAAAAAACGTACTGTAATCGCTGAGGAATATAAGGCCATTAACGGCACATTTTTCCACAGATAACTCCATCCTCGAATCAGTGCAGATTGAAGAGAGACGAGCTGCAGTACAATAAGCACACTCAGTAAATAAGGTTTCATCTAGCGTAATATTGTCGATGACAAAGATAAAAAGAGAACAAACGGCTAATAACTTACGTTTTTCTAGTAAGATACCTCTCTGTTTCAAAAGTATGCCTACACAGAAAGATGTACTAACACACAAGATTTTGCCAAACGTTTACTTACGCACACACTGTCGCTTGTCCGGACCAAGTTCCCAACACTCCCTACTGCAAGAGCATATGTACGACAAATCAGTCGGAATGCACAGATCGCTGCATCCTCCATTATCCAGTTCGCATTGGTTACCCATCACTACAAATCAATAAATCTGTTCAATTTTTTTGTTTGGTTGGCAGGCTTCAAAGAAAATAAGCTTGTAAACATTGCAAACACTATCAATTTTACAGTTGATTATGACTTTTACAGTTGATTTCTCTAAACGTTTATTGACATGACTTTTACAGTTGATGACTTTTACAGTTGACTTACAATTATTTTGCAGTTTATTATCAATTTTACAGTTGATTATGACTCTTTTTTTTGTTTAAATTAATGTTGTTAAATCCAACACTTCAGTAACCATTCATTTGGGGTACAGGGAAAACGAATTTTATGTTGTTCTGTAAAGCCGGTAAAAATTAAATGAATAGTCAACCAATGACAACTCGCCTTTCTTATCTCCTAAACCCTTGCTTATTGGTCACTGCTTTAACCAATCAGATCTCTTCTTTTCTGTATATAAACCAGTTCGGTAGTATCTCCACTTCATTCTGACGATATCCCCTGAAGAGTGTCAAACGAAAAGCTTTGGGATGAATCTCCTACTTCACGCCATCTTCAAGTTCTGTACCACCAAACGTCTTTTCGAGATGTCTGTCATTCACTAACTGAAAAAGCGTCTCGCTATGTTCAAGGACCTGCTAGAAACGAACTTAAAAAATTATTGAAACATAAAAACCCACGTTTGCATCATCTGGAAATACTGCAAAACATGGACCAAGACGCTCGAGAGAGTGGATGTCGGGACAGTTGCCCATCAAAAGGAGTTTT